>Ga0272441_10015751_pt1 | contig 10548 bp, 4 predicted proteins | sample SSMProp6N_FD_193582 | JGI IMG/M metagenome (GOLD analysis project Ga0272441, IMG submission 193582) | Marine sediment archaeal communities from Little Sippewissett salt marsh, Falmouth, MA, United States - SSM-Prop-6N | ecosystem: Environmental > Aquatic > Marine > Wetlands > Sediment ... | reverse complement strand
GCCTCGCGCCCGAGGTCACCGCCCTGCAGAGCCTGCGCCCGCGCGTCGCGCTGGTCTACGCGCTGGCGGGCTGGACGTGGGATGGCGACTACGAGCGCGCGCTGCAGGAGGCGTGGTGCGCCGGCACCTTCGCGGGCCACAAGACCGGCTTTGTCTACGAGCGCCGGCTCGAGGCGCTGGCCGATGGACAGCCCCTCGGCGGCTACCTGTCCGACCTGCAGGTCATCGTGCTCCCCGAGCTGCGCCATCTCAGCGCCGCCGCCCTGCGCGGCCTCGAGCGCTTCGCGGCCGAGGGCGGGCGCATCATCACCATCGGCGCCGCGCCGGTCCGCGATGAGTACGACCGGCCGTGCGAGCTGGACGCGCCGGTGGCGACCATCCCCGCGCTGCGCAGCGAGGAGCTGATGGTGGCGCTGGACGGGGCGCTGCAGGCCGCGGGCGTGACCGCACCCACGCGGCTGCTCGACGCCGACGGGGCGATGGTCTACGGCGTCGAGCACCTGGGCGTCGCCTGGCAGGGCGGCTGGCTGGTGAGCCTGAGCAACTACCAGCACGCCGAGCCGCTGGCGTCGCTGCAGATCAACGGCGCGCCGGTGGCTGGGGCGGAACTCCTCATCGGGGGTGGCACGCTCGCCCTGCCGACACCGATCCCGTCGCTGCGTCCGCTGCTGCTGCGCGTGCCGGAACCGTAGGGGAAGCGAGCGGCCCATCTCACAGGCGTCAGCCCGGCGGACCCGCGCGCTCATCCGCGCATGTGCCTGAGCAGGGCCTCATCGCGGTCAGAGTAGGGCGGGTAGCGCAGACCGAGGTCGAACACCGTGCTGCGGTCGAGGATCGCGCGGGCATTGGAGAACTCGCGGAAGCCCCACTCACCGTGGTAGGTTCCCGTGCCGCTCTCGCCCACGCCACCGAAGGGCAGATCGGACACCAGCAGGTGCAGCAGCGTCTCGTTGACGCACGTTCCGCCGGCACGCGTCATGTGTGTGAGGAGCGCCACCACCTCGGGGTCCTCGGCAAACACATAGAGCGCCAGCGGCCGCGGGCGCTGGTTGACGAAGGCGAGCGCCTCGTCCGCGTCCGCCACCTCCAGCACCGGAAGGATCGGCCCGAAGATCTCCTCCTGCATGACCGGGGAGCCGGGATCGGCCCCGCGCAGCACCGTCGGCGCGAGATAGAGGTCGGCCTCGTCGTGCTCCCCGCCCACGACCGCCTCCCCGCGCGCCAGCAGCTCCACCAGCCGGCGGTGGTGGCGCGCGTTGATGATCCGCGCGTAGTCCGGACTCTGCTGCGGATCGGGCCCGTAGAATCGGCGGACGGCGTCCGCGAGCCCGGCCACGAACTCGTCAGCGATGTCGCGCTGCACCAGCACGTAGTCAGGCGCCACACAGGTCTGCCCGGCGTTGGCGAACTTGCCGTTGGCGACCCGCCGGGCGGCGACGTCGAGTCGGGCCGACCCATCCACGACACAGGGGCACTTGCCGCCCAGCTCCAGAGTGACGGGGGTGAGGTGGCGCGCGGCTGCCGCCATCACGATGCGGCCCACGCGCGCGCTGCCGGTGAAGAAGATACGGTCGAAGCGCTGCTCGAGCAAGACGGTCGTCTCGGGCACCCCGCCCTGCACCACCGCGACCACATCCGGGTCGAGGTACTGCGGCACCAACTCGCCGATGGCTGCGGCGGTCGCCGGCGCCAGCTCGGACGGCTTGAGCACCGCCGCGTTGCCCGCCGCGAGGCACGGCACCAGCGGCGCGATCACCAGGTGAAAGGGGTAGTTCCACGGCCCCATGATCAGGGCGACGCCCAGCGGCTCCCAGATGACCCGGCTGTGGGCGGGCTGCAGGTAGATCGGCGTGTACGTCCCCAGCGGCCGGCTCCAGCGCTCCATGTGCCCGAGCGCGTGGTCGATCTCGCCGACCACGAAGCCGGTTTCGGTCAGGCAGCACTCCACGCGACACTTGCGCAGGTCGGCATGCAGGGCGTCGAAGAGCTGCTGCTCGTGCTCCACGATCATCGCGCGCAGGGCCTGCAGCTCGCGGCGGCGCCACTGCAGGTCGCGCGTGTCCAGCGAGGCGTGATGGGCCCTCAGTCGCTCCACCAGCTCGGCGTATGCTGCGTGTGCCATGGCATCACATCCATGCCCCCCCACATCGCGCCCGCTCGCGGCCGACTGATCCGTCTGACGCCGGCGCTCCCAGCTTCGTCCGCGCCGCCCTGGTCTCCTCCCGGCAGCGCCAAGGTCCCGGGAAGGTAGGACCACGACAGCCGGGAAACTGGCCTTACGCCCCATGTCCCGCACGGCATCATGGGGCACAATCGGGTTGTCCGCACCGAGACCGCGCACCGTCTCGGCGCCCTGCTCTCTCATCCACGTCCACAGCCGCATATCAGTGCACGAGTGGCCGCACCGTACTCAGCACCGGTCCCGGAACGGGCACAGGCGGGAGGTAGAGCAATGAAGATCATTGCGCTGGGTGGAGCGGGGGACATGGGCAGTCGGGCTGTACGCGACCTCGCGGAGCAACCGGACCTCGAAGTGCTGGTGATCGGCGACTACAACGAGACGGCCGCGCGGGCTCTGGCCCGGGAGATCGACGACGAGCGCGTCAGCGCGCTGAAGGTGGACGCCAACAACCACGAGGCGCTGGTCGCCGCCATCGAGCCGTTCGACGTGGCCGCCAGCGCGGTGGGACCGTTCTACCGCTTCGAGTGCACGTGTGCGGCGGCGGCGATCGAGGCCGGGCGCCACTACGTCTCGCTGTGTGACGACTACGACGCGGCGCAGGCCGTGCTGCAGCTTGACGCGCAGGCCACCGAACGAGGCGTCACCGTCCTCACCGGCCTGGGCTGGACGCCCGGCATCTCGAATGTGCTGGCCCGCAAGGCCGCCGAGCAGCTCGACGAGGTGCGCGCCATCAGGGTGGCGTGGGGCTCCAGCGCCAGCGACTCCGAGGGCTTCGCGGTCATTCTGCACACGCTGCACATCTTCTGCGGCACCGTGCCGAGCTGGCAGGACGGGAAGCTGATCGATGTCCCGGCCGGCTCGGACAAGCAGCGTGTGCTCTTCCCCGAGCCGCTGGGCGAGTGCAACGTCTTCCACCTCGGCCACCCCGAGCCGGTCACGCTGCCCCTCACATACCCCGGCGCGACGACGGTCACGCTCAAGGGCGGGCTGTCCGAGGACATGCTCAACTCGCTCGCCAAGCTGATGGCGACGCTGCGGCTGAGCAACACGCACGGCAAGCGGGTGGCGGTGGCCAAGCTGCTCAAGGTGCTGCTGCCGGTCATCGGCAGGATCGGGCGGCCGGCGCACCCGTGCTCGGGCATTCGCGTGGACGTCGAGGGCACGAAGGACGGGGAGCCGATCACCATCACCTACGGCGCCACCGACAACATGGACCGGCTGACCGGGCTACCGCTGGCGATCGGGGCGGCGATGCTGGCGCGCGGCGAGATCACGGAGCGCGGTGTGGTCGCGCCCGAGGCGTGCATCCCGCCGGACGCCTTCATCGCGGAGCTGGCGAAGCGCGACGTCACGGTGTACGAGGGCGACCTGCTCGACACGCCGCTGAGCCTGGAGGCCTGACGCGGCGGGCAGGGCGGGTCGGGCCGCTTCGACAGGCCGGAAGTGCGATGCGCTGATGGCCGGAGGAGGGTCAGATCGTGGAAGCGATCCTGATCGTGCTGGTCCTGGGAGCCCTGCTGTTCCTGCTGGTGGCGCCGATCGTCTGCCTGGTCAGGATGGGCGGCCTCGCCAGGCGGATCGAGCGACTCGAGCGGCAGCTTGCGCATGGTAGCGTGCCCGCGCCCGTTGCGGAGCGTGCGAAGCCCGCGGCCATGCCTGAGGCGCCCCCGCCGCCACCGGAGCGCGTGCTCGAGACTGTGCCGCCGGCGGCGCCGCCGCCACCGCAGCCGGAGCGCGCCGCAGCGCGGGCGGCGGCCGCGCCGGTGGGCGACGCGATGGAGACCGAGATCGCGCTCAAGTGGCTGGGGCGCGTGGGCGTGCTCGCGCTGGTGATCGCGGGCGCGTTCTTCCTCCAGTACGCCTTCCAGAACCGGTGGATCGGGCCGAGCGGCCAGGTGGCGCTGGGGATCCTGGCCGGGATCGTGCTGCTGGCGCTGGGCGAGCGCAACCGCCTGCTCGAGCGCACCGCGCTGGCCGAGGCGCTCACCGGCGGCGGCCTGGCCTTCCTCTACGCCTCCATCTACGCCGCGCACGCCGCCTATCGGCCCGCACTGCTGGGGCGGCCGGAGGCCTTCGGGCTGATGGTGCTGGTCACCGCGCTGGGCGTGACCATCGCCGTGCGCATCGGGGCGCTGAGCACCGCCATCCTGGCGACGCTGGGCGGCTTCCTGACGCCGATCCTGGTGCGCGGCGCGCCCGCGCACGGCGTGCCCACCGGCGACGGGAACATGACCGCGCTCTTCGGCTACCTCACCGTCCTCGACCTGGGCCTGCTGGCGGTCGCCGCCTTCCGCCAGTGGCGCAGCCTCCAGGTGCTCGCGCTCGTGGGCACATGGTTGGTCGCCTGGGGCTGGATGGGCCAGTCCTACCGGCCCGACCTGCTCCCGCGCCTGCTGCCCTGGGTGATCGGCCTGTTCTTCATCTTCGCGCTCATGCCGGTCATCCGCAACCTGCGGCTGCGCGTGCCGGTGCGCCTGGAGGAGATGGGCCTGATCCTCGCCAACCCGGCGTTCTTCTTCCCGACGCTGGTCTGGCTCTTCCCGCCCGCTTGGGACGTCTACCTGGGCGCCTGCGCCCTGGTGATGGCCGTGGTTTACCTGCTGCTGGCCAACCTGGCCTGGGGGCGCATGCGCGAGGACCGCGCGCTGCCGCTGTCGTGGCTGGGCGTCGGGCTCGCCTTCGCGGTGATCACCGTGCCGCTGCAGTTGCAGGGCCACTGGATCATGCTCGGGTGGGCCGCCGAGGGCGCCGTCCTGGTGTGGATCGGCGCGCGCATGCGCATGTCCGCGCTTCGCGGCGCGGGGCTGGCGCTGCTCGCGGTCGTGGCCGGCTGGCTGCTGCTGCTCTACCAGATCGCGCCCCATCCGGGGCCCGAAGGCCTGACCCCGGTCGCCAACGGGGTCTTCGTGACCTTCCTGGCCGGCCTGGCGGCGCTGGGAGTGGCGCTGCAGATGTACACGAACTACCGGATCGGCGAACCGGACGGCCCACAGGCGCGGCTGGCGCTGTCGATGGCGCTGGCGGTGCTGGGGCTGTGGGGCCTGACCGCCGAGCTGCGCGCGAACATGGGCTCGGGCAGCGCCAGCGCCTTCGGCGTCTCGCTGCTGTGGACGATCTACGGCGCAGCCATCGTCGTGCTGGGCATGGCGCGCAGCTACCCGGCGCTGCGCAAGCTGGGCCTCGCGGTCTTCGGGCTGGCGGTGCTCAAGGTCTTCCTGGTGGACATGGCCTCGGTCGGGGGCGCGTGGCGCATACTCTCCTTCGTGACGCTCGGCGCCATCCTGGTGGGCATCTCGTGGCTCTACCACCGCTATGGTGAGCGCATCCGGGCGTTCATCTCGTCAGGCGAGCTTGCCCCCGAGCCATCACGGGCGGCTCCGGGCACCGAGGCGCCGGCCGAGGAGGCGCGTGAACCGTGAGAGTGATCGCGGGCGTTGCCGGGATGATGCTGCTGTGCGCTCTGCACTGCAGCGCCGACTTCGATCCGGCCTCGTGGCGCTACGTCAGGACCGTGTCGGGCCCGTCGGAGGCGGGCTTCTACGCGCTGCGGCTCGACCACGAGGTGCTGGCACACGCCGGGACGTCGCTGGCCGACCTGCGCCTGATCGGCGAGGACGGAGCGGAGCGCCCCTATGAGCTGCGCGTCGCCGCCGGCGAGCACACGGTCGAGGCCGTCCCGGCGCAGATGCGCAACCTGTCACGAGTGCCGGGCGTGGGGACGCGCTTCGAGCTGGCGCTGCCGACCGCGCGCGAGCTGACCACGGAGATCACCATCGACACACCGGACCGGAACTTCCGCTGCCAGGTGACGGTTGAGGGCGGCTCCGGCGACGGATCGTGGGCGGTGCTGCGCAGCGATGGCGCGATCTTCGACTTCAGCGAGGACGTGCAGGCGCGCAGCACCACCGTCAGGCTGCCACAGACCACCTTCCGCTACCTGCGCGTGACCATCCACGATACGGACGCGCAGCCCATCCACGTGACCGGTGCGAGCGTGACCCGCGAGGTGATGCGGCCGGCGCGGCTGGTCGCGATCCCGAACATCACTCCGCGCGTCCAGGACGATCCGCAGCGCAAGGCCACGGATCTCGTCTTCGACCTCGGGCTGCCCAACCAGCCCTTCAGCGAGGCCGCGGTGACCTTCAGCGATGACAACGTGCGCCGGGGCTGCGAGGTGGCGGTGCAGGACTCCGAGAGCGGTCAGTGGCGCGCGGTGGGCTCGGGCGTGATCTTCCGCTATCACACCACGACCTTCACGGGCGAGCAGACCCGGTTCGTGTTCCCGGAGGCGCGCGGCCGACAGGTGCGCGTCTCGGTGCTCAACGGCGATGATCAGCCGCTGCACGTCACGGGCGGCAGGCTGTGGTCGATCCCGCGCACCATCGTCTTCGAGTGGGACCCCGCGCGGCCGGTCCGCCTATGCTACGGCGCCGCCGCCGCGCCCCCGAGCTACGACCTCGGCGCGTTCCTGCGCTACCAGCAGGTCGAGCCGCGCACCGGCCTGACACTGGGCGCCGAGCAGGAGAACCCCGACTACCGGGCGCCGCGAGAGCCGTGGACCGAGGAGCGGCCGTGGCTGCTGTGGGTGGTCATCGGGCTGGCGGCGTTCCTGGTCGGCGCGATGATCGTGCGCATGATGGGGCAGGTCGGCGCGGCCGGCGACCCACGCGGCCCCTCGACCTAGTGCTTACTTGCGCAAGTCCGCGTGTTCATGGTTGGTGCCAACGGCGTGTGCAGGGGGGGTGCCTGCTTTAGGTCACGGGCTTTCGTTCCCGTCTCGCATACCAGATCCGTACGACAGGCGCCCTCGCCTGTCGGGGCGGTCGCACTGGAACTTGCGCGAGTGAGTACCAGGCGCGGGCTGACGCGCCCCACCTCGGCCATCCACGAGGAGTGCGCACTTCAGCCGGACGGCCCCTTCGCCACGAACCCGAGGAGGGCCGGCGCGGCGCGTGGGGAAGTCAGCACCAACGCCGCGCCGCCGGCGGCCGCCGGCGGCCGTCTCGGCCTGTTGGCCGGAGGTACCGACCATGCGCCCTCTCGTTCCCCTGCTGCTCTTGCTCCTGCTGCCGGTCGTGCTCCGGGCGGGCACCGCCACCGACCGCGACTGGCCCCGGGTCACGATCACTCAGATGGCCGCCCCGGTCATCGACGGCACCCTCGCGCCGGGCGAGTGGGACGAGGCCGTGGCTGTGGGCGGCTTCACCCGCCTCGCCGGCGGCGACCTCGTCGGCAACCAGCCGCTGGTCAGGGTGGCCTGGTCGGCCCGGGGGCTGATGGTCGGCACGCAGGTGCCGCTGCCGCCGGGGCAGCAGGCCCGGGCGCGCGTGACCGACTTCGACGGCACCGTCTGGGAGGACGATTGCGTCGAGGTGCACCTGGACCGCGGCCATCGGCACGAGACGAACCATCAGTTCATCGTCAATGCCCTGGGCACGAGGTTCGACGCACTGGGCGGCGATCCGGCGTTCAACGCCGACTGGCAGGCGGCGGCGGTGAATGAGCCCGGGCAGTGGTCGTGCGAGATGCTGATCCCGTGGGCCGCCGTCGGCTCGGCCCCCGTCGCCGGTGACCTCGATGGCTTCAACGTCATCGTCAACTCCTCGTACCTCGGCGGCACGCTGACCCTCAGCCCCCTGAGCCGCTCCGCCCACGAGACGCAGAACTACCTGCATGTCGTCTACGCCGACGACCTGGCGGTGTCGCTGGAGGGCCTCGACGCCGACCGGCTGCAGGACGTGAGCGTGCGCGCGCTGGGGACCGGGCAGGCGAGGGTCGGCTACCACCTGTCACGTGCCGAGGGCGATAGCCTGACGGAGGTCGAGCAGAGGACGCTGACGCTGACCGCGCCTGCGGTCGAGGCGCTGCCGATCCACGTCCCGCTGCAGCAGGACATGCCGCAGGCGGGCGGCTACGTGGCGCGCTACACGGCCGAGGGCCCCGGCGGACCGCTGCTGGTGCGCACGGTGCGCTTCACGGTCGCCCTGCCCCTGCGCGTCACCGCACGGGCCTTCATCGAAGAGGGCTCCCTGGTCGTGCACCTCGACGCCTCGAGCGCGCTGTTCCCGCCGGCCGACACCACGCTGCACCTGACCGCGACCGTCGGTGACGCGACGCTCTACGACCAGGACGTGCCCGCGGCCGCGCCCGGGCCGACCACCGTCACGCTGACCGACGTGCCGGCCGGGATGCTGACGCTCGAGGCCAGCGCGACGAACCGCGAGACCGGGCTGGAGTACCGCACCGAGCGCCCCTTCGACAGCCCGCTGCATCCCGTGTGGCTGGGCACCGAGGAGGGCCTCACCGACGAGGTGCCTGCCCCCTGGACGCCGCTGCAGGTCGAGGAGGCCGACCCCGCCGGGCCCGCGGTGCGCTGCTGGGGCCGCCGCTACCTGTTCGCGCGGGGCCTGCTCCCCTCGGCGGTCACCACGCGCGACGCCGAGGTGCTCCAGGCCCCCATCGCCCTCTCCGGTCAGGCCGACGGGGCGCACCTGCGGTGGACCGCCGAGCAGGCCACGGTCGAGAACGCCGCGCCCAACGCGGTCACTCTCACCGGCGGCGGCGCCTGCGCGCCCTTCAGGATCAGCGGCACCACTCACGTTGAGTACGACGGGATGATCCGCTGCGACCTGACCCTGACGCCCACGCAGGCGGCCGTGGATGTGCAGGAGCTGACGCTCGACATCCCGCTGAAGCCTGAGCACGCGCGCTACCTCTACCACTTCCCCGGCCGCTGGGGCAGCGTGGCCAACAGCGCCTACCTGCCCGAGGAGGGCTGGAGTAACGCCTTCCGGCCCTTCATCTGGCTGGGCGACGAGGATCGCGGCTTCTCCTGGTTCTGCGAGAGCGATCAGAACTGGTTCCCGCTGGACAACGAGGCCGCGATCACCATCGAGCGCACGCCCGAGGCCACGGTGCTGCGCTGCCACCTGATCGCGGAGGAGCTGACCGTCACCGAGCCGCTCACCTACACCTTCGGCTTCCAGGCCACGCCGGTCAAGGACGCCGAGCAGACGGTGTGGGACTACCGCATCACGCACTTCGGCAACTACGGCCTGGAGCGGCAGATGGCGGTCAGTCGCGGGCGGGTCAGCTACCCCGCGGCCGGGCACATCCATCGCGAGGAGGGTACCTTCGAGTGCTGGTACCGTCCGGCGGTGGACAGCGAACGCGAGCTGCCCTTCGAGCAGCGGCAGTACCAGGGGAACCGCAACATGTTCACGGTCGAACTCAGCCCCGGGATGGACGGCAGCAACTACGGCCTGTACTGGAACGGCACCGTGCAGGGGCTGGTCGGCTGGGCGCGCACCGACGGCGTGGTCACCGACAATCCCGGCTACGCCTTCGACTGGCAGGCGGGCGAGTGGCACCACATCGCGCTCACGTGGGAGGGCGAGCACCTGCGCATCTACCTCGACGGCCAGATGGTCTCCGAGACCCCGAACCGCGGCTTCCTGGCCGGGCCGCTGGAGGACGCGAGGATCGTCATCGGTGGCGACGGCGCGCTGGCGACCATCGACGAGGTCCGCATCCTCAGCGTCGCCCGCCCGCCGACAGTGCCCGGTGCGCCCTTCGAGCCGGACGCCGAGACGCTGCTGCTCGACCACTTCGACAACTATGCGCAGGAGGGGGCGCAGACCGCCGGCACCGCCGATTCCTGGGTGGCCTTCGCGCCGGGCAGGTGGGGCCTGGCCCCGACCTGGGAGCCGGAGCAGGGACGCACGCGGCTCCAGGAGCTGGCCGACCTGGGCGTGCGCACCATCTGCTTCCACGAGCACTGGGTGCCCTATCAGTCGTACCCCCACGTGACCGACGCCGATCGCCCGCGCCTGCGCAGCCTGGCCGACGGCATCCACGCCAGCGGGATGAACCTGCTGCTCTACATGTCGCGCCAGTTCGCCGACAACGCGCCGGAGTGGGAGCTGTACAACGGTGACTTCCTCATCGAGCCCCATCCCGGCGCCTACACCCGCCAGCCAACGCAACGGGCCTACATCGGCTGCTGGAAGGGTCCGTTCCGGGAGTTCGCGCTCTACTGGCTCGCGCAGACCATAGACGAGTTCGGCACCGACGGCTGGTACCTCGACGGCCCCGAGTGGCCGCAGCCGTGCACCAACCGCCACCACGGCTGCGGCTACGTCGCCCTCGATGGCAGCATCCGCCCGACCTGGGACATCTTCGCCACCCGCGAGTTCATGCAGCGGCTCTACGTGCTCACCCGTCAGCGCAGGCCGGAGGGACAGCTCAACATCCACAACTCGACGGTCATGGTCATCCCCACGCTGGGCTGGGGCACCAGCACCTGGGGCGGCGAGCAGATCGATGCCATCACACCGCCCGCTGAGACCCTCGACTTCCTGCCCATG
>Ga0272441_10015750_pt1 | contig 10549 bp, 9 predicted proteins | sample SSMProp6N_FD_193582 | JGI IMG/M metagenome (GOLD analysis project Ga0272441, IMG submission 193582) | Marine sediment archaeal communities from Little Sippewissett salt marsh, Falmouth, MA, United States - SSM-Prop-6N | ecosystem: Environmental > Aquatic > Marine > Wetlands > Sediment ... | reverse complement strand
ATCGATTACATCGTCGGTGTGGCCGACCAACTGGCTACGTTGGGAAGGCCTCTGACAGGCGCCGACGTGATGATCGTCGGCGACGTGCCCATTGCCTGTGGGCTGAGCAGTTCGGCAAGCCTTGAGATGGCCGCGCTGACCCTCTTCGAAACCTTGGGCGGGTTCACGCTTGACGGCGCAGAGGGGCCGCGGCTCGGCCAGCGCGTCGAAAACCTGTTCCTCGGCCTCAACACCGGGATCATGGACCAGTTCATTTCGCGCATGGGCAAACGGGGGCACGTCCTCTTCCTCGACTGCCGTACCTTCGAGTACGAACTGGTCCCGGTTGCGTTTCCTGGGGCGAAATTCGTGATCGCGAATACGTGCGTGGCACGCGGCCTGACCTCGTCGAAGTATAACGAACGCGTGGCCGAGTGCGGGCAAGCCGTCGACGGAATGGCCCAGGCCCTGTCCAAAGAGGGCACGCATCTGCGCGATTTCACCCTCGACGACCTTCGTGCCTGCGAGGACACGCTACCCGAGGTCGCCTATCGCCGGGCGCGCCATATCCTCACCGAGAACGACCGCACCCAAGCCGCGTGCCAGGCCATGCGAGACGGCGACCCGGAAGCGCTCGGGGAGCTGATGAACGCCTCGGACACGAGCCTGCGCGATGACTACGAGGTGACCTGCCCCGAACTCGACGTCATGACGGCCATTGCACGCGGCGGCGCCGGATGCTTTGGGGCGCGCATGACGGGCGCAGGTTTTGGCGGATGCACCATCAACCTTGTGGCGAGTGACGCGGTTGATGCCTTCTCGGACCGCCTCATGGCCGAGTATCAGGGGCGGACGGGGATCCGTGGCGAGGTCTTCGTCTCATCCCCGGCAGAGGGGGCCGGCGTGATTGCGCTTTGAGCCCACGTAGCCTGGAACGCCGCCAGTCAGACAACGCAGTCCCCAGAGTCTGTGAGATTACCCCGCCAAGAGTCGTTGAAGCGTCAATGGCCACGAAATCGGCTCAAGGTTGTCAAGGACTTGCGGACTCCACTTCGTCCACGAAGTCCATTTTGGCGGGGGAATCTGTGAGAAAACGTGACACAGCCGCGGGCGGCTGCGCCAGACGTTCCGGGCGACACGCTCACAAGCGCTCAGCCCCGGAAGCCCGCGGCTTCGAACTTCTTGGCGAAGGCGTTCTTCTCGGCGCGGGTCAGCTCGCGTTGCGGGGGCCTGACGTACCCCGCGTCGAACCCGCGCAGGCGCAGCCCCTCTTTGTACAGGGCGACCATGCGGCCGTACTGGAAGAGGTCGCACGCATTGCTGAGCTTGGCTTGGTGGGCGCGCGCTTTCTTGAGGTCGCCCTTCTTGAGGGCCTTGTACACGTTGAGGAACAACTCGGGGGCGACGTTCCCGGTGCTGGTGACGGAGCCGTTCGCGCCGGTCAACATGGCCTGAAAAGTGTACTCGTCCACGCCGTTGAGGACGGCGAAACCCTTGGGCGTTCCGTCCAACACGCGCACCAAATCGGGGATGCTTCCGCCGCTATCCTTCAGGCCGATGATGTTGTCGACCTGGTTTGCGAGTCCGACGGTCAACTCGGGCGAGAGCACGTTCTTGGCACAGCCGGGGATGTTGTACACGAAGATCGGGAAGCCCTTGACGGCCGCGGCGATCGCCTTGAAGTGCCGGGCGAGCGAGGCGTCGTCATAGGTGTAGAATCCCGGGGTGACAATGCCGGCGGCCGCGGCGCCGATCTCCATGGCGTGGCGCGTGAGCTCGATGGTCGACGCGGTATCGAGGCACCCGGTGTGCACAATCACTTTGATCCGTTTTCCGACGGCGCCCACCAACTCCTGGGCGAGTTTCTTGCGCTCGTCCATGCTCATGAGCAGGCCCTCGCCCGTCGTGCCGCAAGGATAGACGCCGGCCACGCCCTGGCCGGCCAACCGTTCGGCCAGCGCACAGGCGCTGTCATAGTCGATGTCGCCGCGCTTGGTGAAGGGGGTGAGTAATGCGGGAACAAGACCCTCGATGTGGAACTTCATAGACTACCTCCAGGTTGCCGGGGTCACCAGTCGTATTTCTCCGGACCCCAGGGCTTCGTAACGTGCTCTTGCTTGGCGAGCAACACGGTGCGCTCCGCCACGTCCTCGTAAATGATCGCGCCAGGACCCACGCAGGAATAATAACCCACCTTGACCCCCGGCATAAACACGGCGTTCACGCCGGTGCGGCAGTAGTCGCCGATGAATGTATACGATCCGTGGCATTCGGGGACTACCTTGCGGCCTTGGATGGCCTGGACGCGCACGCCGTCGTCAAAACGCCACGTGCCGCTGACCGTGGCCGCGCCGATGTCGACGTGCGTGCCGATCAGCGCCGTCAGGCAGGAGTAGTGGTAGAGGTACACGAGGTCAAAGGTCACGCCGCTGAATTCCGCGCAGTGACCCACGACGCACCGCCCCCCAATCACCGAGCCGGCACCGACGTCGCAGTAGTTCTCGCACCGGGTGTCTTCGCCGAGGACGACGTTTGCACCGACGATGGCCCCATTGACGACGCGTGCGCCCGGGCCGAGCATGACCGGGCCGCCAATGTGGCAACCCTTGCCGATATGTGCGCCGGGGCCAAGCCACACCTTGGCGTCCGCAGGAATGTCCGCGCCATCGTGGATCGTCGCGCCCGGGGAAACGACTGTCCTGTCGAGGGCATCCAGGGCGTGTTGCGCGGCCTGCCGGTTCGCTTCTACGATGTGCCACGGCATGTCCACGTCCACGAAGTAGTCCCTGGCCCTGACCGCGTGGACCTCGATCCCGTCTTGGCGCATCAGTTCGAAACAGGAAGCCAGGTCGCCCTCCACCGGCGGCATCCCCCCCACTCCGACGTCGGGCATGATGCCCGGGTGTCGCAACAGGTAGCGCCGGAGCGTCTCGGTTCGGGCGGCCGCCACACCGCCAAAGCGCGGATGCTCGGTCCCCCCGCGTGGCCCAATGCCCGTGACCAAGCCGTCTTCCCGGGCCTCGACCGCTGTGTGCGACGCGGTCAAACCATGCGGACAGGCCGCGGTGAGCAACAGCGCTTCGGCCCGGCGCGCGTCGAAAGCTTCGATGACCGCCTTGAGCGTGTCTCGGGAAGTCACGATGTCGCCGCAACAGACGAGGACGGCATCGGCATCGATCTCGGCCAGACCCGTCAGCGCAGCAGTGACCGTACCGCGGCATTCCGGCTGGGGTGCAAACCGCACTTTGTCGAGATCGGCCAGGCATGCGCGAACGGCCTCGGCGCGATGCCCCACCACCGCCACGACCTCCTCGACGCCCAAGGCCAACAGGTCGAGCGCGAGCCGGCGTACCATAGGCACGTTAGCCACCGGCACCGTGACCTTCTGGCGGATGCCTGAGAAGGGCCACGCCCGCTTGCCTTCCCCCGCAGCCAGGAGTACCGCAGATTTCATTCCACATCCCTCAAAGCGTGGTGTTACCGAAACGCGAGTATACGCATAGGGTCCTGGATACGCAATCCGCTGCTTTGGGCAGACCGAAGCCTGCACTCCAGACAACGTGAATCGACACGCCCTGGGCCGGGCGTTCTCAGTGTGCACAGATCTCCCATGAGGGATCTATGCACAGACCGGGCGGGATCGTTCAAGGAGAAGGCTCAACCCTAAGTTATTTAATTACATTGTATTATGGCGATCTCGACGAAATATCTTCTTCATGGCACGTGTATTGCTTTCCATGGCTGTGAAATGAGTAACGGGTCTGCCGGGAGCCTGATATGAAACTTGACAAGCTGGCAAGAGGCGCTCAAGCGCAAGTCGTTGCGCCGAACGGCGGCGACTCGGTGGATATCGACCGGGTCTACGCGGGTGACCGGATGAGCGACCTGTTGAGCGCGGTGACGGACAGCACGTTGCTGGTAACGAATCTCTCGCACACGATGCTGATGCAAGTGATTGAACTGATGGACGTTCCGGCGCTCTGTTTCCTGCATGGCGTGGCGCCGGACGCGGCCGTCTTGCAGGCGGCCAAGGAGTCGGGCACGGCCGTCATGGTGTCGCCGGATGGGATGTTCGAGACGTGCGGCCGCCTGTACGCGGCACTGGGGCTGCTGAATGCAGAAGGGCAAGCGATGTGACGACGACCGCCACTTACAGCATCGTTGGCGGCGACTACGACGGCGCTGGGTCCGCGTCGAAGCAGCTCAAAGGGATCTTGAAGAGGATCGGCGTCGAGCCCAAGACGCTTCGCAAGGTCATGATCGCGGCCTACGAGACGGAGATGAATACGGTGATACACGCCCAAAGAGGGCTGATGAAAGTCGCGGTGGATCCGACCCAGGTTGACGTTGCGGTCGAAGACGAGGGGCCGGGCATCCCCGACGTCGAGGCGGCCATGCAAGAGGGATTCTCGACGGCGCCTGCGCGGGCGCGCAAACTGGGTTTCGGGGCGGGCATGGGGCTGCCCAATGTTCAGAAGAACACAGACCAGTTTTCGATCCGCTCGACGGTCGGCCTAGGCACACAAGTGCGCTTCCGGATCTTCCTGCAGCCGCAAGCATCGAGCGCGCCGGCCCCCAACGCGGTTCATGTGGCCCCCGGCCTCTGCCGTCAGTGTTTGAGGTGCCTGCACGCGTGCCCGACGCAGGCCATGCGGGTGCGCGTAGATCGGCCGCAGGTTCTCGCGCATCTGTGCGTTGATTGCGCGTCGTGTATCGAGGTCTGCGAAGCCGGTGCACTCACGATGGACGTTACGGATGCCCTGCCGGATTCTTCCGAGGCAAGCGTTCTGGTCATACCGGTGTCGTTGTTGGAGCAGTTCGGTCCGGATGTCGACCCGGCCGCGGTGTTGGAGGCCCTGCATGACGCGGGCTTCCGGAACGTGCAGCACAGCGGCGCATGGGAAACGGCGTTGCGTACGGCCGTGGAGGCGTATGCGCGTGTGGAAACCGGGGTGCGCCCGGTGATATCGCCGATGTGCCCGGCGGTTCTCAACCTGATCCAAGTGCGGTACCCCTCGTTGCTGGGGCACGTGGCGCCGTTCCTGACGCCGATCGAGGCGGCCCATGAGCAGTTGACCGTCCCCCATGCGGTGTTCGTGCCGGTGTGTCCGTCGCAGCACACGATTCTTCGGTCGCCCAGCCTGCTGTCGAAGATCGACGTGGCGTCGGCGTCGGCCATGCGCCGGGCCGTGCTGGAGCGGATGGGCGAACCTGGCGGCCGGCACTACGATGCGGCGATACGGGAAGTGCCGCGCAACCGCGGCGACGTCTTGCACGCGAGCGGGATGCGCCGTGTTGTCAAGGTGCTGGATGAGATCGAAAACGGGCTCAAGGCGGACTGCGGCGTCATTGAGCTCTTTGCATGCAGCCAAGGGTGCTTCGGCGCCCCTGTGTGGGACGAGGACCCGCTTGTGGCGCGGCGGCGCTACGAACGGTCGCTCACCTGGTATCGCGCGCAGGGGAAACAGTACGACGGTACGGCCAAGGCGGGCGCCGTCCGCCGGATACGACCGCTTGAGCCGCGGGCAGGCCTGCGGCTGGACCCGGATATGCGGACCGCCATCGAAAAGCTCGCCCGCATCGACACCCTCACCAGGACGCTCCCCGGCCGGAATTGCGGGGTGTGCGGCGCGCCGACGTGCGCGGCCCTCGCTGAGGATATTGTGCTGGGCCGGGCGTCCATCTCGGCATGCGTCTACCTGGACCATATACCCACGGAGGAAGCGACATGAACGTGAAGCAGTTGGCGGAAGAATTGGGGATCGATTCCCTGACCCCCGAGGTGGTCGTGGACGAATCACGGCAGGTACCCGGTGGGTATACCTCCGACCTCCTGAGCGATGTGCTTGCGCACGCGCCGCATGACGGCGTACTGGTCACGGTGCAGATCCATTTGAACGTGGTCGCGGTCGCGGCGCATGCGGGGCTTGCCGGCGTGATTTTCGCGATGGGCTTGCGGCCGGATGAGGCGACGCGGCAGAAGGCCGTCGAGGAAGGCATTGCCCTCTACGCAACACAGGAACCCGCGTTTGACATTGTGGGCCGCCTGTACGCCTTGGGGCTCAGAGGAACGCAGGCGTGAAGCATTTTGCCGCAGATCTGCACATCCACACGGCCCTGTCCCCGTGTGCGGCGGACGAGATGACGCCCGGCGCGATCGTGCATGCGGCGCGAGACGCAGGACTGGACATGATAGCGATTTGCGACCATAACACCGCGGGCAATGCGGAGGCCGTCCAACAGGCGGCGCGCGACGACCTCGCGGTGATCGCGGGCATCGAGATCACGACGGTCGAGGAAGTCCACGTGCTCGGCCTATTCCCGGACGCGGACGCGGCGGCCGCCGCCGGGGACGCGGTGCGCCAGACGTTGCCGAGCGCCAACGGCAGTCATAAGGACTTCGGGCATCAGTGGCTGATGGATCCGGAGGGCCGCGTGCTGGGCACGGAGGCGAAGATGCTCTCCGTTGCTTCCGGATTCGCGTTGTCCGACGCCGTCCGTCTCATTCGGCAGCACGGCGGCTTGGCGGTCGCATCGCATATTGGCCGCCCCGCGTTCTCTGTCCTGAGTCAACTGGGCATGCTCCCGAAGAACACAAGGTTCGATGCCATCGAGATCTCGGCGACCGGGCTGCGTGCGGGGCGACAAGCCGAGTTCGCGGCATTGGGCCTGCCGATGGTGACTTCGTCGGACAGTCATTTCCTGGCTGACGTCGGGTGCCGTCGCACGATGCTGGAGTCACTCCTTGCCACGTTTGATGAACTCTCGCTCGCCTTCAAGGGCGTGGATCGTAGGAGATGCTGCCTTGCGTGAACTATCCCTTCATATCCTGGACCTGATTGAGAACTCGATCCGGGCCGGTGCATCCACGATATCCGTCCGGATCGAGGAGTGCCCCGAGCAGGACCGCCTCGAGATCTGCGTCGAGGATGACGGTGCCGGCCTGCGTGTCCCCCCGGATCAGGCGATCAACCCGTACTATACCACCAAGGAAGGCAAACGCACCGGGCTGGGACTGAGCCTGTTTCAGGGGGCCGCGGAGCAGGCCGGCGGAACGTTGACGATAGGGCCGTCCGGCTTGGGCGGCACCGCCGTTACTGCGGTGATGCAACTCAGCCATGCGGACCGTGAGCCGTTGGGCGACCTAGCGACTACCTTCTCGTCGGTGGTGTGCACAAATCCACACCTGGACCTGCGGTGCTCTATCAAGTTGGGGTGCGGCGAATGTACGCTCCGCGTGCCCGACGTGGCCAAGGAGCTTCGTGCGGACGACCGGTACGGTTTGGCGATTGCCCGCCGGGTCTCGGAGAAGATCCGGCGGCACCTTGCGGCCCCTGCATGGCCGTCGCCGCTGGTTGAACATAGAGTATGGGCCCCCGACGGCTCGCGCCGACGGGCGTCCGATGTTTGAGGAGTTTGGAAAGGAGTCGATTATGACGGAGCAGGAAACAGGTTGCGCATGCGCCGAAGACGCAACGGAGGAGGAACTGCTTGCGCGGGTGGACGCGATCATCGCCGAGTACCGCGACAAGCCAGGCGCACTCATCCCGGTGTTGCAGATGACCCAGGCCATCTTCGGGTATCTGCCGGAGGCCGCCCTCAAGCGGATCAGCGTGGGGTTGAATAAGTCCTACAGCGAAGTTGCGGGGACGGTCGGGTTCTACTCGTTCTTCTCCACTGCCCCTCGCGGTAAACACCTCATCCGCGTGTGCCTCGGGACCGCATGCTACGTGCGCGGCGGCAAGCAGGTGCTGGATGCCCTCAAGCAGAAGCTTGGCATAGACGTCGGAGAGACGACGGACGACCGGATGTTCTCGCTCGACGTGGCACGCTGCTTCGGGGCGTGCGGCCTTGCCCCGGCCATCATGGTGGACAACGACGTGCATCAGCGGGTCAAGCCGGCGAGGATTCAGACCATCCTGGATCAGTATTTGGAGGAAGACGAGGCGCCCGCCTTGAAGAGGGCGCAGTAGACCGGTGCGGTATACCCAAGGAGAAGGGAAGCTATGACGGAAAAAATCAAGAGTCCCGAAGACTTACGTGCGCTTCGCGAACAAGCCAAGGCGGAGATCGATCTGCGTGGCGGGCCTAAGGAGATGCAGGTCACCGTGCATATGGGGACCTGCGGGATCGCGGCCGGCGCGCGCGAGGTGCTGGCCTCACTGGCGGCCGAGTTGGAGAAGGGCGCCGTGGACACGGTGACGCTTCGCCAGTCCGGCTGCGCCGGACTGTGCGACCGGGAGCCGATGCTGACGCTCGCGGACAAGACGGGCCAGGAGTATCGCTACGGGAAACTGAACGCAGAGCGGGTCCGCAGGATCGTGCAGGAGCACGTCATCGAGGGCGCGCCGGTTATGGATTATCTGATCGCAAGGTAGCGTGCGTAGGGCGGCCTATTGCGTATGAAGTGAAAGGAGTAGGACGAGAGATGAATGGTGTGCGATCTCATATCTTGATATGCGCCGGGGCCGGCTGCGTCGCTTCGGGTGCGCTCGAGGTGACGGCGGCCATCGAGAAGGCCCTGAAGAAGCACGGGCTCGAAGACGAAATCCGCGTGGTCCAGACCGGCTGCCTGGGGCCGTGCGCGGTCGGACCGGTCGCGGTGGTTTACCCGGACGGCGTCTTCTACCAGAAGATCACGCCGGACGACGCCGACGAAATCGTTGAAGAGCATCTGCTCAAGGGACGGATTGTCGAGCGTTTGACCTACAAGATTGCGGGCACGGCCCAGATCATCCCCGCGTTGCAGGAGATCGGTTTCTTCCAGCAACAACAGAAGGTGGTCCTCCGGAATTGCGGCGTCATCGACCCGATACGTATTGAAGAGTACATCGCCCGGGAGGGCTACCAGGCGCTGGCCAAGGTGTTGACCGAAATGACGCCGGATCAGGTCATCGAAGAGGTCAAGACTTCGGGCCTACGAGGCCGCGGCGGCGCGGGGTTCCTGACGGGGCTGAAGTGGAGCTTCACCCGCAAAGCGCCGGGCGACAAGAAGTACGTGTTGTGCAACGCGGATGAAGGGGATCCCGGGGCATTCATGGACCGGAGTGTGCTCGAGGGCGATCCGCACAGCGTGATTGAGGCCATGGCAATTGCCGCATACGCCGTGGGCTCGGATGAGGGCTTTGTTTACGTTCGGGCGGAGTACCCGCTGGCCGTCGAGCGGCTGCAGAATGCCATCGAGCAGGCGCGGGAGCTCGGGCTGCTCGGTCAAGACATCATGGGCACGGGCTTCAACTTTGACCTCGAGATCCGCATGGGCAGCGGCGCCTTCGTATGCGGCGAGGAAACGGCCCTGATGCGGTCTATTGAAGGCAAGCGCGGCGAGCCACGGCCGCGGCCGCCGTTCCCGGCGGTCAAGGGGCTGTGGGACAAACCCAGCCTGCTCAACAACGTCGAGACCTACGCGAACATCCCCGCCATTATTCTCCAAGGCGCGCAATGGTTCGCGGCTATGGGCACGGAAAAGAGCAAGGGCACAAAGGTGTTCGCCCTGGCCGGCGCGGTCAACAACACCGGGCTGGTGGAAGTCCCGGTCGGCACGCCGCTCGGCCAGATCGTGTATGACATTGGCGGCGGCATCCCGAACGACAAGGCCTTCAAGGCGGCACAAATCGGCGGGCCCTCCGGGGGGTGTATACCCAAACAGCACTTGAACGTACCCGTCGATTACGAATCACTGACCGAACTCGGCGCCATCATGGGGTCCGGCGGGTTGATCGTGATGGACGAGGATACGTGCATGGTGGACATGGCCCGGTTCTTCCTCGACTTCGTGCAGGATGAATCGTGCGGCAAATGCGTTCCGTGCCGCATCGGGACGAAGCGCATGCTCGAGATCGTGACGCGCATTTGCGAAGGCCAAGGCGAAGAAGGCGACGTCGAGAAGCTGATCGCCTTGGGCGAACAGATTAAGGATACGGCGCTGTGCGGCCTGGGCCAGACCGCGCCCAATCCCGTGCTTTCGGCGATCCGCCACTTCCGCGACGAGTTTGACGCACACATCCGCGAGAAGAAATGCCCGGCCTGCGTGTGCCCGGCCTTGGTGCGCGCGCCGTGCATGAGCGCGTGCCCGGCAGGCGTGTACGTTCCCGGGTTCGTATCGCTCGTTGCCGAGAAACGCTATGCCGAGGCCCTGCGGCTGCACCGCGACCGCAATCCGTTTGCGTCGGTGTGCGCCCGCGTGTGTTTCCACCCCTGCGAGCAGAAGTGCCGGCGGGCCAACCTGGACGAGGCCGTGTCCATCCGCGGCATCAAGCGGTTCATGGTTGAGCAGGAAAAAACGGTACAACTCCCGGAGATCCGCGAGAACGAGCAGAACGCCAAACGCAAAGTCGCCATCATCGGCGCCGGCCCGGCGGGCCTGTCGTGCGCGTTCTTCCTCGCGCGGCTGGGCTATCAACCCAAGGTGTTTGAAGCGGCAGACCGCCCCGGCGGCATGCTGGTGCAGACGATCCCGGCGTACCGCCTGCCCCGCGAGGAACTGGCGCGCGAGATTCGCATGATCGAACGCATGGGCGTTGACATCGCGACGGGGATGCGCCTGGGCAAAGACTTCACGTTGCAGGGC
>Ga0272441_10015749_pt1 | contig 10549 bp, 6 predicted proteins | sample SSMProp6N_FD_193582 | JGI IMG/M metagenome (GOLD analysis project Ga0272441, IMG submission 193582) | Marine sediment archaeal communities from Little Sippewissett salt marsh, Falmouth, MA, United States - SSM-Prop-6N | ecosystem: Environmental > Aquatic > Marine > Wetlands > Sediment ... | reverse complement strand
AAAGGGTACTCGAATCCGTTCACCGTAAACCCCTTCAGGGACTCGAACGCCGCAAGCAATGACCATATTGATTTCGGCTCCGAAGGGCAGTCCGAGCAATTTCTTGATCCTCAAGGTGTCACTGCCTTCCATCGGGCAGGTGTCATACCCCGCATCGGTCATGGCCAACATGAAGTTTTGAGCCGCAAGCGCCTGTGTTTTGTGGACCACAACGCGCATGTCACTGTGTCGGGCCTGGCGATATATGGGCCTGAACAAGCCAATGAGCCAGTAGAACAGGTATTTGATCCAACCCAAAATCCCACCAAAATCCGCATAGGTGAGCGGCACAATCTTTTTATAATAGGTAAAGGCGAATCGCTCCCTTTTGCTGTAGTCCTCCCATTTCTTTTTTCCGAATTTGCTTTCCATCTGGTCGATATGCCAGCGGACCCGGGCCTTCCATTTATCCTTACGGGTGACCAGGACCACCATTTGCTGTGCAGTTTTGGCCGCGTTCTGATCGAAACAGTATTTGGAGAGTTTTTTCAATGTATCGGGGGACGTCACGTGGTAGAACTCCCAGAGCTGCATGTTGCTGCTGTTGGGCGCCAGGGTTGCAAGTTCCAGGCAGTCCCTGACAATTTTAGAGTCCAGCTTTTTATTCGGGTCAAATTTCCTGACCGACCTGCGCTTTAGGACAACTTCTTTGAATTCCATTTAAATGATTGTCGATTGACCCAGTGAGATGTTTTCGACTTTGTACAGAACACTTTTCTTGTCAATAATGTATTCCGAAATGAAATCACCGACGACCGTTGTTCGGGCGAATTTCTTGGTGGCGTTGATATCAGGTGTTGTGATGTTGAGCTCGATCGATTTCTCCGCAGCATTTCTCACTGCGTCTGCCTCTTCATGGAGCTTGAAATGGTCCAGAAGAAGGGCAACAGACAGAATGGTAGCCAAGGGGTTGGCCTGGTCCTTTCCTTTCATGTGCGGGAAGGATCCGTGAATCGGTTCAAAGAGCACGGAATCATCGCCGAGTGAGGTCGAAGCCAGCAAACCGATGGATCCCGAGATCACGCTCGCTTCATCCGAAAGGATGTCTCCGAACATATTGTCCGTCAGGATTACATCAAATTGTCTTGGGTTCAGGAGAATTTTCATGGCCGCATTGTCAACATAAAGGTAGTTTACGGTGACCTCCGGATACGATTTGGCCAGTTCCTTGACGCGCGATCTCCAAAGTCTGGACGTCGCCAGTACGTTAGCCTTGTCAACAAGGGTCAATTTTTTTCTGCGGGAGATAGCCGCCTTGAATGCCAGGTGAGCTATCCGATCCACTTCGGCCGCGGTGTAGGGGCAGGTATCGGTTGCGGAATCACCTCCCTGGCTCTCTGTTTTATCACCGTAGTAAATACCACCACTGAGTTCCCTGTAAATAACGAAGTCCGTGTTCTTGATCACTTTTTCCTTGATCGGAGATTTGTGAATCAGGGGTTGATACACTTTTAGCGGTCTGATGTTGGCGTAAAGACCCAATTCCTTCCTCAGGCGAAGAATGCCTTCTTCAGGTCTTGTTTTGGCGTCAGGGCTGTTCTCGTATTTGGGGTCTCCAATAGCTCCGAAGAGTATGGCATCCGAATTTTTGCAGAGCTCCAGTGTCTCTTCGGGCAGCGGATCTCCACCGGAATCTATGGCACAGGCACCCACAAGGGCACTTTTCAAGTCAAACTGATGTCCGTATTTCTGGCCAATGGCCTTCAGAACCTTCAAGCCCTGATCGGTCACTTCCGGTCCAATTCCATCTCCGGGCAAAACAGCAATTTTCAGTTTCATCAATTCTGATTTAGGCCCTCAATTTAGGAAATTTCTGTGGATCAGGAGGCAATTTTTTCCAGCTGTGCGCGCACCGATTTGACAATCTTCTCGATATCCTCATCTTCAACTTCTTTCTGATAGTCAGCACATTTGAGAAATTCGGGATAGACTTTGTCCAATTCCAACTTCGTGAGATCGAAACCAATTTTCTTGGCGCGATAGGCCAGGGCGGCTCTTCCGCTGCGAGCGGTCAAAACGATTGAAGACTCGGTTACCCCAACGTCAGACGGGTCCATGATCTCATACGTTTCGCGATTTTTGATCACCCCGTCCTGGTGAATCCCCGAACTGTGGGCAAAAGCATTCTCGCCGACAACTGCCTTGTTGGGCTGGACCAGGATTCCCATGTGGTGCTGCACCATTTGGCTCGTGCTGTAAAGAAGCTGGGTATTGATGTTTGTATCGAGATTGAGGTAGGGATGCTGTTTCATGATCATGACCACTTCTTCCAGTGAGGTGTTCCCGGCGCGCTCTCCTATACCATTTATGGTGCATTCGATTTGTCTGGCTCCGGCCTGAACTCCGGCAATGGAATTTGCCGTTGCCAACCCCAGGTCATTGTGGCAATGGCATGAGAGAATCACGTTATCAATGCCTTTCACATTTTCTTTCAGATAGGTCATTTTTGCTCCGTATTCTTCGGGTAGACAATACCCGGTGGTGTCCGGGATGTTCAATACTGTCGCACCCGCTTTTATGACCTCTTCACAAACTTTCGCTAAAAATTCATTGTCGGTGCGTCCTGCGTCTTCTGCATAGAATTCGATGTCCTCCACAAAGGATTTGGCGTAGCTCACCGCCTCTACGGCTCGCTCCAGGATCTTTTCAGGCGTTGAGTTGAATTTGTATTTTATATGTGATTCGGAAGTTCCTATCCCCGTGTGAATTCTGGGTTTGATCGCGTGTTCAAGTGCCTGGGCAGCGGCATCGATATCCTTTTTATTGGCGCGTGTAAGTCCGCAAACGGTGGCATTTTTTACCAGTTTGGCAATCTCTACGACAGAGTTGAAATCTCCCGGGCTTGAAATTGGAAAGCCCGCTTCAATTATGTCAACCCCAAGTTCGTCCAGGCGCTCCGCAATGATCAGTTTTTCAGGTGTATTTAACTTGCAACCAGGCACTTGCTCACCATCTCTTAAGGTTGTGTCGAATATTTGGACTTGACTTTTACTCATTATTAAAGATTTTTTACCACATTTGAGGTATCAAAAATAATCCTATAACAGTAAGCACTTCGGTTTTCTTTTCGTGGGTTTACTACATTCAAATTATTTTAGATCATAACAATCTATTGATCCACAGTAAATTAAGCCTTTAATTTTACGATGTCTATGGAGAAAAATGACGCCCTTTTCGTCCTGGTGAAGTCCCTGACAAAGTCGGAGAAGAGACAATTCAAGCTTTATGCAGGCAGACTGGGCGGAAATCTCGAAAAGAATTTTATGGCGCTTTTCAATGTCCTGGACAAGCTGGATGAATTTGATGAGAGTCAGATACTTAAGAAGACCAAGATCAAAAAGCAGCAATTGTCCAATTCGAAGGCTCATCTGTACAGGCAGATTCTTGTGAGCCTCAAGCTCAATCCGATCCATCAGAATGTCAAAATGCAGATCCGCGAGCAGATTGACTTTGCCACGGTGCTGTACAACAAAGGGCTGCACAGGCAGAGCCTGAAGATTCTGGACAAGGCCAAAGGGGTCGCTGTCTTCAATGAAGAGAGCAACCTCGCCTACGAGATTGTTGAACTCGAGAAAGTTGTGGAGTCACAGTACATAACCCGTAGCATGACCAGCCGGGCGGATGATCTCATTGCGGAATCCAAAGACCTGAGTGAGAAGACGCTTTTATTGAGCAAGCTGTCGAATCTCTCGCTTCAATTGTACAGCATATTGCTGAAGAAGGGGTATGTCAGCAACGACGAGGATTATGAAGAGGTCAAGAGTTTTTTTGAATCCTCCCTGCCCGAATACGACATACGGAAAATGGGATTGAAAGAGAAATTGTATCTCTACAAAGCAATGCTCTGGTACAATTTCATTACACAGGATTTTGTGAATTGCTACAAGTACTCCCAAAAATGGGTGGATCTGTTCTACTATAATCCCAAGTTGAAAAAGACCAACCCGGTGTTTTACCTCAAGGGGATGAATTATCTGCTCGAGACCTTGTTTCTCAATCAACAGCTGACCAAATTCAGATCTACCTTAAACTACTTTGAAGAGGAGATCAAGACCCATAGTTTCACGATCAATGAAAACACCGAATCGCTTACTTTTCTGTACCTGTATCTGAACAAGATCAATCTCTATTTCCTGGAGGGCGAATTCAACAAGGGAATTGAAATGATCCCCGAGGTTCTCGAGGAGATTGACAGCTTCAGACTGAAAATAGACCAGCACCACATCATGGTGTTTTACTACAAGTTTGCCAGCCTCTATTTTGGAGCGTCCAGATATGAGGAATGCATCTATTATCTCGACAAGATAATCCGCAACAAGAAGCTCAACATGCGGGAAGACCTTTTGTGCTTTTCAAGAATTCTGAACCTGGTGGCTCACTATGAGGCCGGACTCGATCAGAACCTGGATGCCCTGATCAAATCGACCTACAAGTTCCTGTTGAAAATGAATGAGCTGCACCTGGTTCAGCAAAGAATCATCGCATTCCTGAGAAACCTGAGCAGCATCTATCCGCACGAATTGAAACAGGCGTTTATCAATCTTCACAAGGAGCTTAAAGCCTTTGAGGATCACCCCTATGAAAAGAGGTCTTTTATGTACCTGGATATCATTTCCTGGCTCGAAAGCCGAATTGACAACGTAAGCGTAGAATCCGTTATTCGTAAAAAATCGAAGCATCAATACAAATAGAAACCAGGGGATTCTAACCTAACGAGCGACCAGCGCTCACTTCATATTGTCTCGTTTTTCTTGTTTAAACCTTGTAAAAGCACTCATTTAATTCATTTATAGTCAATTAGTTAGATAGACTAATGAGGTATTGGATATTGTAAATACCAAAATCTTTGTCGATTCATGGAATGCAACCTTGTTATTTTTGAAGATTATTGAAAGAAACTGGTGTTTCCTTAAAAACCAATCAATAGAAGCATTTGGCTTTTCACGGCATGAAGGATTTGAATAAATACAGCAAACGACTCACTCAAGATACAACGCAGCCCGCGGCTCAGGCCATGCTTTATGCCGTAGGCCTCTCGGATGCAGACATGAAAAAGCCCCAGGTTGGAATTGCCAGCACGGGATATGACGGAAACCCTTGTAACATGCACCTCAATCATTTGGCAAGAGAGATCAAAGCGGAAGTGAACAAGGAGGATGCCGTGGGTCTGGTTTTCAATACCATCGGCGTAAGTGACGGGATTTCCATGGGTACGAGCGGGATGAATTATTCCCTTCCATCTCGCGACATCATCGCAGATTCTATTGAAGTCGTCATGAACGCACAGAGCTACGATGCCCTGGTTTCGGTGGTGGGTTGCGACAAGAACATGCCCGGTGCGATTATGGCCATGCTGAGACTGAACAGGCCGGCGCTGATGGTGTACGGGGGCACAATTGCATCCGGAAACTACAAGGGGCGCAAGCTGAATATCGTTTCGGCCTTTGAAGCCCTCGGGCAGAAGATTTCGGGAGAGATCGACGATGCTGAGTACAAGGAAATCATCAAGCGCGCCATACCCGGAGCAGGAGCATGCGGAGGCATGTACACGGCCAATACCATGGCGTCTTCTATTGAAGCGCTGGGCTTTGCGCTGCCTTACAACTCCTCGATTCCAGCCGAGAACCCGAATAAAGAGAAAGAAAGCGAACAAATCGCAAGAGCCATTAAAAATCTACTTGAGAAGGATTTAAAGCCTCTTGATATCATTACTAAGAAGTCACTGGAAAATGCGGTGGCTGTCGTGAATGCCCTGGGAGGCTCGACCAATGCGGTCCTGCATTACCTCGCCATCGCGCATGCAGCCGGAATCGAATTCACCCTGGAAGATTTTCAAAGGGTCAGTGATCGCACGCCGCTTATTGCCGATCTCAAACCGAGCGGAGAGTATCTCATGGAAGATGTTCACAGCATAGGCGGAACCCCCGCAGTGATGAAGTACCTGCTTGATGAGGGATTCCTGCACGGGGATTGCATGACCGTTACCGGGAAGACCCTGGCAGAGAACCTCAGCGAGGTGACACCCCTTCGCTTTGAGGAGGATCAACAGGTCATTTATCCGACAGAAAATGCCCTGAAGGAATCGGGCAACCTGCAGATTCTTTTTGGCAACCTGGCCTCAGAAGGCGCAGTTGCGAAGATCAGTGGAAAAGAAGGCTCCCTCTTCAAGGGCAAGGCCGTAGTTTTTGACAGTGAGCAGGAGGCCAATGATGGGATCGGTGCCGGAAAGGTTTCCAGGGGAGACGTGGTTGTCATCCGATATGTAGGTCCGCGGGGCGGGCCGGGCATGCCGGAAATGTTGAAGCCGACTTCCATGATCATGGGAGCGGGCCTTGGCAAGACGGTAGCCCTGATTACGGATGGAAGGTTCTCAGGGGGCACGCACGGTTTCGTGGTGGGCCATATCACTCCCGAGGCGCAGAGCGGGGGCATGATCGGGCTTTTGAAAGACGGGGACATGATAACCATTGATGCGAAAGAAAACTCCATACACGTTGAACTCAGCAATGAGGAGATACAAAAGAGAAAAGAGGCGTGGACAGAACCACCCTTGAAACATAAAAAGGGCATATTGTTCAAGTATGCCCGAACCGTTGCTTCAGCCTCTGAGGGCTGTGTAACTGACAAATTTTAGAAGATACCAATAATTGATTTATGGAAACACAAACCAGCACGCAGCAGCAAGCCGTCAAAAAGTCCACCGTGAAGATCACAGGGGCAGAGGCCGTGGTGAAATGCCTTCTCGCGGAAGGGGTTGATCTGATCTATGGATATCCGGGTGGAGCCATCATGCCGGTGTATGATGAGTTTTACAAATACGAAAAGGAATTGCAACACGTGCTGACAAGACACGAGCAGGGAGCAATACATGCTGCCCAGGGCTATGCGCGGGTAACCGATAAGGTGGGAGTTGCGATTGCGACCTCGGGTCCCGGTGCCACGAACCTGATTACAGGAATTGCCGATGCCCAGATAGATTCAACGCCCGTGGTCTGCATTACGGGTCAGGTGGGATCGCATTTGCTGGGAAGCGACGCATTTCAGGAAACCGACATCGTGAGCATCTCAACGCCGGCAACGAAATGGAACTACCAGATAACCCGTGCAGAAGAGATTCCTGAGATCTTCGCCAAAGCGTTTTACATAGCCAAATCGGGACGTCCGGGACCTGTGCTTATCGATATTACCAAGGATGCCCAGTTCGGCGAGCTGGAATTCGAATACGAAAAGTGCATGAAAGTAAGGAGCTATACCCCCGTTCCATCCACTGATCCTGAAAGCCTGATTCAGGCGGCTGAATTGATCAACAAGGCGAAAAAACCTTTTGTTGTTTGGGGTCAGGGCATCACCCTGGGCAAGGCGGAACAGGAATTCAAGGAATTCATTGAAAAAGCCGGGATCCCCTCGGCTTCGACCGTATTGGGCCTGTCTGCGCTCCCGTCGGATCATGAATTGCACGTTGGCATGGTGGGCATGCACGGAAACTATGCGCCTAACAAACTCACCAATGAATGCGATCTGCTTCTCGGGATAGGAATGCGTTTCGACGATCGGGTCACAGGTAGCCTGGACACCTATGCCAAACAGGCAAAAATCATACACTTTGAGATCGATCCTGCCGAGGTGGACAAGAATGTGAAAACGGATGTTGCTGTTATGGGCAACGTGAAGGACACCCTGCGCAACATTTTACCCTTGATCGAGAGGAGAACGCATGAGGCATGGATGAAGGAATTTCATGAGCTCTATGACATCGAATACGAAGAGGTGATCAAGGACCAGGTTCATGTGAACAGCAACGGTCTGACCATGGCCGAGACGATTATGAAATTGAATGAGCTCACCGGGGGAGATGCGGTGATCGTGACTGACGTGGGCCAGCACCAGATGGTGGCCTGTCGTTACAGCAAGTTCAACAACTCGAGGAGCAAAGTAACCTCGGGAGGCCTGGGAACCATGGGCTTTGCGCTGCCTGCTGCCATCGGAGCCAAGATGGGTGCCCCGGAAAGGGAGGTTATTGCCATCATGGGAGACGGAGGCCTGCAGATGAACATTCAGGAGCTCGGTACGGTCTTGCAGACTGGGGTTCCGGTAAAGATCGTTGTGCTGAACAATCAGTTTCTCGGAATGGTGAGACAGTGGCAGGAGCTCTTTTTTGAGAGTCGCTATGCCTCTACGGTCATGACCAACCCGGACTTTGTGAAGATCGCAGAGGGCTACAGTATTCAATCCAGACGCGTGACCGAGAGAAAAGACCTGGAAGCCGCCATGAAAGAGATGGTTGAGTCAAAGAACTCCTATTTCCTGGAAGTCGTGGTGGAAATGGAAGAGAACGTATTTCCGATGATACCCAGTGGGGCAAGCGTTTCAGATATTCGATTAAAATAAAAGACATGAAGAAAGAACGATATACAATATCGGTTTATACCGAAAACAACCTGGGACTCCTGACCCGAATCGCAACCATCTTTCTCAAAAGACACATCAACATTGAGAGTCTCACGGTTTCCAGTACCGAGATAGACCACGTTTCCCGGTTTATCATCGTGGTGGAGATCACTGAGGAACAGGTCAAGAAGATCATCGGGCAGATTGAGAAGCAGGTGGAGGTCATCAAAGCCTACTATCACACGAATGACGAGTGCATTTACCTGCAGTCGGCTCTTTTCAAGATCAAATCGAGCTTGTTGTTTGAAGAACGACAGATCCAGAACATCATAAAGAACAGCAACGCACAGATCGTGACGGTTTCACCTGAATTCTTCGTGATTGAAAAATCGGGCCGAAAGGAAGAGATAGAAACGCTCTATGACGAATTGTCAAAATTCGGGATCATGCAGTTCGTCCGTTCGGGAAGAATCTCCGTGACCAAGGAGGAGATGAAGATCTCCGAAATGTTGCAAAAAGAGCTCATTTGACCTCAATGTCACGAGAGAACTCAAATTTGTCCTTCAGGATGGATTTTCATAAAATGACTCAATTATTCTCGACAAAAAATTTAATTCAAATACAAACACAAGATTAACAGTAAATAGAATGGCAAATTATTTCAACTCACTTTCGCTGCGCGAGCAATTGGAACAACTAGGAAAATGCAGATTCATGGAATCCTCTGAGTTCACTGACGGGGTTCAGGCGCTGATCGATAAAAAAATTGTGATCGTTGGTTGCGGGGCACAAGGTCTCAACCAGGGCCTCAACATGAGAGACTCCGGCCTGGATATCTCCTACGCGCTGAGGCAAAGTGCGATTGACCAAAAGCGAGCGTCATACAAGAATGCGATAGAAAATGGCTTTAAAGTCGGCACCTACGAGGAGCTGATACCGTCAGCGGATATGGTGTGCAACCTGACGCCTGACAAACAGCATACTGCCGTGGTAAACGCGGTGATGCCCCTGATGAAAGAAGGAGCAACGCTTTCGTACTCACACGGATTCAATATTGTAGAAGAAGGCATGCAGGTCAGAAAGGATCTCACCGTGATTATGGTGGCACCCAAGTGTCCGGGATCTGAGGTGCGTGAAGAATACAAAAGAGGTTTTGGAGTTCCCACGTTGATCGCAGTACACCCCGAGAATGATTCCCAGGGGGTCGGACTCGAACAGGCAAAGGCCTACGCGGTTGCTACGGGTGGTGACAGGGCCGGTGTGCTGGAATCTTCATTCATCGCCGAGGTAAAATCGGACTTGATGGGTGAACAGACCATTCTCTGTGGAGTTCTTCAGACGGGATCCATACTCTGCTTTGACAAAATGGTTGAGAAGGGAATCGAACCCGGATATGCGTCGAAGCTCATCCAGTATGGCTGGGAGACCATTACCGAAGCTCTCAAGCACGGCGGGATCACCAATATGATGGATCGCTTGTCGAATCCTGCGAAGATAAAAGCCTATGAGCTCTCGGAAGAGCTAAAGACAATTATGCGCCCGTTGTTCCAAAAGCATATGGACGACATCATGTCCGGGGAATTCTCCAGGACCATGATGGAGGACTGGGCGAATGATGACAAAAACCTTTTGAGCTGGAGAGCCGCCACGGGAGAGACTGCCTTCGAAAAGACCCAGGCTACTGACCAGGAGATCCCGGAGCAGGAATTTTTTGACAATGGGGTTCTCATGGTGGCCTTTGTTCGCGCCGGGGTGGAGCTGGCGTTTGAGACGATGACTGAGGCGGGCATTATTGAGGAGTCGGCCTACTATGAGTCTCTTCACGAGACACCTCTCATCGCCAATACAATTGCCCGTAAGAAGCTCTATGAGATGAACGCTACGATTTCTGATACGGCCGAATATGGTTGCTATCTTTTCGATCACGCATGCAAGCCACTTTTGACAGATTTCATGAAAGGAATCGGAACTGATGTGATCGGAACCCAGTACGGTGCGGGCCGGGACAATGGTGTTGACAATCGTGAACTGATACGAATCAACGAAGAGATTCGGTACCACATGGTGGAGATCATCGGGGCGGAACTCCGGGAGTCCATGACCGCCATGACAAAAATCGTAT
>Ga0272441_10015748_pt1 | contig 10550 bp, 4 predicted proteins | sample SSMProp6N_FD_193582 | JGI IMG/M metagenome (GOLD analysis project Ga0272441, IMG submission 193582) | Marine sediment archaeal communities from Little Sippewissett salt marsh, Falmouth, MA, United States - SSM-Prop-6N | ecosystem: Environmental > Aquatic > Marine > Wetlands > Sediment ... | reverse complement strand
CCACTGCGTCATGCCGTAGGCACTGTGCTCGCTGTAAAACGGTGATACGCCGTTCATCAGCCCCGCCGGCGCCGAGTAGCCGAGCCCGGAGACGGCGTTCTGCTCACCCGCGAGGTTCATCCGGTAGATGTCGATCAGGCCGAGCTGGTGCGACATCTCGTGGCAGAGACCGTAGTCGATGTCGTCGTCAGCATGGTAGTAGCCGGGTGCGCGGGGATCGGCGAAGTTCGTCGCGTAGTAGCGGAACGGGAAGATCGCGTACTTGATCCGTTCCATGCCGGGATCGTCCTCGTAGTCCTTCAGCACTTCGAGCACACCGTAGTGGACCCGCTTGGAACAGCCGCGCTCGGCGAACATCTCGTTCATGCGTGCCGCGTGCCGATGGAGCCAGTCCAGCATGTCGTCCGTTGCGGCCTGCGGGTATGCAGGGGTGCTGATCTCCCTGAAACTCTCGATGAAGCTGACGTCGACGTACGTGAGGAACGCGACGGACTTCGTGCTGATCGCCAGGGCGTTGTTTTCCACCCGGCTATCCGCGATGTCGAGCACGAACTCGAGGTCATGCAGCTCGCCATCCCAGTTGACGACCACGTCGAAGGACGAGACATCGCCGTGCGCGAGCGAAACCGACTGCGTGGGCGTGCCGATGACCACATCATCCAATGTCCATGTCGCCGACAGGTTGCCAGCCCACGGGTTTGTGCCGCGGTTGCGGACCTGCGCCGTGTAGGTGACCGGGTCGCCGATGTCCGGCCAGCGCTGGGTTGCGCCGGTCTGGCCGCTCCCCAGTCCGGTCGCGGCCGTGAACCCGTAGGGGCCGAAGCCGGATGGTTCTGTGACCTCGTAATACGTGTACGCCGGGTCGTACCGTTGGTACTGCGGTGTCCGAGCGATGCACTGGATCTGCAGGTCGGTCTCATCGTATGGCGTGCGAGGCCCATAGGATGTGACCATGCTCACTTCGCCCCCGGTGAGCGTTACGGTCGTGACCGCGTAGTAGTACGAGATGCCATTGACCGCCGTCGAATCCGTGTACACCGCGGTGTTCACGTCCGGCGCGGTACCGATCGGCGTCATGCTTTCCACGGAGGTGAAGGGGGACGTATCGCGGTAGACGGCGTAGTACGCGAACACGTTTGTCGGATCGATAATCGGCTGCCATTCAAGCGCGACGGCGCTGTTCAACGCGACCGCCATCTGATCGGGTGGAGGAGGCAGGATGGCCGAGGCGCCTGCGTTCAGGTCGAACGCGTTGAAGATATTCTCCGCGTCGAAGCTCGGAATCTGACCATCCCCATTGGTGGTCGTCCAGATCAGCCGCGCCGGCAGGTAGAGAAGCCCGTCGTCGGATAGGGTCGGCGTCGACTTGGCCGTGCCACCATCCTCGACGGCGAACGTGTCGAGGAGCGTCGCGGTCGAGCCGTTGTCCTGGAGTGCGTAGTAGACGCCGCCCTCGTTGTTACCGACGACGACGACCCCGTTCGGCGTGACGATGGGCGACGAGGAGATGATCTCCCAACCCGTGCTGCCGGTCGGGTACGCCCATTTGACGGTGCCGTTGGCCGTGTTGATCGCGTAAAGCTGCCCGTTTCCCTCAGTGCTGTTGGTCTGGAAGTAGTACGTGGAACCGTCGTGGCTGAGGCAGCCGGCGGACTGTGCCCGTTGCGGGCTGTTGTCGCCGGGGATGAAGTCGTAGACCAGTTGCGAGGCACTGCCCCAGAGCGGCCAGCCGTACTTGTCCAGACCGACGATGAAAACGTCGTCGGCGCCCGCGCCAACGTACATGTTGCCGTTGGCCGGATCGACTGTGATCGTCGCGTCGATAGTCGGCGTCGGCATGGCCCAGAGTTCGTACCCGGTGTCTCCGTCGTGTGCCGCGACTTGCCCCCAGCGTCCGCCCGTGATGACCAGGAGCTGGCTTCCGTCGAGGTACAGCGATGGATCACAGTGCCCTGTGCTGTTCGGTGTGGCCGATGCCCAGGTTTCGGTGAGAAACGTCCCCATGTCCGTGCCCGCGTACGCCCGATCGACCCAGGCATGCAGGAAGATCCGTCCGTCGGGGCCGATCGTGGGAGAATGACTGCTCAGGTGATTCGGATCGGCGTCGCCGCCGTTGTGCCAGTAGGTGCCCGGCCCGCTGGCGGCCAGAAACGCCATGAGCGGATGCCCGAGCGGATACTCCGGGCTGCCGGTGGCGTCATTGACCACGTAGATCGTCGAGCCGTCCAGGGAGAACGCCGGTGTGCTGGTTCCGATTGTCTCGCCACCGCGTGGGTTCCCGTACCAGAAGCGCTGCCCCGTGTGCCGATCCATGCCCTGGACGCCCTTGGGCCAATGATAGCCACAGACGACGAGGTCCGCGCCGCCCGGGCCCGCCCCGTCGAAGAAGACCATCGAACTGCTGCTCAGGTTGCCCTGGCTCGGGGAGTTCGGCGATAGTGTCTGCCACGCCAGCACGTTGAAAAACGTGTCATCAAGCCGTTCGGCCGGGACCGTGAAGGACGCGCGGCCGGTGTGTTCCATGTCGCGGTACTTCATCGGCCAGTCTGAGGCGACAGCGGTTTGCATGCAGGTGAGGCCAACGCTCAGACAGAGACTCGCCAAACACCAGGTGCCGGGCCGATTCCGTTGCATGAAATTCTCCATGGTCAATCGCGAGGCGGAGAGCAATGTCCCGACCCCGCTCAACGCCCTTGCGTGGCTCGCGTTCAGTCGCACGGAGCGGTCCCCACCTCAACCGGCCCGATCGACGGACGCGTTACTTAATCCCCGTCCATTCTCGAGTACTTCCGGGTTCTCTGACGGTCCGCCGTGGGGCTCTTGGCCAGACACGCGCAGACGCCGTCAGAATTCCTGTCTGTGTGTTTCTCGTCAGAGCAAGAAGCAGGCCGGTGGAGTTCTCCACCGGCCTGCGTCGTTTGCCTGACTAGCGACGGCAGGCGTCGCAATCAGCCTTACGGATAGGTCGTGCCGATCAGGGCCACGAAGGGGTTGATGTCGTCAAAGTCGACGTCACCATCACCGTCGCAGTCACCGTTCAGCCAGACGCAATCCGGGTACTGGGCCAGATAGGCCGCCTCGCCACTGAGGGCCAGGACGAACGGGTTGATGTCGTCAAAGTCGACATCACCGTCGCAGTCCATGTCACCGGGGGCCAACTGGTCAGGCGCACCGATGCGGATGAAGCGACGGTCGTAGGAACGGTACAGGAAGAAGTAGACCGTTCCATCCGGACCGACCGATGGGCCACGCTCGCCCCACAACCACTCGTTGCCTTCCTCGCCCGGCTCCGGATCGACCCACTCCATCAGGAACTCAGCACCACCGGAGGTCGAGTTGACCGTCCCGTCCATGCTGAAGTCGATGTAGTTGTAGCCGTAACCCGGCGTGGTGACGACCGCGTCCGGAGTACCCGGATCAACCTCGGCGTCATTCACGAGGATGCGGATGTTCGTGTTGAAGCCGTTGAACTCGAAGATACGGTCAACCTTCTCGAATGCGCCGGCCGCCGTCTGGGCGTACGGTCCGTCATACGTAAGGGCCGAGATCAGGCCGTCGCCGGAATCATTCGCGTACGCACCTTCGACGCTGTAACCCGGGATCTCCGTCGGGGCATAGCATCGCAACTGATCGGTCAGATCCACGCGATACTGGTACCACTCGAAAACCATGTAGGTGTATTCACCCGGGGTAACCTGGCTCGTGAAGGGCCAGCCTTCGAACCAGACACCGCCTTCAGGGCCGAACGGATCGAGCAACACGCCCTTGCCGGCCTTGCCATACGGGGCCGTGTCGACCACCTGGATCGGATTGACGTTGTCCGGGTCGTACTCGGACGAGTAGGCTGTCCAGTTGCCGTCGGCATATCCGGGGCCGTACGGCTGGCCGTTGAGCAGGCCAATGGCCAGATCGTCGAAATCGTACTCGTGGAGCAGCGTCCAGGCACCGCCAAGGTCGTTGGTGCCGTAGATCTTGATGTCGTCGATGATCGCCTCGCCATCGTCCGGGACGACGGGTGCCGCACTGAGGTCGATCCCGATGACGCGAGCCGGCCACTCGTTCTTGATGCCGGTCACGATGACGGCACGGTCGTTGATGTCATCGTACAGCGCGGTCGCGGTGTGGCTGTAGTGTGACCCGTCGCCGATGTCAAACGTACGTTTCTCGACGGTGATCGGATTCACGCCGTCGTCGATGTACGTGACCATTTCGCCGGCGTTGCTGTGAGCGTGGACCTTCGTGACGCCCGGCTCGAAGTTCTCGAGAGCCTGTGCGTCGGCGTGGCCGTGGTTGCCACCCAGATCACGTATCACGGTATCCACGAGCTGGGTGCCGGTCGTGTCGGTCGGATCCCAGACGTACAGGCTGAAGCCCCAATCCCAGTAGGACGGGGTGTACATTCTGCCGGCCGGGTCGCTGTACATGACGTGGCTGCGCCACAGGTACGGCCCGTTGGCCGTCCAGGGGTTGTTCCACATGCCCTGCGCCGTGCCGGCTACCGGGTTGACCTTGATGGCCGTGATGTCGGCGATCGTGTCACCGCCCGCATCCCAGCCGCCGCTGTTCCGGTTCCAGTACAGGCCGTGCTCGCCGATGCCGAAGGCGTCCGGGATCAGGACCAGGTTGCCAGCGGTGTTGGGCTCATTCTTCAGGCCCGTGAAGACCAGATTGGCGACATCGAGCACGCCCGTCGTCGCGTTGACCTGGTAGATACGGCAGTAGTCCGCCTGCTCGACACCGACCTGCCCGGTGACGTACAGCTTGTCTTCATACAAAACCATGCGAGGCTTGAAGTCAGGGGTCTCGACCGGGGAGCCGCTGACCAGCAGGTCGCACGTCCACACGGTCGCGCCGGTGAGTTTGTCGAAAGCGTAGACGCGGGGCAACTGGTCAGGATCTGACCGGTTGGCGATGTAGACGTAACGCTCGCCGACGATCAGCGTGGTGTTTTCCTCGCCGACGTAGCCCGTATCCTCGCTTGTCCAGCGCAAGGTCAGGTCCGCCGTGTAGGACCTCACCCCACCCCACCAAGTGACGTAGTAGACATTGCCGCGAGCGTCGAACAACATCGTGCTGTAGTTGCCGGCACCGTCACCGGTGACGGTCTCGTTGAGGACTTCCATCTCGGTGTCTTCGTCGAAGATCACCGGGATCTCGTCGCTGGCGCTGGTGCCAAAGATATCCATGTAGAGGATACCGCCGTCCGTCTGGACGTTGTCGATGATCGCCGGGGCTGGGTCGACCTGGACGGTCATGTTGTCAGCGCCCTGGAGGCCGTCGCCATCGACGACGGTCAGCCAGATGTCGTGCGTTCCGGGGCCCAGCAGGATCTGGGTCTGTGGATCGTCGGTCTGGGCCAGAACCGCACCACCCATCGACCAGCGGTACGTCACGATTCCGACGTCGTCGCTGCTGTCGCTGGCATCCACGTCGACCAGTGTGCCGTCCCAGCTACCGGGAAGGCCGGTCTGGTCCGCGCCGGCGTCGGCCGTGGGCGCGGCGCTCGGCGGGTCGCCGGCGAAGATCTGGATGTTGTCAAGGATGAGCTCGTCGTTGTTGTCATTGCCACCACGGACACGGACGTACAGCCGGTCGGCGCTGTCGGCCCACGGCGTCATGGCATAGTGGAAATGCCGAGCATGATCCGTGCCATCGAACCCGATCTTCACCAGGTTCGGCGCAGTGCCGCCATAGTAGAACGTGTGCGAGACGGTGTGCCAGTCGCCATGGAACCAGAACGGTCCTTCTTCATCGGCGCCGTACCAACTGGCGTTGACGTCGCCGGGATACAGGGCGCCGGCATCGCGGTTGTCGAGGCCGCGCTCTGCGCCAATGTGCGTGTTCCACACGGGCGGGCGGCCGACCTCGTTGTCCATGAGGCGGATGTCGAACCGCATGCTACCGGTGGTGTACGTGTCCGACGGGACCTTCACGTCGTACTGGACGGTGATGTACTGCCCGTACGTCGCTACCAGTTCCGAGACGAAACCGAGATCGAGGGCGATTTGATCGCTGTAATTGTTCATATACAGCGCTTGGCCGCCCGCGATCGACGGGCCGTTGTCCGTGTTGATGACCGACGCCGTGCCCGAGCCCGCATTGAGCGTCCAGAGGCCCTGGCCGGCGAGCCCGCCAGTCGTGTAGCCCTCAAAGTCATCAACAACTGCCTGTCCTAGCGCCACGGGGGCAATCAGGCCGACCGCAGCTACCAGGCCTATCCAAGTTCCCTTTCTCATTCGTGCCAACCTCCTTTGCTGAAGCTTCTTTGACACCCAGTGAATTGAATCCACGTGCCACTCCAAGACGTGCGGAGAACCCAATAGCCCGGCCGGAACAACCCGTCATCGGGCCTGCCGTGCCGAGCCGTCAAAACGCTCATCTCTCCTTCGTTAACAAGTACGTACCCATTGTCCATCCAGATTTCTTCAGATGTCTTCCTGCTGGCGTCGCACGACAGCGGCGCGGGTGGTCGCGCGGACGCACAGACATGTCGCGAATTGTTGTTTTTTGGGCTTTCAGCATCTTTTGTGCCTTGTTGCGGCCGACACTATGAACCGCGCATGCAGTTCACAGTTGCCTGCCGGTTGCCCATTTTCTTTCCTTCCCACTCCGGGCTACCGAACGCCGAGCTGGCCGGCTATGTCACTGGGGCCACTTCGGCAGCGGCGCCAGTTCGGCATCCTTCTGCTCAGGGTCGATCGGTATATAGCCACTGACATTACTGCCGCCGCACACCGGGCACGTTGTCACTATCGGCTTGCGCGGCGGGCCGCCATCAGGTGCCGGCTCGAGGTTCGGGACGAAGCGCAACTTGCAATCGAAGCAGTAGTGCAGGCCGTAGACCGCACGTTCCCCGCACAGGGGGCACACGGCAGGCTGTCGCTCCGTGGCGTGATAGGTGGCTTTCACCTCCTGCTTGCACGCCAAGCAGACGCCTTCTATGGTCGCGGTGTCCGTCGGTTTGGGCACGCCGGGATCTCTGTTGGTCCAGTAGAGACCGGCGGCGGCAACCAGAATCACCGCCACGCCGATGAGAAGATAAAGTCGTCCTTTGCCTTGCATGTGCTACTGCCGATTGTTCGGGTCTGCGGGAAGCTTCTTCCAGACACGGTTCTCGGTGCGCCAGCCGGCGCACAACTCTCTCGGATAGTTGCGGGGGACGTTGGCCCCGACCTCGGCGTTATAGTTGGCATACCACCCTGGGTTGTTGCCGTCGCTGAAGCCGGGCGTTCGTCGCTCGCCGTTCCATCCCCAGTTCTCGATCTCGCCATCGAAAGCATACGCGTATACATCGAGGCGCCGGGTGCTTTCGCCCGGCAGCCACGTAAACACGTTGGCCGTGTCGATCATCTTCTTGCGGCCCGGGACGTAGTCTGCGAACTCCTGGAAGGATCGCGGGCGGCGCGGTATGACGTTCTTCACGTGTCCGTCCATGAAGAGCATGTCTGCACCGAGTGCGCGACCGTGGCGGAAGCCGAGCATGGCACCTTGCCAGCTAGCGTACGTGCCGTCGAAGGGCAGCGTCGTGCCTGCGACTGCCGGGGCCATCGTCCAGTGAGCGCTCATGTTCCCGAACCAGCCCCAGAAACCATCCGCGACAGCGACCTGCCGGGACGCATCCTTGAAGCGATCGTTGGGCCAACTGTACTCGACCATCGCGTTGATGGCGTAGCTCGTGCGGACGCCGCGCCGGGGTGTCTCACCCTTTCCAAAGTTCATGATGTACCAGAAGTTCCAGGCCTCGGCGCGCTGCAGCATCGCCGGTGAATCCTTCATGTCGGATGGGCATCGCTGCGCTTCAATGTTCCCCAGATATCCGAGGTCGTAGAGCGTATCGACCCAGGTGTACATGCAGACGTTCTGGCCGTCGTCCTTGGTTGGATAGCACTGGTTGTTCTCGTCGCCGCACGTGTGCAGGGCGATCCCGATCTGCTGAAGGTTGGCGCTGCATACCACGCGTTTGGCCTGCTGGCGAGCGTCGGCGAGGCTCGGGAGCAGGATGGAGATCAGCAGGGCGATGATGGCGACGACAACGAGTAGCTCTATTAGGGTAAACGCTCGGCCCCCGTGGCGATTGCGTGGACATCCGTATCCGCTCATAGGAAACGACTCCAAGTTCAACATCGTAGGATTTGTCACAGCGTCAAACTCGCGGCCAGCACATGAACCGCTTCATCCTACTATAACACCGCCCCCTACCTGTTATCAACCCCTTTCTCGGGCGAGCGGCACAATACGCGCAGGCCACGCACCATCATGACGCACTTCCGATGCTGAAAACTGGTTATCTCTCATGCACATCGACGCTCTCGGCGGCCGTGCTTGAGACACCACCTTCCAAATATCTTGTAGCGCGCATCAGTCCTTGTGTCCACTAATGTCAGCTCTGACCGGCCTCCCTCTGCCCCCAGCAGAATCCTGGACGAAAAAACGTCCGATAGTTCCCGCCCCACGTCCATACGCGACGCTTTTGTGACCGAGAATCGTTGCCGTGACCGCTTTCGGCAGCCAGGGCTCTGTGACCCTCAAAAAACACCCGCGATTCGGCCATGACCGAAGTCGCCGGCGCCCGTCTCATTGCCCTGCAACGCGGACGGGGCCGTCGAAACCGCTTCTGAAGACGGTTTCGTCGGCCCCGCAGTGGAACCGCTCCCGCGCACGGTGTTGTCGTATGGCCAGTGCCGAGCAGCGCCTCGGTCGTGCCGACGCCGCGTTACGACGCCCGCCGAAGTCCTGGGCGGCTATCCGCCAAGGACGGCGACGAACGCGTTGATGTCATCGAAGTCGACGTTTCCGTCCAGATTGCAGTCCGCGTTCAGCCAGTTGCACGTCGGATACTGCGCGGCGTAGGCGGTCTCTCCGCTCAACGCCAAAACGAACGCGTTGATGTCGTCGAAGTCGACGGCGCCGTCGCAGTTGAGGTCGCCGCGTGGGTCCTCGGTGCCCGTTACCTCGATCGTGTAGTAGGCGTGCTCCGTGTTTCCCTGCCAGTACTGCATGTTGAGATCGGTGACTTCCACGAAGCGGTACCAGATCTGGCCCTCGTGTTCGATCCGGAGAATCACGACGCCGTTGGCGATCCCGTACGAATGCTGAATCTGGCCATCGCTGAAGGGATTGCGGCCCATGTGGACGTACCCGTCCTGGTCGGCGGTGAAGAGAAGATCGGGCGTGTTGTCGAAGGTCTTGCCGTACCAGCCGGACGCGCCGGTGGCCTGGTAGGCGCGGACGTCTGCGCCGACGCGCGCTCGCCCGCCACGATCAACGATGCGGACGTGGTTGTGGGACGGCAGATCCTGGAGGAACACGCCGATGTTGCAGGGCGCGTTGTAGTTGCCGCAGAGGGCGCGCTGGCCGGCAATGAGATTGAGCGCGCCGGACTCGTACGGTGACCACTGGAAGCCGTACGGTCCGCTCATCACACCGCCGCTCTGGTTGTAGTAGAGCACCTCGCCGAACGCGAGGAACGGCATGTACTGGCTGCCGGCCACGTACGTGTCACCCTCCCAGATCTGCACGGCGTGATGACTGGCCGTGTTGTGGACGTCGAAGCCGTAGCAGTCGATCAGATAGCGGGCGTGTCCAAGCTCGTGGATGAGGGATTTCTCGATGTAGAACGGGTTGTCCTCGCTGACGGATGTGTGGTTGGTGTACATCGAGCCATCCAGCAAGGTCGCTGGGAAGCCCCACATGAGGTCGACGGTCTTGTCGCGGACGTCGGGGTGGTTGGTGGGAAGACCCCAGGGGCCCAGCGGCAGGCTGTCGTCGGGCACCACAAGGATCTTGTCGATGCGGACGCGATCGAGGACGCCGCTCGGTGAGATCGGCCAGATCGCCGACTCGTACAGCTCATTCTGCTTGGCCATCTGGCGCTGGATCCAGTCCTCCCACGAGTTCGAGCCGACATGCATCTCGTTCTGATACTCCTGGAAGTAGTCGTAGAGCGACTGCTCGACCCAGAAGCCGGCGATGATCGCGTTGGTGCGGTCCTCGACGGCGTTGTTGTGCTCGCTGACCTCTCGCCATTGGGAGTCGTGATCGACCTCAAGGCGGATCCAGTGTTCGTCCGCGGACCAGTTCCACTGCCACGTAACGACCCGCTCGTCGCCCGGGTTGATGTTTGTCAGCGTGCCATTGGCGACCGGCACGCCGTCCAGCAGCCAGCGGTAGGACACGGACGGCGCCGCGTCTTCACACCAACTGCGGATATGGCCGTGGAACGTCACGGGTTCCCCGGGGGCCGGGCTGTTGGGCGTCGCGTCGTAGTCGTAGCGCGGCGTTCGCTCGATGAACGTCACGTCGAAATCGTCGCTGGTCGGCGGCGTCTGGGCCTCAGCCACGGCAAGCGTGAGGGCCAATGCCGCGGCGGCCGCGGCGATGCGCGGGCAGTGAAACAGTCTCGTCAACATGAGGTACTCCCATTGAACAACAGCGCGCCAACTGCGCGCTTCCCCTCATCATAGCGACCCCCAGATTGACTCCGCACTTTTTTCCGGTGCGCTTGCCGAGGCACAATCTCGCGTGAGCCGTGGCAGGACTACGGCCAGGAG
>Ga0272441_10015747_pt1 | contig 10550 bp, 5 predicted proteins | sample SSMProp6N_FD_193582 | JGI IMG/M metagenome (GOLD analysis project Ga0272441, IMG submission 193582) | Marine sediment archaeal communities from Little Sippewissett salt marsh, Falmouth, MA, United States - SSM-Prop-6N | ecosystem: Environmental > Aquatic > Marine > Wetlands > Sediment ... | reverse complement strand
GACCTTGGCGGTCCCATCTACATGCTCGGCGCCCGTTTTCGATTCTGAGTGGGATCGGCGGCATGACCCGCCGATCCCAAACGCTGCGTGTCTGCCGTTACTTCTTCTGACGTTTGAACGTCACTGCGCCGCGGGATGACGCGGCGCGATAGCCGCCCGACTCCACGGCGTACTCCTTCGCCTGGAACGTATCGTTGTCCGTCTTCACGAAAACGTGCTCCATCCTCTCAATCGTACCGTCGGGCTTCATGTACTCGATTTTGTGCACGGCGCCTTCGTAGCTGTCTTCCCAGCTACTCTTCCAGGTGCCTCCCATGTTGTCGGCGCCGATCTGGTTGATCTCCTCGCCGGAAGACGCCAACGTGATCATGCCCCGGTACTGGAAGTCATCGATCTGCGCCTCCATGATGGCGGCATGACCGTCCAGAATCGGCTTGATCACAAGCGTGTACTGGCGGCCTCCCTCCGTGCCGCTCCACGTGCCCATCAGCCACTCATAGCCGCCCTCGGAAACCAGATCGCTCAGTTTCGTATAGTCCGTGTAGCGGCTGACGAAGGCGCTGTCGCTTTCTTTCGCGGCCGGCTTGCGTTTGTAGGTCAGTTTGCCCCAGGGCTCGGACGCGCGGGCCCCGCTGCTGTCCACGGCGTAGAACGCAATCGTGATCGTGTCCGCGTCCACCCTGTTGTGCACGATTTCACCCTTGTGCACTTCGCCGTCCACGCCGGTATGCTCGACACTGTGGATGAGGCCGGACCAGTCCTCGTACCAGGAGCCTTTCCACATGCCGCCTCGATTGTCGGCACCGACGTCGATCACTTCCTGCCGTTCGCTTGAGAACGTGATCATGCCGTGGTGATGGAATCCGCCCATAGTGGTGTCACTGAGTATGACGTGCTTGTCGAGCGCCCAGTCGTACTTGACTTCGACCGCCTGGCCATCGTCCGTCGTGGCCACCCACCTGCCGATCACCCACTCATATCCCCCGTCCCGCACGAGGTCTCCCAGTTTCTCCTGGGCAATACCGCCGCCCGCAACGATACCTACCAGGATCAGTACTGCGAATGATGTGCTTCTTACGCTCATTGTGTCCTCCTTTCGCCGGTTTCTGTTCCAGGCCATGTGTTCTCTGGCCATCCGTTCATGGGCGCCCCGATCCAATTCGGAACGTCCACCAATATAACAACCCATTCAGCCTTCTGCCGCTAAGAAGCGGAGTTTTTTTTCGCGGGCACTCAAGACATCCGCGCATTCCATAACCTCACCAGACGTGGAGCGATTCCCGTCTAATCGTAATCCCAGCAGGGCTGCTTGCGCATTTTGCGAACGCTCCCCGCGTGGAATGGGGTTGCATTTACGCGACGGCGGTGCTATTTTATAGGGTCTTAAGTGGTTTGGCACCGGTTTTTGTGCAAATTCGGAGGTGTGTGATGCCGCCCATCGGACCGGAGGTAGGATCCGCATATATGGGCCTCTTGAAGAGAGTACGGCGAATTCGCCTACCCCGGAATCACCGCGAAGCGATATGCGGCGTTTCCCCTCAGGCGACGGAGCCTCCCGGCCTTTTCGCAGCCTCAAGCCCCTGTACACTACAGCCGATAAATGCTCCTGTCGCATTGACAGACGCCATGTTGAAAAGGAGAAGTCCTATGAGCACTCGTGTGACGACCTTATTGCTGTTCGCCGCCGCCCTGTTGGCCACGCCGGTCCAGGCCGAATTCTGGGCCATTTCCAATCTGGACCTGCAGGTTACCAAGGACACGGCGGTCTCGCCGCCACAGTACTGGCTGGAAGGTTTCACGTTTGCCGACTACACAATCCCGGGCGATCAACTCGTGGTCGGTCAGAGCACGGGCGCCGTCAATGTCGACGATGATCAAGGCCGTCGAGACATCACCCTGGCCGACAATCTCGAACTGAACGACTTCGCCCCGCGCAACGGCGCCGTCCCCCCAGAGATCACGACGGTCAATTTCGGCGGCTCGCCGACCTGGGAGGACACCAACGGCGACAATTTCGACTTCTTCATCTTCGAGGCCGGCGGCAACGACGAGTTTGCCGTCCAGGCGGTCCTGCCGGGAGGGGTCCTCGGCCAGAAAGTCATTGTCCCGGCCTCCAAATGGAAAGACCTGGGGCCGGAGCCGGCACCGGACCTGAAACGGCAGCCCGGGCCGAACAACAATCAGCCGATTCACGGCATCGCGTTCAAGATCACCGATCTGCTGGATGACGGTGGCACAGCCCTGACGAATGAGTCGGTGATCGAGGGCCTTGTGTTCACCAGCCCCGGCATGGACCCGTCCTGCATCTGTGCGGTGAAGGGATCGGTGGCTGCCTCCGGCCCGGACCCGACCGACGGTGCCGTTCTCGGCAGCCAATGCACCCTGCTGCGATGGTCCCCCGGAATGAACGCGCTGTCCGAGCAGGTGTACTTCAGCGAGAATCGTGAGGACGTTGACGGCCTGGCGGCCTCCGCGCTGCTGGCGACGGTCACCCTGCCGGCGGCCAGCGTTTGCGTCCCGGGAACGCCGTACGCCGACGGCCTGGTCCCAGGCACGTATTACTGGCGCGTGGTCTCGACCGATGACGCCCAGGGCACCGCTATGGGGCCGGTATGGAGTTTCACGATCATCGCCAGTTCCGCCTTCGACCCGGTTCCCGCCGACGGTGGCTTGTACGTCGCGCCCGAAACGACCCTGAGCTGGACCGCTGGCGCCGACGCCATTATCCACTACGTGTTCATCGGCACCGACCGAGATGCCGTTGCCGGCGCCGTCCAGGCGGACGGCGCACCATCGGTGGAACCGACGTTCACGCCGGTCGGCCTCGATCAAGGCGCCACCTACTACTGGCGCGTGGACGAGTTCAATGGAACGACTACCACAGCCGGAGAGATCTGGAGCTTCAGCACGCTTCCGATTGGCGAGGGCGGCCTCAAGGCGGAGTACTTCGCCAGTGAAGAGCCGCTCTACGGGGACCCGGTCGTCGAACGCGTGGATGCACAAGTCGACTTCGACTGGAATCAGAATGCACCCGACTCGTCTCTGGATCGCCTGCTCTTCTCCGCCCGGTGGAAGGGGGAGATCAGCATCCCGGCCGACGGAACATACACGTTCATCACGCAAAGCAACGACGGCTCACGGGTCTACGTCGATGAGCAGCTTGTGCTCCAGGACTGGAGTACACATGTGGTTCGCGACGCTGTCGGCACGATCACCCTCGCGGCCGGCACATACCCCATCGCTGTGGAGTACTTCCAGCAGGGTGGGTCCGCGGAAATGCACCTTCTGTGGGAGAGTAATCTCATTCCGCGACAGATCATCCCGTCCGTCGCTCTGACGCCGGCCGTTCGCGCCAGGTTGATCTACCCTGCCGATGGAGCGATCAACGTCAGCCAGCAACCGAGGTTGAGATGGGAACCGGCGGCGATCGAAGCCCAGCACGACGTGTACCTTGGGGAGGATGCAATTGCCGTGGACCAGGCCACAACGAACACGGCGGGCATCCACAAGGGCCAGCAGGAAGAAGCTACATACATCGCAATGCTCGAGCCCGGCCTGACGTATCATTGGCGCATCGACGAGGTCATCCCCGGCGATCCGCAGAGCCCGATCAAAGGGCGCCTCTGGAGCTTCCAGACGGCGGCATTTGCCGTGATCGACGACTTCGAGAACTACATCGACGCGGAACCCGACCGTATTTTCGACACGTGGGTGGACGGCTGGGATAACCTTGCCAACGGCTCCATCGTCGGCCATGAGATCGCGCCGTTCGCGGAGCAGGACATCGTCCACAGTGGCGGCCAGTCGATGATCATGCAGTACGACAATAGCGGCACGGCGGCTTCCTCCGAAGCCGAGCGCACGTTCACCACGTCGCAGGACTGGACCACAACCGACGGGCAGGACCTGAAGGCGCTGGCCATCTGGTACCGCGGCGTAGCACCGGTCGGCAGTTTCAACTACGACGCGGCCAAGAGCCAGTACACCGTCGGCGGGTCCGGCGACGGCGTGGACGGCAGTTCGGACGGCTTCCGCCTCGTGTACAAGAAGATGACAGGCGACGGCGTCATCACGGCTCGCCTGGAAACCATGGGACGCACGGCCGACTGGGCGGTGGCCGGCGTGATGTTCCGCGAGACCCTGGAACCGGGCTCGCCCATGGCGATGAGCGGTGTCCGCGCCACCGGGCAAGCCTTCCTGCGATGGCGGGACTTTGCCAATGTGAACCTGTCCGGCACGATCGAAGTGCCCGAATTCCCGGCCACGATTGTCATTCCGCACTACATCCGGCTCACGCGCCAGGGCAGCAGCTTCCTGGCAGAGCACTCCTCGGACGGTACGACCTGGGAGAACATCGGCAACTCCGTCACGGTGCCGATGGGACAGCAGGTGTACGTCGGTCTGGCAGTTTCCGCGAACGTCGCGGATGCCCAGAATGTCGTCAATACGGCCGTATTCTCGAACGTTGACACGACGGGCACCGTCGACGCGGCGGGCCCCTTCCAGAATGTCAAGGATATCGGTATGGGAGGCAACGTGCCCGCGCCTCTCTACGCCGTGGTGCAGGATGCTGCCGGCAAGACGGCCATCGTGACGAATCCGGACGGTCCCGATGCCATCGTGACCAACAACTGGACCGAGTGGCTTGTCGATCTCGCCGATATCGCTGGTCAGGGTGTGAATCTGGGTGCCGTCAAGAAGCTGGCCATCGGCGTGGGCAACCGCACCGGCGGAGCGACGGGCGCCACCGGCACGCTGTACATCGACGATGTCCGGCTGTACGACGCCCGGTTCCTTGGCGGGGGCCTGACGGTCGGCCCGATCACCAGCGTGGAAGTCACGGGCGACAACGGCATGGTGTTGTCCATCAACGGAATCAGCGTGAGCGACCTGATCCTGGGCACGACGAGGTTCGCCGGCGCACCCAAATGGGCCGATCAACCGGCGTCAAATGCCGACGATTTCGATGCCGGCTCGTCCGCCAGTGCCGACGATCAGGCGTACCTGGAGACGGTCTTTCCCGTCCCGGTGAGCACGATCTTCGTGCTGGAGAAAGGCGCCAACGACGATGGCTACATCCAGGCAATCGGCACCGGCGGGAGCACTACCGGCAGCAGGGTGGCGTTCAAGAAGGTGGATTTCTTCAAGAGCAGCTACAAGTTCGGTGGCCAAAACGGCGGCGGTCTCGTAATCAGTGCCGTCTCGCCAGTCTATGGCATTCGGATTCTCCCGCCGGACAACGGCCCGCTGGGCATTGACGCGGTCTGCATCGCCGGGGTGCCTGCCCAGTAGAAGATGACAACTGAAAGGGTCCCGCCGATGGCTCGACCCTGAAAAAGCACTCAGACAAAAGCCCGCGGCGCTCATGCGACCGCGGGCTTTTGCTGTTATCTGCGGCGTACGCTGGACCCAATGCCGACTGAAACTGGAGCATCCCGCGCCCACGGCTTGGATCATCGCCCTTTCCTGCTCTTCCAGCCGCTCACACAAATGGCTTCACCGCCCGATATCACGATGCGACCTGTGGCTGTGCGCTTGCAGGATAGCCATCACCTCCCGGTCAGCCACCTGCTCGAAGTCCGCAAAGAACTGCCCGATGGCATAGAACTGCGCAGGTCGATGGAGGGAAACAACGGCGTCGGCTTCCCGCTCAAGTCGCTCGATGGCGTCCTGGGCGCCGACGGGCACGGCAACGAGGATATCTCTCGGGTCCTCCGCCCGCGCCGCCCAGACCGCCGCCTGCATCGTGGCTCCCGTGGCAATCCCGTCATCGACGATGATCGCCGTGCGTCCCTCCAGAGGCACCTTTGCCAACACGCTTCGATATCGCTCGCGACGGGCGCGGATCTCCGCAAACTGCCTCTCCTTCTCCCGCTTGATGTAGTCTTCGTCGGCTCTCACTTTGGCGGCGATTCGGCTCTGGATATGGAGCACGCCGTGCTCCGACACGGCCCCAATCGCAAGTTCCGGATTTCCCGGCGCGCCCAGTTTGCGAGCGAGGACGACATCCAGGTCCGCACCAAGTTCGGCAGCTATCCTATCCGCGATGACAATCCCTCCGCGAGGAATGCCGAGAATCACGGGATGACGCGCCCGATAGCCGGCGAGGGTCTCGCTCAGCCGCTGCGCCGCCTCGCGGCGGTCTGCGAACAGCCTTCCCATTGACGGAATCACAACAAACCACTCCCTGTCACCTTCGGTCAGGCAATGGCGCGAGAAACGCGGCCCCCCTTCGAAAAAGTGGGCCGAGTCTCCAATCGGAACCACTCCCGATCGTGCATCGTCGCTCGCTCACGGATTCGCCGGTGCGTGGGGCGAGCGGGGCGCGAATCAGGCAGAGACAAGAAGATGTCCGCCGGAGGGTCCTCGCCTCTCCGGCCAGTAGGGTTCGTCTACCCGGAGCTTAGGCGGACTTGTGGTCGAGAAAGCCTTCCAGTTTCCGGGCCCGCACGGGGTGTTGAAGCTTCCGGATCGCTTTGGCCTCGACCTGGCGGACCCGCTCGCGGGTCACCTTGAAGATCCGGCCCACCTCCTCAAGCGTGTACGTGTAGCCGTCGCCGATGCCATACCGCAGCTTGATGATCTCGCGCTCCCGATAGGAAAGCGTCTTGAGGACCATGTCGATCCGCTCCTTGAGCATCTCCTGCGTGGCGGAAGCCACGGGCGAATCCACATCATCATCCTCAATGAAATCACCGAAGTAGGAATCCTCACTGTCCCCGATGGGCCGGTCCAGACTGATCGGATGCTTGGAGATATTGAGCACCCTTCGCGTCTCCTGGATCGACATGCTCACTTCCGCCGCGATCTCATCGATGGTGGGCTCGCGGCCAAGGTCCTGGTGCAGAAGTTTCGAGGCGCTGCGGATGCGGCTCATCGTCTCGATCATGTGGACCGGAATGCGGATCGTCCTTGCATGGTCGGCGATCGCTCGCGTGATGGCCTGTCGAATCCACCAGGTGGCGTACGTGCTGAACTTGTAGCCCCGGCGGTACTCGTACTTGTCCACGGCGCGCATCAGGCCGGTGTTGCCCTCCTGGATCAGGTCCAGGAAGCTCAACCCGCGGTTGCGGTACTTCTTGGCGATGGAAACGACCAGGCGCAGGTTGGCGCTGGAGAGTGTCCGCTTGGCCTCCTCGTATTGGGCGAACACCCGCTCCATCGCCCGCAGTTTTTTCTGCAACTGGTCGGGCCCTTCGAGGACCAACTCCTGCAGGCCGGCCAACTCCTGGCTGGCGGCTTCGATGTCATCGGCGGTCATGATGTCGTTGACGCCGGCCGCGATCATCTTCTTGAGCTGGCGCATCTTCTCGCAGACGCCCTGGAGTTTGCTTTTCATGGGCTGAATGCGACTCGTCCGCAAGCTCAGCTCCTCCAGGAGCGTCGCGATCTTCCTGCGGTTCCTCCGGAGGTGTTTCGCATCCGCATTGAGCTTGGTCTCGTCGGTACAGGTGCCAACGCTCTTGAAGAGCTTCTGATTGACGTCGAGAAGCTCGCCAATCGTCTTGAGGTTCGCGACGATCCGCTTCTTGATCACACCCTTGGTCATCAGCGTAGCGGTCCCGGTCTTGATCGTCCGATCGAAGGACATGGACCCCTCGTGAACCTGCTGCAGCAAGTCAACGGCGTTGCGGGCACAGTAATCACACTGGAGCATCTTGCGTCGGAAGACCATCCGCGCAATCTCGATTTTCCGCGCCAGCGAGATCTCGCCCTTGCGGGTCAGTAGCGGGATCTGCCCCATTTGGGTCAGATACATTCGAATGGGATCGTCGATCCGGTGGGACGCATCGCCCTCGACGAACTCCTTCTCGAGCAACTCTTCCTCGCCGGCCTCCGCCTGGCGGTCCCGAGTCTCTCGCTCACCGGTCGCGGCGGCATCCTCCTCGAAATCATCCCCACGGCCCTGGTGCTTTTGAGAGGCAGAATCGTTCTCGTCGACGAGCGTGATTCCCATCTCGTCGAGCGTACCGAGAACGCGTTCGAGCTGCTTGGCACTGACCGCATCGTCCGGCAGCGCCTCGTTGATCTCTTCGTAGGTCAGGAACCCCTTCTTCCTGCCCGCCGCCACAAGTGCCTTGATCAGCGTCTCAGGATCCGGCGATTCCGACTTTGTATTCTCCGTTGTACTCTGGACTTCCGTCTGATTCATATCCTTTGCCTTCTTCGACCGCATCCCTTTCTTCGCCACAATACCGACTCCACTGAAGTGAAACTGCTAAACTCGAACAAGGCCACCCCGGTGAAACCACAAGAGATTCCCACCCTTCCCTCTTTGCTGATTTCACCTGTTGTACGACCTCTCTGTTTACTTGTTCATCCCACAAGGGTTTACAGGACGTAGCTCCCGTACTAGAAATCGATGCCGCCGCTGTGCGGGTTCTCGCGTCCGGGTCGGCCTCCGGCCGTTCCGGACAAATCGAGTCGCGCAATCGGCGGATTGGTCCGAACATCCTCCCTCGGCAGCCGGCGACGTCCCAGCACAACGAGTGCATCCGTCAGACGACGCTCATAACTCTGCTTCTCGGCCTTCTGCTCACCCACGCTCTGCAATTCGACGATACACTCGCCCAATTCAATGGATTCCGCCTGGGCGAACAGGCGCCCCATCGAGAAATCCTCCCCGGACCGCAGGACCTCCAGAATGACCGACGCGACCTGACGCAAAACGGGCACATCGAACAGATCCTCCGAGATATCCTGCCCTGCGTTTTGAAAAAGTGCCGGTTCGTTGAGCAGCACCTCAAGAACCTCGCGTTGCGCCGCGGCATGGAGCCCCTGCCCCCAATCCACCTTCGCTGCCTCGCTCTGCCGCTGTCCTTCATCCCGGCTCGCCCGTGGCGCCCGCCGCGCCAATTCGCTTCGCAGTTCCCGATCCGTAAGACCGATGATCTTCGCGGCCTTGCTGATGAAAACCCCGCTCTCGAGCACCGGCAGACTGTTCGAAGCCAGTCCCGTCGCAATCGCCTGAAGGAACTCCTCCATCGCCGCCCTTCGACCGGCCAGCGTATCATCGGCGTTGAACGTCTCCTGCACTTTCGCCCATTTGAATTCCAGAACGTCGGCGGCTTCCTGGACGATCTGATCGAACCCCTCCTTGCCCGCCGTCAACAGGAATTCACACGGGTCCTTGCCGGCGGGCACGAATGCCAGCTTGATATCCAGGTGCTGGGCCAGGCATACCTCCAAGGCTCGATTGGCGGCCGCCATGCCCGCAGTGTCGCTGTCGAAAACGAGAACGACTTTCTTCGCATACCGGCGAAGCGTCCGGCCGTGTCCCGGCGTGAAGCTCGTCCCCAGCGTGGCCACCACGTTCGTGCAGCCGAACTGGTGGGCCATGATGACATCGGTGTAGCCCTCGACAATGATCGCCGTGCCCGTCGCCACGATCTGATGGCGGGCCTGCTGGAGACCGTAGAGCGTGTTGCTCTTGTCGAACAGGACCGTCGTCGGCGAGTTGATGTACTTGGCGCCCGCGCCGCTCAGCGTGCGACCGCCAAACGCGGTCACCCGGCCCGTGACGTCGGTGATCGTGAACATCAGCCGGTTGACGAACTTGTCCTGATTCGGCCCGACCAGAAGCCCGGCCTTTTGAAGGATCTCGACCGGGGCCTTCACTGCCGCCGCCGCCCTGGCCAGCGCATCGACCGTATTCGGAGCCAGCCCGAGTTGCCAGGTCCGTATGCTATCGAGCGAGATTTTCCGTTCGGCGAGATAATCTCGTGCCTGTTGGCCCTTCTCCGCATCGTTGAGACATCGCTGGAAGAACTCCGCGGCCCAGGCGTTGGCCTTGGCCAGGCGATTCGGGTCCACCCGTTCTGCCGGTTCCGACACCCGCGATGCGGCGAACCCGGTGCGCCTCAGTTGGATGCCGGCGCGCTCGGCCAATCGCTCAATGGCCTGGGGAAAGGTCAAGCCTTCGCGCGTCTGGACAAACTTGAGCACATCCCCGCCCGCACCGCAGGCGAAGCACTTGTAGATCTGCTTGGCCGGGTTGACATAGAGACTGGGCTTGTGGTCCTCGTGAAATGGGCACAAGCCGACCAATTCGCGTCCCTTCTTTTTCAAGCTGACGTGCTCACCGACCACGTCAACGATGTCATTGGCCTGCTGCACCTGCTGGATGGCCGCGTAGTCGTAAACCCCTGGCATAGGCTGCTATGTACATCCTTCCCTAAACAATCGCCTTCAGCGGAAATCCTCCATCCCGCCGCGGCTCGGATAGAGACAAAACTCCCGCCCGGCGAATCAACAAGAGGCTTAACTACTATATATAGCGGCGACAAGAGGCAAAAGTCAAATCACAGGGGCAAAACCGCATTTTTCACCCAAGGAAAAGGCATTTCGAACGCTTTGGACACTTAGCCGAACGAGACATTCGTCCGATAGCCTCGCCTTCGCCGATACTGCCGCCGATAACATGGAATCATCGACAACCGGCGTATCAGGCGTCCCCCCGTGCGGGTTGCGCCAGATGGAAGAACCGGACGGCCGTTTCGGTCGTCTCCACCGCCAGATCGTCCAGACTCACACCCTTGAGTTGGGCAAGG
>Ga0272441_10015746_pt1 | contig 10550 bp, 3 predicted proteins | sample SSMProp6N_FD_193582 | JGI IMG/M metagenome (GOLD analysis project Ga0272441, IMG submission 193582) | Marine sediment archaeal communities from Little Sippewissett salt marsh, Falmouth, MA, United States - SSM-Prop-6N | ecosystem: Environmental > Aquatic > Marine > Wetlands > Sediment ... | reverse complement strand
CCAACTGGAAACCATCCAAATAAATAACCCTTAATCCCCATCTCCCCACTTATAATCCCTTATCCATGCTGTTTTCACACATGTGTAGTTCGTCGAACAGTTACCCGACTCCTCGGCGCAGCGCAGGCATTTATTGTTAGTTTATCTGAATGGTCACCCCAGCCAGCTTATAGACGGACTTCAGGTGAGATAAAACGCAGCAGCGAATCTTTACCCCATTGATATAAGGTATAGTGCCCGCAGTCGATTCGAACCCGGCCCGAAAGATAGCTCCGAAAAGACGATGCCGCTTCGGGCAGCGATTCTTTATCGATATCGATGGTCACTTCATAAACCGTTTCAATGGGTTTTTCCTGTTCAGCCACGGGATCATATTCCGTAAGCACTTCCCCGCCCACCTTATTACTCAGGGCCAGTTTCTCGTCAAATTCACCCATATTGTCTTCCCGGTGCAGACTTACATCCTTTACTTTACCGGTGAATTTATCCTTACTGAAAGCATAGAGCATCATGGTGGCCTCTTGATTTCGTTGGTCCGGTTGCTTAAAGATACGGGCATAGGTTTTCTCCGGCACCCAAACCTTGGCCGCGAATTCCCGCGTATCGGCCACCAATAACAGCGGTGTTGCCCGTGCTAAGTACTTATCCTGCAACTGCAGTATATTCTGCTCCGGTGTTAATATTTCCCCTCTGAAAGGAACTTTTACCTCCAGGTTTGCCACTTGTTCCCGCAATCTCTGTTCATCATTGGTCAGGGTTTTCAGACGCTCACGTAGTTGGGCAACCTGGCTCTCATCCCCCCGATTGCTCCATTTATCAATTTCTATTTTCACCTGTTCCATCTGGGCCTGCATTTTTGTTAGTTCGCAGGTCAACTCTTCATTTTCCAGATTCGCCACTACCCCCGGTGTCTTTTCTATCCAGTTTCCTTCCTGAACCTGCTCAGTCCAGTGTACCCGACCGTCCACCCCGGTGCGCACCCACTGAATTTCCGTGGGCTCCAGCACGAAGTTCAGCGTTACATGCTGCCTAAAGGGCCAGAACAATACTACGCTTACCGCCACCACCAGGATCGCCAATATGGTTAATAAACGCGTATTGGATATCCCCAATACATGACGCTGCCTGGTCAGTTGCCAACCGGACTTGGCCAATGGCAGCAACAGGCTTGTAGCTATTGAAAAGATAGCAAACAACTGTCCAAAAACTTTCAGGTGCATCTGTTTGAGTATCCCGTAAATGGAAATGACAATAACGAATACGATAAACCAGCGGTAAATAAACGCCGAGATCGCATATAATGGAAAAACAAATTTAAAGCGATGTTCTTCCGGCATCTCGTTCGGCTCTCCGCCTAGGACGTAGCGGATAAATACGTTACGCATATACATAGAGGCCCTTTGCCGCAAGTTGGGAATTTCTACTATGTCCATCATCATATAATAGCCGTCGAACCGCATCAGCGGCATGGCATTGAACATAACCGTCGAAATGGAACAAACGATCATGACGTTATAGGCAAAAGCATGGACAAAGCCTGGCTGTTCTGTGTAATACCAAACCACCGTCGCCAGCGCCGCCAGCAGCAGTTCGGTTAGAATCCCGCCCGACGTAACCAGCAGCCGATGGGCTTTACTTGGGAACGTCCATGAGTCCGTGATGTTACAATAGAGCATGGGCATAAACACCAGAAAAAGCAAACCCATCTCGTGTACTTCCCCGCCGTAATTCTTACAGGCCAGCCCATGACCGAATTCATGCAGAGCCTTTACCACCCAAAGCGCCAAAAAAAGAATCGGTATATTATAAAGCGTGAAAAATTGGGTGTAGGTCATGGATACTATGTCCGACCAGCGATTTATAACCAGACCCGCCGCAACGGCCAAAAGAATCAGATAGAAAAGTAAAAACTTGCCTGTCCAGACAAAACGCAGATATTTAATCAGTCGATCGAAAAGTTTATCTGGATCGTACAGGGGTATCTTGATGAATAGAATGCTGACCAACTTGCCCAATAACTTATTCCGCCGATACTTCTTCGCGGCGTTATATAATATTTCATCACGATTAGAATGACTCATAACCAGCAGATTCCTGCTCGTCAAAGAGCTTACGAATTGACCGATCTCTTCATTTGACAAATCACCACTGTCGAATTCCTTCCGGTGTGCCTCTTTGAGCTCATCCAGGGTGACTCCCCGTCGCAATTGCTCAATAACGAAATGCTCCTCACGATTAAACCGATAATAACGTAGGGACAGAGGATCCTTATACACCCAATAAGGTTGACCGTCGAATATCACCGGAAAACAAACCAGCTCCGCACGCACGCTCGGCAAAGTGTCTCCCTTAGAAGTTATATTTTTCTTATTGGTATCCAAAGACAAAGGCGTACCTCACGATATTTAGCTCTAACGCAGCCTGACCCACCCCTTCATACCCGGACGGTAGCTATATGGATATGACCCACGTGGCATATCCTCATATCTTTCCACTTGGGAGTTGACAAACTCTACTTTAATGTCGAATGTCTGCGTAGGATAATCAATGGTGGGGCTTATATAGACAATCTTGGCCTCTATTGGCTCACTATTTGGTCGATCCACCACAACTTTGACCTTTTGGCCCAGCTGCACCGAGGAAAGCTCTGATATCGGCAGCGTCCACGGAATCTGCAGATAGTCAACTTTCATCAACGCCATTACCGGTGCCCCGGCTACTACTACTTCTCCCACCTCGATGGGCTTAAGTCTGCGATCTTCCAGCGTCTTGATACTGCTGAAGGGGACTATAACTCCATCGAACGGCGACCGCAGGGAATGCTGTTCCAGAATTTTTTGATTCTGTCGCATACGAAACTCCAGCACCTTGCGATCCAGCCCCACTCTGTTCAGTTCTTTTGCGGCGATCTCACTGCTCTGGGTTGCTTCTTTGAGTTCTTTTTCCGATGCTGCTCGTGCCTCACCAATCTTGTACTGATATAGCTTTTTTATAATCTCCAGGTTTTCAGAGGCGTAGGTATAGCGAATTTTGCTCTCCGGGGCCTCGACCATGCGATTGATTTCTATCTGAGTTTTTAGACTATCGACTTCCAGTTGAACCCGATAGGGGTCCAGTTGCACCAGCAGCTCACCCTTCTTCACCAGATCCTGCGGTTCATGCTCTAGCTTGGTAACAATGCCGTCTATGACCATATTCAGCACCACGACCTTTTGGGCCTCCAATGGCGATGGACGATCATCCTGTCCCGCCAGCACTCCGCTTAAAAGCAGAACCATTAAAGACCCCAATCCCCCAGCCCTCATACCTCTCACTTTCATGACATTCATATTTTGTATTCCTTTAATAATACTAAAACAGACTTACCCTCAAAAAATCTATAAATTCATGGGTAGCTACATAATATAAGTTCCTTTTACCGCATTCAATCGCCACCTTGCCTTCCATCCCCTGACGCGGTACTATGCTGTTTTCCTGTTCCGCCGGGCCTGAGGTCTTATTTAATGCCGCCGGTCCTTCCACCCGCACCTCAATCACATTGCGATACTTTTGTTGGCCCGTGGAAAGAACATGGGCTTTCCTGGCCACCGCCAGCACTTTTGTATCCAGCGTCTTGTCCGGATAGGCGTTCAGGATGACTTTTGCCCCCAGACTCTCATCGCCTTCCAGCTTGTCATATGCCCTGAGCAATTCTCCCGCCTCATCTTCGGGCACATGCACCAATAACTGCCACGGAGAATCATCAGGCACAATTTCCAACACCGCCTCTCCTCTAAACACCGGTTTGGAATACAACTGTTCTATCTGACTCTGACGCGTTACCACCGTCCCGGAAACGGGGGCCGTGATTTCATATTGCGCCAATTGTAGCTTGCATTTATTGAGTTCCGCCTCTAGAGATTTTATTCTATAGCGGAGCTGCTCCATTTCTGCCTTATTACCTTGGGCGTTGAGATAAGCCGTCTGCGCCTCACCCAGGGCCTCGGTAATCTGATCTATCTCACTTTCTTTTATCCGCTTGTCCAGCCCTGCCAGAACTTCACCCTTTTTTACTTTCTGTCCCGATTGCACCGAAACCGTCTCGATCACTCCTTCTTGCTGAACATAGGCTGTCCGTGCTTCCATTGGTACCAGTTCCGCCGTGCCGATTACCTTGACCTGTTTGGTTAAAAAGGCCGGCCCCAGCAGGACCAGCAGAACTACTGAAAGCCAAAATGCCTTTCGTGCCTTCGGCATCAGATATACCTTGTCACGCACCGCCCCCAGTGACCGCACCAAGAGCGATAAGGGCAGATTACGATAGGTCAGACAGTTTGACAGGGCACTGCTCGCCTCGACCAGCATACCCTCAATTCGCCTCCGCTGCACCTCACTGAAATCTTCTTCAGATGCCTTCTCAACCACCAGTGCCCCCACTACTCGATCATCCTTCGTGATGGGGAATATCCCCAGTACCATAGACTTGGCCTGCAGCATATATAATCGTGCCGCGGTTACCAAATCATCACCGGTGTCGCTGGTCTCCCGCACCGCCGCGTTGGGATTCTCCACCAGCAGTACCTTGTTATTACGGCACACCTGTCGGGCGATTACCGAAATGCTCTGGATATAACTGCTCTTTACCGCCAGCGACTCCACCCCCGAAACCGCTTCCATACGGAATTTACCTCGGCTCGAAAACGTCCCTGCCATGCAGCGATAAACACCTAATAGCTCCTGAGCATAGTTCGCCAATGCATAGCAGGCCCGCTGAGGATCCAGACTGCTGTGCAGAGCACTGACAAATTGCCGCAATCTGTCCCCTTGTGCCAACTGACCCTCCAGCGTCCCAATCTGTCGCCTTTGTAAAAACCTTCCCGCTCGATCACATAATCCCTGCACAAATCCCAGATACCCCCTGACCGCCCGCGGATCGACATCCTTGGGAGATATCAGAATGAATATTGCTTTTACTTGGTTGGTTACCAGAATGGGGATAAACAATATTGTATGATCGGATTTATTCGCCCCTACCTCTCCCAGACCCCCGTCAAAAACGTCTGAGCCGCCCTGTGCCGGCAGAACTATCGCTTGGGAGCTCTCCAGCACCTTCTTTACCGCATTTTCCATCAGGTGAAATTGTTCCCCTCTATCCTCCAGGCCGGCTGGTTGCAGGTTCATATGGCAAATCTTTTTGGGTGGCTCCAATCCCTCATTATTAATCTTCCAGACCGATCCTCCCACGCCCAATACTGCTACCGTACGTTCCAGGAACTGCCGAAAAAAATCCTCCTCTGTTATATCGGTATCACTCAGCCGCGCTATCTCTTGCGCCAGGCCGTTGAGTTGCTCCTGAAAGGCAGCCATTTCTGTTCTCGTGGGCATAGTAAACTCCGGGATTATCTTATTAGCTTCTTACAATAGCCCCTGATGTAAAATCAGGGGGGTATATCAGTCCCTGATATAAAACCAGAGAATAAGCATCATACCAGATTTTCCCCACCAATTAAACCCCTTAACTTTCACAGTTTTATAATACGCTTATCGATATTAAAGGGCCTTCTGGCGGCCGTTTATATTTTTTGCCGTTTTCGGGAAAAACCCCGAATGCTACTAAAAATAGGTTTTTGCCTTCCATAGGCCCTTTCTTACAATTATGTCAGAATATTCAACAGGCAAAAGTGCGAAAGAGCACAACCCTTTTCCGGCGCATAAAAAAGCCCGATCTGGTCTCCCAGATCGGGCTATATTTAACCTTATTCAGGTATTTATTAATTGTCGCCCATAGTCAACAACAGATCGTCACTGTCATCCGGATCGAAATTACTCGGACCGAACGGGGTCAGGCCCGGAGCAACTGTCTGGATAATAGTTACCGGATTGTAGAACGGATTCATGTTGAATTGGACACCATCGCTGCCTGCATCTTCCGGATCGGCATTTTCAATCCACGGACGATTGTCAATATTGTCGTCATAGACTGTACCGAAGCGGCAGTTAATCAGCATTCCTGGCAATCCCCAGCCGCCGCGTCCAATCGCCGGACCGCCGGTAGCACCAAATCCCATATTCAGCATATCCACTTGGCTATCCACCGAGACGTTAATAAACATGTTACCGGACATCTCTTCTACATCACCTTGGAAGTGACTATTGATTGCCATGATAGCTACGAATTCCGAATCTACGCTTGAACCTACTGTCAAGCCTATTGCTGTATTGGTTTCGATGCTGGAGGCACCACCACCGATATAGCAGTTATTGATCATTCGGCTCACGTCCAGATCATAGCAATATCCGGTAACGGCTACCCCCATCGCCATACCGTCAATATCCACACAATCCGCATCGCCGTCGATCAGAACACCATTGATGATGATGTTGCTGCCGAAATCATTCGAAGAAATATCACCTACATGGGCATTACCACCCTCGGGTATATCACCTCGGGCCACGCCGCTGACCAGGCTCCGCAACTCAGAGGACGACGGGGAAGACCCGGCATTCACACTGGCCAAACTCGCCGAACCTCGGCCGATCAGTTCCACATTGGTGGGCTTGCCGAAGAACATCTCATATTCGGCACTGACCAGCGGTGAACCTCCCAGATACAGGGTTTGATAGTCACCCGCCGGATTGATAAAGGTTACCGAGCGATCACTGGAGTCCAGAGTCCCTGTGCCGAACTGGGTATCCGCCGGACCTTCACCGTACATCACCTCACCAAACATGGTGTGCGACCAGAAGTTATCGACATTCAGGTCGGCCGTTTCGGCATCGATATCTCCTGCCACTACTATATGATCCACAAAGCCATAAACCGGGCCCGTGGTACCGCTGGTCATAACCGTTACCACACCGCACCAGTCACCGTCCACCGTCAGCGTGTCGATATCCAGATCTACCACTTCCACGGTCGATCCGCATGCCAGCCCGTTCACAAGGAACAGATCCGGCATCGTACTGCTGCCGGAGAAGTCCAGCCATCCCAGTGTACCGCTTCCCGTAACGGAAACTTCCACCTGGCTGTTACTCTCGTGATATGGTGTATTTTCCGTAACCAGAATCTCACCATCTACCAGTAAGAGTTGCGGTTCCGGATACTCACCATCTATACAACACTCGCCACCAGTCTGCGGTGCAATTATCATCTCGATATTGCACTCGTAAGGCATGTAAACGTCAATATCCAAGTCGCCGATGGGCGCCTGGGCACCTTCCCAGTCACCGCCCAGCAGCATGTAGGCCTCAATGTCACCGGTCAGACTGTACAGCATTCCCAAAGCACCGCTGGAGGAATCGCTGATATACACACCCTGAACGACTGAGCCTTCCGGAGCGGCGGTAACGGTAAGATCAATATCACCGATCTCCGTAAGGATACCGCCGTCGAACCAGCTTGGTAGTCCCGACAGACCATAGTCTGCCACCGCCGCCTGCATCGCCGTACCGCCACCCATGGCCACACTACCGTCTTCGGTAGTCAGAGTCACATCGATATCATCACTGGCGGCGATATCGCCAATATCACCATTGGTTGTGATCGTGGCGTCAACGGTACTGTTAAGTGACGCCATGAAGCCCATAGAATCCAGACCACTCAGCGTTACATTCAAAGCACCGGTAGCGATCGCACCGCCGAGATTATCCATACTGCCGGTCAGGGTTAGAGCAATATTCCCGTCGTCATTTATAGCGTTATCTAGTGCCGTCGGGGCATTAACCACCGAACAACTTGTTTCATTGTCCGCATTGAAGGCAGCCTGGATTGCTGCCGAGGTCTCAACCTCGTCATTCCCGTCTGCCGCGACCACAATACCGACATCGCCCGCAACGGTAACCGCCAGGGCTGCCGCTGCATTTTCAATCACAAGGATCTCATCCACATCGATGTTAGCACCTGTACTGGAAGCCAGAGTCAACGCGGCCGAATCTTCTAACAGTGTAATCGTACTTACATCTGCCCCGCTTCCCGATACATCACCGGCTTCGATCTCAACCAGCATACCGGCATTAGCGGTATTGGTTATGGTATAGACCATCGGATTCGTATCAGAGCTGTTGGCCTTCACGGTAAGTGTCAGTGTATCAACACCGTTCACTGCACCGATCGCCAGGTCTCCGGTAATGCCTACGCCGGTAATTGCAACATCATCACCACCACCGGCTGCACCGCCGATGAAGATGTCTGCTGAAACCGCTCCACTGGAAGCCGTAACCGCGGTCAAGCTGCCGCCTACCATGATCAGGCCCGAACCGCCGACATCCGCCGTGGTCGAGGTGATCGCGCCACTGTTACCTGCTACACAGATATAGCTTATACCTTCACCTTCACCGACACTGCCGACCACATCAAGCTCGGCCGTCAGCGAGGTCAGATTCTCACCCACATCGAGGGTGCCGGTCATGTCACCGCTTTGAGCAACCTTGTTGCCGCTGTTATCAGCCACCGACTGACCGATGCTCACTGCACCCACGGTGCCACTGGCGCTGATGCTGCCGGTCATGTCACCCAGAATGGTAACCGAATCGATGTCACCATCAAGGCCTGTGCCCAGGCCGTCACCCGGATCACTGATAGCAATGGTACCGGCCATATTACCGGTCGCATCCAGGGCCGCCTGGGCCGCCGCTGCTGACCCATAGCTGTTGAAGGACGAAGCTGCGGTTCCGACCAGAAGGTCACCAAGGTCATTCGCCGTGATACCGCCGGTTGCTGTGATCGAGCCGGTAATTGTTACATCATCCAGATCGATTGCCACCAGCACATAATCCAGATCACCGTCGATCGTCACATCACCATTGGAAGCTGATGTGCTTTCGATTTGGGTAATTACTCCACCCGATACAGTAACTGCATATTCTGCTACGCTACCGCCGTCGGTCAGCAGTATAGGTGTATTAAAGACGCCGCCGGCCGTACCAAAGGCAAAGCTGATGTCATCACCAGCACTTGCACCACCTGCCGGCAGGGTATATACCGTGCCGGCCGCCGGGGCCGCAATTACTACCGAATCACCGACATCCGGATCCGCAAACAGTCCAGCTAGTTGAGCCGCTGTGGGATCATCTACACCCATCGCACTGCCCACTGATACTGCCTGTACTGCATGAGTTGCATCACTGGAATTCACCAGCACCGGTACCAGCACGTCGCCTTCCACGATCAACGCTGCTATTGATCCGGTCTCTACCAGGTTCACATCACCTTCTACGGTCAGTGTACCCAATGCCTGGGTAGTGGAGCCTGCCGTGAAGTTCAGCGAATTCAGATCGAACGACGCCGCACTCAGCGCCTCGGTCACCGCCGCCGTGGTGGTCAGACCCAGATCAATCGAACTCGCCGCCGCCGTAGCGTTATCTATTGTAATATCGATAGTTTGAGTACTACCGACATAATTCAGACCATAAGTCGGTCCCGATGTGGCATCTATTGTATATACCACGCCGTTATCAGTAACCACTAACACCGGTGAGCTGGCCGTAGCCGCCTTGGCGATAATCGTCGCCGTAATATCCTCACCTGCTACCGCGTCGATATCACCACCGGCCGTGATGTTACCCGAAACAGTACCGTCATCGACAATACCGTCGGCGTCACCAGCCTCGGGATTAATCAACACGCTGTCAATATCTCCAAGGGTTGCTGTCACGGTCGCGGCAATATCAGCGGCAATCGTGCTTACAGTCCCGATGTTTCCGCTGCTGGAGAGGATCGAACCCATGATTCCGCCGTCGTCTTCATCAGGATCAGTAGCGGTAACCGCGGTAATATTCCCGCCTGCCGTAATAGCGGCATTGATTCCAATATCAGCACCGTCATCACCGGCTGCCGATACCGTGCCGATCGCGCCGTTCGTAGCTGTGATGGTAACAGCCGTAGCTGTATCACCCACGGTTGCAGCAGACTGCACGCCGCCGATGTTCTGATCGGCCACTATGCTGGTCGTGCCGTTACCGGCTCCAATCGCGCCGCCAGCCGAGATCAACCCGATGCTACCCGCTGTTGACTGTATAGTTACCGTATCACCGGCATCATTGTCCGCTCCAATCGAACCAGACACTTCAATATCACCGATATTGCCCGTGGAGGCCAGAATCTGTAACGGACTGCTAAACGAATTACCAAAGTTACCCAGGATACTTATATTCCCCAGGCTCGTTCCGGTAATACTGCCGTTCATACTACCTTGTATTATGCTATCTCCGATAGAACCGGTAGCATTGATTGCCGCATCGGCGCCAACAGCGCCTGCCGAACCTAGCGAAGCGTCGCCCAGGTTGATTCCGGCCAGCGAGCCGTTAACCGTGACCGTAGCACCCGCTGCGATGGCAGTTCCGCTCAGACCGCGAATATTTAGATTACCGGCCGTCCCGCCGCCCGCCACGTTAATGGTCAGGTTGCCGGCGATTTGGCCGTAGGCAATATCATCATCCACTGGAACATTCACGGTACCCGAAACGCCGCCTTCCACCTCGATGGTTGTCGCGGTTATGTCGGTATCACCACCCAGCGTATAATTACCTTCGATATCCAACAGACCCACGGTAATCGGTGCATCCGCTCCGAC
>Ga0272441_10015745_pt1 | contig 10551 bp, 24 predicted proteins | sample SSMProp6N_FD_193582 | JGI IMG/M metagenome (GOLD analysis project Ga0272441, IMG submission 193582) | Marine sediment archaeal communities from Little Sippewissett salt marsh, Falmouth, MA, United States - SSM-Prop-6N | ecosystem: Environmental > Aquatic > Marine > Wetlands > Sediment ... | reverse complement strand
CGCGGCTGGACGCGGAACTACAGGAACTTGCGGTGCTGGACGGGGGCGGGAAGGACTACACGAATTTTGGGAGCGTGGCGCTGGGCGCGAGTAATATCGTGATGAGCGTCGGTACACACTCAAGTGGTAGCAACGGCTGGTATGTGATCGATCCACCCGGCACAACGAACTGGATATTGTGGTGAGAGCGAGATGGATAGCGCGATCGGTGGTATGCGCGGCGGCGCTGGCGCTGGCGGCCGGGCTGGCGGCGGGCACGGAAAAAATCGTGGGCACCTTTGGCGTGGACAACTGGACGAAGACTGCGGACGGGTACGGCGGGTATTTGCTGGAGTATGGGGCGGAGGAGGGCTGGTCTCCTGACACCAACTCGCTCGTGTTCCACTATGATATGTACACCACCAACGCCAACGGCTACATGGATGACCTATCCTCCGAAGCCAGCGTCGGCGGCAACGTCCATACGGCGAACACATACAAAGGCACGGCCGCTTGTCCCGTCAAGACAGACGAGGGCGGAGGCCTGACCTATGCCACGTTCGACGGAGCTAACTCCTATGTGACGTGCGCAGAGACCAATGGATTCGAGCAGACTAGGGGATATTGGGCCATTTGGTTCCGGAATACGGTTGGCGACGGTGGGCATTTAGGCGTATCGTCGCAGCGGTCGAGCAATTCTACCATTGGCGCATATCGCACATCTGCCGGGAAAGTAGCGGGGAAATTGGGTTTAAGTGGCTTATCAAATATCTTCTGTACTCCAACCAATATATTCGACGGGAACTGGCACCAATTGGTCTACGCGGGCTACGATGATATAAACCGCATGCGCCTATGGTGCGACGGACAATTGCTGGTCGACGTACTCCATTATTACGCAGGGTGGGTCAATAAGTTTGGCGCTTCCGGGGGGGTTACGATTGGTGCGTGGTTGGGAGGTGTTGCGACCAATCCGGTCAGCGGGCCGAGTGATTTTTTTCCGGGCGACATTGCGGAGTGGATTTCCTCCACCAACGTCGCGGAGGTGTGGGACCAAACGAACGGGACCATGGATGTCTATGACTACTCCAAAAGCACGTACGGCTATTAGACCCATTCGGTGGGAGTTATTTTGCGTAGCCCTGCTGCCGTGGTGGTGGTGGAATGTGGGAATTGCGCCGGTCATGCGAAACTGGGTCTCATGGAGCGTCTTCGGCTACCCGTGGGGTAGAGAGCAGACCAATGTGGTGCGAGTAGTCAGACGCGATTACGCAGCAGAGGAGAAAACGTGGCAATGGATATGCGACATCAATCAGCACTAACGAAGGTGGTCGGGTTGCTCGTGGCGATCCTGTTCCTTGCGCCGCTCTCCGTCCGAGCCGATCCCAAGAACTACGTGCTCCCCTGGATCCTGGACGAGGATTGGCTGTCCCTCCCCGTGGGTGTGCAGCAGGCCATTCCTCATCGGCTGGCGCTTCTCATGTCAGACGAAGGGACGAACTGGCCGTGGTACGCAGCCGCAACTAACTCCGCGTCGCAGTGGCATTTCGGATCCAACACGGTCAGCGGCAAAATCGTCCGCTGGCAGCTCTGGCCGACGCAGCACCTGATCGGGTTCGCGGTCGGGCCAAACATCGACGTATGGGCTACGCATACAGCCAACCAGCGCGCGACATGGTGGGCCAACCACAAAGACGCGCTCGCCGCCAAACGCCAGAAGCTTCTGGACGCGCTTCCGCCAGGCACAAGAGCCGGCATGCCAATCTGTGACCACTGGCGAGCGTTTCTGGCAGACAACAACATTGTGCAGACTAACGGGGTGCCGTACTGATGAGCGAGGAAATCAACGGTGATTCTGTCACCATAGCGGCATTGTTCAAATGAAAGACGATGAGATTATCCAAATCACATGGGGCGAGTGGAAGACGGTACTCGACATTCTTTCTGAGGTGGCGCATCAGCAGGATTTGATGAAGCATCAATTACCGCCGTTCCCCAAAACGGAATATCACGACAGGCGGGTACAAGATAGCTTAATCGGCATCCGTGCAAAACATGTAGATGGTGAGGGAAGCAACTTAAAGGGCAACTTGTCCGACAAAAAAGGTGGGCGGCATGAGTGAGAAATGGTGCGACATAGCGTGTGCGACCGGTGCGGCCGGGTTCCTGGGCTTGGTGATCTACTATCTGATGTTCTGTGCGGACTGAGCGATGGCTGAAAAACAACAGGGCTGGTGGGCGAGGATGCGGACGTGGCTGCACGTGCAGGTTCGCGGGCGGCCGTGGTGCTGGGTTGTAGAGAACGCGACTACCCCGGAGAACGCGCGAATCGCGCTTAACAAACACCTGCGTTTTGCGCCGTGGGCGGGGCGTTGCGCCAAGTGGGCTGCGAGGTACAAAGAGCTTGCGCGCCAAAAGAAATGGGTGTGTGAATCGCAGGACATCTATTACTATACGTCTTGGCGGCGGTTGACGTCCCATGCCATGATAATTGGGAAAACGGCCACCGGGAAATACTGGGCCTGCGACCAGCGTGTGTGGCTGGATTACGGGCACACGGACGCACAAGCCTGCTTGCGCTCGTTTGCCAACAAGTTGGCGAAGCTGGACGCGACCGAGTATTGGACTGATCTTGATATGCAGCGTGCGCGCGCCAATCAGGAAATTGAGGAAATCAAGCGCCTGTGGGATGGGCACTTGCGGTACAAGCAGCGAAAGAGGCGAATATGACGACGTTTAGCGTAGACGACAAGGCAAAGATGTTCGGCATGCTTCAACGGCTCGACGAGCGCAGCATAAAGCAGGGCACTCAGATCGACGGCATTACCGACAAGCTGGATAAGTGGGCCGAGGAAGGTTGCGGTTACGGCAGGGCCAACGAGAAGCGCATCGACAAAATGGAAAAGCTCCCCCGTCGCGGGGTAGCTGCCGTGGTGAGTGTGGCGGCTGCCCTGAAATCCGGCGAATGGCTGTGGGCCTACCTGAAAAAATGAGCGGAAAAGCCTTCCACCTGAAAACCTTTTACACGGCGATCCACGGCAACGTGGGGTCCGCGCTTATCCGTATGGTAAGCGGCCCATTCAGCCACGTTGGCCTTGTTGTTGACCCGCCCCCCGACGGTATCAGCGGCATTGAGGAAATGGTGTACTACGAGTCAATCTGGAAGGAAAAGGGCAACGGCAAGAACGGCGTGCGTGGCCCGATCCCTGTTGAGCGCCTGTACGGCTGGCTGATTGACGAGAATGCTGCGTTCGCCCCTGACTGGCAGCCCTACGGGCTACACTCAGTCTACGCCAAGGGCAAGAAAGGGCGGTTGCTCTGCATGCAGGACGTACCGCCTAGGCCAAATCAGACCGAGCGCACTATCAAACAACTGAATGATGCGGTAGAGAAAGTCGAGTACGCATCGTACCAAACCGTGGTACAACAGGCCCTGCACCAACTACTCGGCTGGAACAGGCCGCACTGGGCAAGGTCGCCGGGTAAGTGGAACTGCGCGGAGATGGTGGCGCGTGTGCTGAGCCCCGACATACAGATGAGGGGCTTCCAGGCAGGCGATAAGCTATTCGATACCTTCACCCCGTGGAATATCTACGAGGGGCTTGATCGGTACTGGCATATCACAGAAGCCGCATCTTCCGCTTGATGTCGTATACCCTTTTGACGGACTCTATTGTAAAGCTGTCTGGGGACAGCGGCGCGCTCAGGCTGTACGCCCCCCCTTTCAGTTGCAACACCCGCATGCACGTCGCCTCCTCCACGTCGCCCAACTCGTCGATAAGCGCCGTTTTGTAGCCCAATAGCTGCAAGGCCGCCGCGTACCCGTACTGCCCGGTCTTGATGTCGATAAGCCAAGGCGTCGGGTGCCTTGTACGCCCGTATAGGTCCAGCGTGCCCGCGTAGCCCATTTTCCTGTTGTAGACAATGTGCTCTGACAACTCGACCTTGAACCCGGTTTCGCTCAGGAACATCAGGAACCCGGCTACATATGGTTTGAGTAGGCTATCGAGACTATCCATGTCCAGTTTGGACTCGACAAGTAGGTGGATTGCCTTATGAACGAACGAACCACGCTGCATGTCAGCCTCGGTCCCCCAGTTTTGGACAATCCCGACGCCCTTGAGCACCTGCGTGACGGACGGGACCGGCACGCCATCTACGACGTACTCATGCTTGCCGTCTGTATCATCGAACGAAAGGTTATGGCCCTGCCTGGTTGTTCTGCTTTGCTTCATCGAGTCTATCCTTCACGCTGATAATGGCGGAGATAATCACGCACGGTATGGCAACGAGCACGATCCCTATCGCCATAACAAGATCACAGACCCAGCCCAGCATTGAACGAATATCAAGAACCTTTTTCCTGGTTGTAGCTACGTGGGCCATACGCACCCCCTTGCGGTCAGATTCGTTTCAGTTGCGAGTTACGTTGGCTGGGCTGGGTCTGTTCCGTTTTTATAGCGTTACCGGCTTGAGCGCCGACTTAGGTTTGTTTTTCTCCTTGGATTCTGGCGGGTCAACTTCGGTCTTGGCCTCCTCCGGCTCCTTAATCATTTCGCCGAACTCCTTGTCGATGGTCGTGTGTTCCTCGTTCAGCGCATTGTACAGCCCGACAAGGTTGCCGATGTCCTCTGGCGTGATGTCGCGGCCCGACTCATGGTTCATCCAGCGGAGCAGTTGCCAGTCCTGCACGCCGAGTGCTGCGAATTTCTTTTTCGCATCCGTCCAGCGTTGGTCTACGCCCTGCACGTCGCCCTGGGCGCGTTCCTTGGCAGCATTGTATACCTCCTGTATGATCGCGCGCGGTATCACGCCAAACACCGCCTCGCGGTGCGCGATACTTGACGCGGCGTTTCCAGTGACCGTAATCATGTCGTCGCCGTATGTGTTGCCTTGCCGGGTCGTGATCCTGCGCTTGGACTCTACCTGATGGAACACAAGGTTCTCCAAGTCAATGCAGTAGGCTTGCCCGGTGATCGTCTTGCCGTCATGCCCCAACACCTTACGCCCGGTCACGATGTTGCCCCATGTGGCCTTGACGATCTCAGCGCACCGGATGGACGGGCCTTGTATAACATTTTCGCTGCCGTCTTTGTTACGTCTTTTCAGCGTGTAGTAACAGGACTGCGCTGTTTCGTCGTCCATGGTGGCCATTTTGATGGCATTGGCCTTGGCCATTTCGACGTTACGCGGCTTGGCCTGAGCGAGTTGCACAAGCTGCGACACGATAGTCATGTCCATCCCGATGGACTGCGGTTCACTTTTTTGGATCTCTGTTGTCATGCGTCCCCCCTTTTCTTTACCTTGCCGTTCCGTATCCGTTCCATGAATGATGCGTTTTTGTTATGGCTCGTTGTGGCACCCCCTTTTGTTTGCCTTGTCGCCACGTTTGCTGTTTATGCGTCCTCAACGTCGGCCTGGTGTACCCAGTTGTGGTTGAACGCGATTTGCACCATATCCCATATCCATTGTCGGCGTTTGAGTATATCGGCAGGTTCGCAGCGCAATAGATGCCAACCGCGAATGGTGGCATTGTTGTATTTTTCAATGTCGCGCACAAAGCCCATGGGCCGCACATGCCTCCCTGCGCTGCGTACTCCGCCCTCCACTTCCAGCATGACGCGTTGTGTTATCCACGCCATATCGCATTTCCATTGACGCGGCCGGGCGAATCTGTACTCATAGGTGGGCACAGGCAGGCCATACACTTTGCACATGATCTCTACGTCGCCACCATATTGTTCAAACGATTTCTTCACGCCTTCGTCACCATCAGCCAGACCGCGAACACGATCAAAGAGAAGCCTGCCCACATCGGGAACTCCTCGCACTTCCTAGGTATCCTCATTCTTCTTGCCCTGCTCTTTCTTTGGTGGAACCAGATAAACGATGTCTTATTTCAATCGTCATCTTGCTTCCCCTCCCGCATTACCGGCGTCACCTTCTTGGTTACACGTACTCCCGGCACCTCCAGCGCGGTCTTCATCCGGCGTGCTGCTGCTGAGAGCTTGCTGGTGTTGGCCTTGAGCCATTCCACCGGCGCATGTCCCGCAACTACCGCTTGGGCCAACGCAAACATGTCATGCACCTCTGCGGTCCATGTCTCACGCGTGTAGTAGTTGGTGAGCATAGGCAACGGCGGACGTTCACGTTTGTCAACCCTAGCTTGCTCGCGCTCCACGTAGTCTTGGATACAGGCCAACCCCGCAGCCTTTGCCTTGGTCACGATAGCCATGGCTTGTTTCTTGTCCTCAACCAGTTGTGTGTGGACCGCCCTTGCGTTGATGAGCCGGTCCTCGAAATGCTGCTCGATGGTCCGGTACAATGGCATGACGCCAGAATCCATGAACATGTACGCCTCAAGCAACTGACTATCGCTCTTGATGGCGGGCATGCTCTGTACCCGTTCAACAATGGCCGTCGTCTCCTCGGCTATGCGCTCAGAATCGCTTTCTTTGTCCTGTGTCACTGCTGGTCTCCTGTTGGTTGTGTGATGTGTTCGAGTTTATAGGTGCCCCCCACGGCCTCGGCGGACGTGACGAGAGCTTGGCGGACTATCCGTTCCATGTGTTGTGCTATTTTGCGTTCTTTGTGGTTGGCATCCTCGCGTTCAAGGATGTCGTGGTTGAAGTGTGTATTGCCCTTGGTACACGAGATTCTGATTTGGAATTGTATCATTGGCTGGTCTCCTTTCCCCTCCCTCGGCAGCAGAACGTGCGTCTATTTCAAGATGCCGAAACTCTCCACCGAATTGAGTTGCACATACCACGGTCCGGGCAATGCCTGAGCGTCTTGCCATTCCTTGCCGTCCAGCCGTCCCGTTTCATAGACCACTGCCGCGTCCTCCAGTTTGACGCATGTCTCGTTCACGCCGGTAAGTCTGCCCGTATAGATATAGTTCATGCACCACAGCGTGATCCGCTCGCCCATGAGCCCCTCTAACCCTTCACCACTGATTTCTACGATCTTTTTCATTGCGTGTCTCCTATATTGACCCCGACCCCGACCTCGACCCCGACCTCGACCTCGACCCCGACCTCGACCACGACCACGACCTCGACCTCGACCCCGACACCGACCTCGACCCCGACCACGACCCCGACCACGACCTCGACCTCGACCTCGACCACGACCCCGACCACGACCCCGACCTCGACCCCGACATTTTCTGTTTAGTTGGCCTTCTCATTTCCCCCCTCCCGTGGCAGCAGGACGTGCGTCGCCCATTCGATGCGTCGGATTTCCTCTACTCGTGTGGGGGTATTCATAGCGGCGTCCCACAGATCGTAGGGCATGTCACGCAGACTCCCATCGGCAAATATGAAGCCGCAGGTGGCGACGTTGTAGAGATCATCCCAACCGCCGTCACTGCCTTGGTACTCCAAAGATGGCTCACCGCCCTGCCACATCATGCGCAACTCATGCTTGGTAAAGGGCACCTCGGCCTTGCGCTGATCCGCGTCCCATTTGGCCCAGCAGTTAACTCGAAAGCAATATTGTTTGCAGCCCTTATGCGCGCACACCCCATCAGCGGGGTAATGGCACCACTGCTGACGGAAAGGCACTTCGTTGTGGTTGCACCATTCTCTCGGGCACGCATACGCCCTTGCATCCTCACTCGGCTGTTTCATCGCTGTCCTTTCTGCCTGAGAGACTGTTAGGCTCATAGATTTGCCCGTGAGATGGGCATGCTCCGTCACGTAGATAGTGCCAGCACGCGCCGACACTCTTGCCGTCGCCGTCGCGTATGACAACAGGGCAATGTCGCGGATTCGCCTTGCGCCACGTCTCTGAGACAACCTCGCGGAGCACAACAAGGCAGTCGAGGCTATCTCCATTCGCTCGTTCCTCACTCGGCTCTTTCATCGTCGTCCTTTCATGTTTTCTCGAAGACTCATTGCTGCTCGGTAGAACCACTCATCCTCGCCGCGCATATCGTCCCCCCAAGAAATCTCATCCTCGTAGTTGGGCCAACACTCCAGCACGAACCTAAGCACCAGATCGAGATCCTTTTTGGATACCGTAACGGTTTCACTCGGCTGTTTCATCGTTGTCCTTTCCGTTGGTTGATACCTTGCTGGACATCAAAGCCTGCCGTACCCGGATCATTTCGTCGCAGCGCATGAACGACTCCACGTAGATGCGGGTCTCCCCGTTGTGCGCCCGACGCTTGACGTTGTGTCCGTCTTTGTCCATGTAGTCGAGCAGGCCTTGTTGTGTAAACGCCACCATGACCGTTTCCCAGCGGTCTTGGTATCCAAACTCCTCGGCCCCCGGCGTCTGTGGAGGTACTTCCTCGTAGTCGCCGCCCTGCATATTGATCCAGACCGTATCGGCTGCGTAGTTCGGGTCGTATCCGGTATCGCGCACCTTGATTTGTAGACAGAACATTGGCTCTGCCGTGCATTGATTGTCCTGCGTCCGTAACCGTTCCGAAATGTCCAGTAAATCGTTCCTGTCTACCTCACTCGGCTGTTTCATCGCTTTGCCTGCCTTGGAGCGCGTCTGGCGAGAAGCCGCGTCGCACGTGCAGGCGGGCATAGGTCTGCCACAGTTGTCACAACGATCATTGTTATTGCCCTCACTCGGCTCTTTCATCGCTTCCCTTTCTGCCTAATATGCTGTTCGGCTTCAGTAACCGTTCCAACCTGCGACGCACGACTTTGCGGAGATGTTGCCAATACAGCGTTGACGCCATCTCGTAGTGATCCGGTTCGCGGTCGTACATATTGTCCAGGATGAACTGCATTTGTTCCCGTGTCAGCGTGAGCCGAACACGAGAATGGAGGGTACGCAATGAAGGCTGGTCAACTGACCGACCGTTCTGCCTCAAGCCCTTGGCTTGTTCATCAGCATACGCGGAACCTTTATCCTTCATTGCGACCCTCATTCAAGTCGTTGGGTTTACCAAAGAACCCAGTGAAACAAGCGCAGCACCTTGCACCTGCGCTCATTTTCTCAGCATCAGGACTGAACCATTCCTGTTTCCCGCAGTACGAGCATTGGTATAGTGTTTCCATTTCGCCCCCCTCCCCCACATCCGCCGCCCACCAGCCGGCGGCCCAGTCCAGATATTCGATCGCCGATAGCGCCCGGCTGTACGGATTCGCCTCAATCGCCAATCCGCGCCGCCGCGCCGCCCCGCCCGCGTCAAATGCCCTTTTATCCTTCACGCCTCCGCTCTCAGCCCCCTCTCTTCTCCGGTCCCGTTCCGTCCCGCCCCGCCCCCGCCGGCCACTCCCGCAGCTGCAAATCCGGCGGCACCCGCCGCCCGCGCGGTCCGCGCTTGAAGAAAAACGGCGTGCCCGTCCACCGGCACTCCCGCATCAGCTTCCGCGCCCATTCCCATTCCATCGGCCGGGCCCCCGGCCCCTGCTCCGCGCCAGCAATCACCCAGTGCACGCTTCTCTTCAGCCACGGCGCCAGGCTCAGTTCCTCCAGCAGCGGCTCCGCGCTCACAAACCTGTGCCACCCCGCCGCCTCTTTCAGCCACTCCACGCGTCCAGCCGCCGCCCGATTCTCCACGCTCACTCCCAGCCACACGTTCGACACCGGCAGCGCCCCGCACACAAACGCCGCCATCCGGTCCGGCCGTTTCGTCAACACGAAGAACGTATGCCGCGCGCACTTCTCCATTTCCTCAAACACCAATCGCTGCCACACCTCTTGCACTTCCTCGTGGAACAGATCCCCCATACTGCACACAAACACGCGCCGCGCTCGTTTCCAGCCGCTCGGCTCGTGCAGTCGCTCCGCCCGTACCGTCACCGCGAACGGGTTCGCCTGGTCGTACCCTGCCCGCCCGCGCAGCCGGTTCGCCATTCGTCGCGCGTAGCAGTTCGCGCACCCCGCGCCCACCGGCGTACAGCCCGTCACCGGGTTCCACGTATCATCGCACCACTCGATCCCCGTCCCCATCTATCACCTCCCCAGTGCCCGTGCCGTCCGTCCCCCAAACCTCCGCGTCCGCCGCTCCCCGCGCACATCCCGCAGCACCTCCGCCAGCCACCCCACGCAGCCCAGCGTCACCATCGCCGCAAACCCCAAAATCATCTCTTCCACCTCGCCCCCCCTTCTCCCGCTCTTTCACCACTCAATCACCACGCCGAGAAACGGTAGCCCGTACCGATCCCGGAACCACTCCACCAGTTCCCTCGCATTCCGGAACCCGTCCTTCCTCGCAAAGTCGTCCGCCTTCGGGCTCCCGATCCACCACGCCTCGTTCCATCTCCCATCCGCTCTGAACGTGTCCACCCCGCCGTCCCGTATGCACACCCCGAACGTGTGCTTACACTTCGCCTCGCGCAGCTTCCGGCAGTTCTTCGTCCGCATTCCCGTATACAGCGCCAGCCGGTCCCCGGTCCGGATCGGTCGCTTCCGTCGCCGCCGTATCGTCTGCCGTTTCGTGCCATTCTCCACCGGCTCCGCAAACTGTTTCGCAAAGTTCACCGCCGGCATCTTCCCCACCTCCCCTCACAAGCCCAGCCGCAATCACATAGCGTACTCCAGCAATACTGACAGTCCGCCACCGCCGTATCGTCTGCCGTTTCGTGCCATTCTTCACCGCCTCCG
>Ga0272441_10015744_pt1 | contig 10552 bp, 10 predicted proteins | sample SSMProp6N_FD_193582 | JGI IMG/M metagenome (GOLD analysis project Ga0272441, IMG submission 193582) | Marine sediment archaeal communities from Little Sippewissett salt marsh, Falmouth, MA, United States - SSM-Prop-6N | ecosystem: Environmental > Aquatic > Marine > Wetlands > Sediment ... | reverse complement strand
CCAGGCCATTCAACATTCGTGCGCCGTGGCTCAGTTGAACTGTCACCCCGATTAACAAAATGCCCAGCACGCCGATTGCCAGACCATTCCCATAAGGATCCTGGTTCAAGCGATCCTGCCAGGTCACTTTCTGATAGGTTGTACTGATAAGCGCTGATTCAGGAGGATCATCCTGATCATCACTTACCTGTTGGTCGCCCAGTGTCGCTTCGTAAGCCTCCCGCAACCCGGGAATAGGTGGGAGATCGAGTCCTCCTGCTGCCACGCCATCCCGGACCAGCGTGGGCAATTGCTCTGGAATGTCCCTACTGCCCACCAGTGCCGTGGTGCCAATGACCAGGGTAGGCACATACCCGCAGCGATCGTCAGGAACATCGACTGCGTCACATGCCGCGTAGAATAGCGTGCTGCCTTGCGGTTGTGATACGTCGATGTACAACACTTGAAGCTGCTCGCCATAATCGTCTTGCAGCAGCGGAAGGAATTCGGTGATCACATAGTGGCAGTGACTGCACGATGGCGAGAAAAACAGTACGGCGTAGACAATGGGTTGCTGTGCGTGCGCATCATTCAACTGGATACCCGGCAAGCACAGAATGATCAAGAGTCCCAACAAACACATTCGTTTCATACACGTCTCCCCAAAACGTGGAATTCATTTATCCATCCCGGCTCATTGTGACCAGCCGCACACCGGCCCGGTGAACCTGCCGGAAATTCGCGCCTTGTTTGATCGCGGCCAGCACGGAATCAATGTCCGTAACGACTGACCCGGACAGCAGATCGATACCATGCTCAAACATAATGGGGCTGAGCGGCGTACTGGGTCCTAGAAGCAGAACCGTCGCCCGCGGGCTGCATAGTCTCAGCAGGGTTTCCAATGTGCGGTTGATCAACGTCATACTTGTAATGGCTACGACATCGGCTTGCGGCAGGATATCTGGCGCGGCTTCCGCGGGTAGTTCGTCCGTGCCAGGATCAAGCTCCAACACAAACAACTCGCCAACGCAGGATCGAAGACGCGGAACAAACGGGAAACTACCGATCAGGGCGACCACCTTGCCCGCGCCGTGACCGGCAATCACCTCCTCGGCGTTCAGATCGCGCCATCGGCCGGGCTGGGATGGCAGCAGCGCGTTGATCGCAGCAACACCGATGCCCGTCAGGGGCGGCTGGCTCACATAGGCCAGGCGAGCCAGTTCAAGCGAGGAGAGAGTGTGCAACTGACCGGCGGGTGGTACATCCGGTTCAGCCGAATGGTTATGCGGCGCACTCAGCGTTGATGCCAACCCGCAGCGCCTCTGTCCGTTCGCCTGAACGACCACCGCCGTCCAGTGCAAACCGATACACACATCGAGCACTTCTCCGTCGGACAGCGTCGCCAACAACTCATCCAAAAGCTTCATATCACCTCGTTTGCGTGTATGTGAGCCAGAATACTCTGCCAGATATCTCCTAACGCCCCGCTGATAGGACTGTCCGGCAGGAAGGCGGTGATTGTCTGTCCCTGAACCATGGCTTTCGCGACATTCAGGTCGAAGGGCAATTGCCCAATCACAGGCAACCCCCTGTCTTGACAATAACCGGAAATCGCAGCCATTCCTGCTGGATAAAGATCGGCCTTATTGATGCACACGAGCGCCGGAATGTCAAAGTGGGCAGCCAGGGCAAGCACACGCTTCATATCGTGAATGCCTGCTGTCGTTGGCTCAGTAACCACGAGCACCAGGTCCGCGCCGGACACAGAAGCGATTGCGGGACATCCAATGCCCGGCGGCCCATCTACGATCATCAGCAGATAGTTTTCGTCCAGGGCCTGAGCACAGGCTTGCTGTTTCAACAGGGCAACAAGCTTGCCAGAGCTTTCTTGTGCAGGGGACAGCCGCGCGTGGAACAATGGCCCGTACCGGCTGAGCGAGGAAAACCAACATCCCGAAACGCACGGGAGCATAACAACTGCGTCGTTTGGGCACTTGGTCGTGCAGGCAGCGCACCCTTCGCAGGCCATTGCATCGACGGTATGAAATCCGTTGTCTTTCCGGATCGCGTCAAAGCGGCATACCTCCACGCACCGGCCACAATCAGCACACAGGCTTCGTGCGATGGTTGCGATCTGTCCGCCGACGAAATCATGGGTTTCGAGAATTTGGGGCTCCAGGAGCAGGTCCAGGTTAGCCGCGTCTACATCGGCATCGACCAGAATCGCGCGGGTGCCTGGGGCTTGATAGGCAAGATGCGCCAACGCGGCTGTGATAGTTGTTTTGCCAGTGCCACCTTTTCCGCTCAAAACAACGATCTGCTTCATGGCCTGACTCCGGCGATTGTCAAGAGCAGTTGCCTGAAGAGTGGCCGGTAGTCTGGCTTCAATGTTGTCAGCGGGATACCCTGGGCGATCCCCACCGCGATCGCGCGATCCATCGGGATGTGGAGCAGCACAGGCAGCCCCACATGCTGGCAAAAATCATCAACCCGCTGGTCGCCTATCCCATTGCGGTTAATGATAACCCCGGCGGGCAACCCTAATTCGCGGGTCAATTCATAGGCCAGCTTCAGATCGTGCAGGCCAAAGGGCGTTGGTTCAGTGACCAGAATCACATAGTCAGCCCCACGCAGCGCCTCAACCACCGGGCACGAGGTGCCGGGCGGCGCATCAATGATAGTCGTTTCTCCTGGTCGTGCAGGGGTCGATGCCTTAAGCTGCCGAATCACCGGGACGGCCAATGCTTCCCCGATATTCAACAGGCCACATGCAACCCGGATGCCCGCTGGCGTATTCCCACTTTCGAGTATGCCCAGGCCACGCGGCACTTCGCGGATCGCTCCCCATGCGCAGTTCAATGCACAACTGCCGCAGCCATGACACATTTCCGGGAAAACGAGTACTCGCTGTTCGGTCACCGCCAGTGCGTTATACTGGCAGACCTCGGCGCAGGTGCCACACTGGCCGCACCGGCTCTCGTCAATGACCGGCACCAGCAGGGTAGCATCCTTCCGCTGATTGAAGGAGGATTTCAGCAGCAAGTGAGCATTGGGCGCTTCTACATCGCAGTCCAGGAAGAGCACAGGCCGGTCCGATGCCAATGTCAGCGCCAGACTCGTTGCTATAGTCGTTTTGCCTGTACCACCCTTTCCGCTGGCAACTGCAATGATCACTCAGGCATCCTCCACTGCATCGAGATCGCCTTTCAGCAGCCTGGCGACCAGATCATCTACCGTTCCCGATGCAGCTCGATAGAGTCGCAGCCCAGATGGGCGCAGCACATCGGAGGCTTTCGGACCAAACGCCCCGCTGATTACGGCTTCCACGCCCTGCCTGATGAGAAACTCAGCCGCCCGGATGCCTGCTCCTCCGCCGGCCCGCGCTGCCGGGTTGGCCACGGTTTGCCGGTCGTCCGTGTTGGTATCTATGATGACAAAAGCAGGCGCGCGTCCAAAGCGGGTCGCAAAGGCGGCCCCTGGTTTTGGTGCGGTCACACTAATTGCGATTTTCATCTGGTTTGCCTTTCAGGGGCGAGCCACTTAAACGCCCGCCCCTGCTCTCGCGATCTGTTCTACAGCCCCTTCAGGAGCCTGCGCAGTTCGCGCGCATGGCCTGCTTCGTCAGCAGACATCTCTTCCAGTTTCATCTGGAGTTCGACCAACCCCAGTTCCTCAGCCATGGCGGCATGCGCCCTGTAGTGCTCGACATCCTGTTTTTCCATTTCCAGATCGAGTTCGAGCATCGCTTTGAGACCTTCCGGTTTGTCGAACGTCTTTGGTGTCGTGGTCGGTTCGCCACCCAGGTCCACAATGACATCCATCAAAAACGCCGCATGCCCCAGTTCATCCGCGATCTCACCTTCCAGGATTTCGCGGAGTTCAAAGCCCACAAACCCCATCGCTTTGCTGGACTGGTATGTGTAGCGGATGACAGTGCCCAGCTCGGCTGCGAGGTCTTCATTCAGCCCTTTGATCAAATCCTCTTTTGCCATATACATCTCCTTTGAGAACGAATAACATTAGTGAAGCTTCTCAGTGTGATCGGTGAGCGTGCCATCAAGATAAGCCTTAACCGCTTCCTCAGCCGTTTCAATATCCGTCACAAAAGGACGGATGTTAGCTTGTTCCATGGCGAGATAGGCGCCGCGTCCCATGCCACGCACGATGATCACTTCACAGTCTTGAATAGACTCGATCATGCGCACATGTTTGGCATCGGAGTGAGCGCCGAACCCATGCCCACGCGGATCGTGATGATCGTGATCATGCGGCTCGTTGACGAACTGCCGGTGTCCGATCTTGTCGCGTAATTCTTTGCCGACGATCTCGCCGTCATCCGTCGTGAAGACAAGGTAATAGGGGGCGCGGCCAAAATGCTGGCTGATGGTTTGACCATCTTCGGTGACAACTGCGATTTTCATATTCAATCCCTTTTCTGTTAGCACTGGTTCCTGATGAGCGCGAGTGGCATACCACCCGGTACGTACCTCGGTCCTTGTGTCAAATTCAGACACATACGGTTTGATGTCGATCAGAGGTGTTCCATCCAGAACGTCAATACCCTCGACGATCAGTTCGTTCTCATGACGTCCGAGCAGCCGCACGATGGATAATCCGATGGGATTCGGGCGGCATGGGTGCCGGGTGGCAAACAAACCGCGCTGCTGATCATCCAGAAACGGCCTGACCGAGAGCGCGTATCCCGACGAATGATGAAACACGTACAGCAGAATGATATGCGAAAAGCCGTCAATATCCTGTAATCCATCCACAAAATCAGGATAAACTTCAACCCTGCCAATCATCTCCGAACGGGATGGTTGGATAGGGGTTGTTTCTTTGTCTGTGAACGGCGTACGGATGATTCCAATGGGACGAATCGTAAATTCCATGTGTCTGTTCTCGGCGTGTTGGGCAGCTAGCCAGATGCTGATTCGGCCAGCGATTCGATTTCGATGATTGTCCCCGTGCCAATTGGAACGAAATCATCGCCATATTCGTCCGCGAAGGCAGCAATCGCCGGCTCACCTGTGCAGTGGCAGGGCCCCACACGTATCACGTCCAGGCGGCGAAACCCCTGCACGATAGCCGTGATCTCGGCAGATGCCTTATCCATGAGATGAAAGCCACCTAAGACGAGATAGAGCGGCTTGCCCGATGTTTCTTTGACATGCTCGACGATGGCGACGATGCCGGGATGTGCACAGCCGGTCAGGATGACAACTCCCTGATCAACCTCAATCACGATGGCCTGTTCGGGTATGGTCCCGTTCATCTCGCCGGTAGTCACTATTCCCTCAACGATGACTTGATCGGTCGTAGTTTCGATCACGGTGGTCGTCTGGCTGAGACGCTGTTTAAACGACGCCGGGAACGATGGCAGGACGTAAACATTGGGCTCAACACCCGTTGATAGCAGCGCATCCAGCCCGGCGGTATGATCCCGGTGGTTATGTGAAAGCACCACGCTTTCAATCTCCAGTGGATTGATGTGCAGCGCGGTCATGTTGTTGAGGAGCGCTTCACCATCGGCGCCAGTATCGAATAACAGGGTGTGCCCCCCATATTCGATCAGGGCCGAAAACCCCCATCCTTCTGTCAAATCAGGCTGGGCCAGGGTGTTTTCATATACAACCGTGATTTTCAAATGCCCATCGTCGTTTTGGATTGACATCGCGGCTCCTTCGCAGGAATGTGCCATAGCAAGCAAGGCACTCACCATCATAAAAATCGACAGAACAACGTTCGCGCGTATGATCATCGGCGTTCATTCTCTATCAGGCCTGGTACAGGCACACGTTCGGGCTTTCCATCCGCTCCCCGGCGGATCGTGTAGAGGTCTTCCAGTTTTTCGATACGGTCGATGAATAGCACTCCCTCCAAGTGATCGATCTCGTGGTGCACCAAAATGGCATCGAAGTCCTCAAAGACACACTCAAGCGGCTGTCCACGTTCGTCCCACGCGGTGACTACCAGATAGTGAGGGCGTCGGGTGGTGCCGTAGAGACCGGGAAAACTAAGACACCCATCAAAATCTCGGCGTTCGTCGCGTGCTTCGATGATCTCTGGATTGACCAAGGCCGTGGGGCTCACAATCGTTGAGTCATCTTCTTCACGTAGCCCCAGGTGCACCACGACGACGCGTTCATGCACATTGATTTGCGGTGCGGCTAACCCCGCTCCATTTGGGCAGGTCATCAGCGTTTCTTTGAGATCATGAACCAGCGCGCGCACGCGCTTGTTCACCTTCCGCACTGGCTCGCTCTTGCGCCGGAGAGCCGCCTCATCTTCGGAATAAAGCAGGATTTTTCGAACAGTCATTGGACGTGGTCCCTCATCTTGCGGCCTACGACGCGATTCGTTCGCCACTATCGCGGCGGCGTCTTGAAGTACAATTGCCTCCGATAATCAGCCTCATTGGTGCCCATTTTACAACTATCATGTACAATCGTCAATTATTATAGTACAATCAGGAGCGGTTATTGGGAGTGGAAGGCAAGATCAATGGTGAAAGAGTTCGCTCCAAACGTGGGACCACGCATCCGCGCCATGCGCGCGCAGCGCAAGCTCTCGCTGCGGGCGCTCGCTAAGCGGTGTAGCCTGTCTGTCAATGCGATCAGTCTCATTGAACGCGGCGAAAACTCGCCCACGGTCTCTTCGCTGCATGCGCTGGCCATCGCCCTTGGGGTAAAGATCACGGACTTCTTTGAGGATTCGCACGAACACGCCGTGGTTTATGTCAAACACGACCAACGTCTTTCCACCCAAGGAAACGGGTTATTGATGGAGAGCCTGGGTATCGGCTTGCGCAATCAGCAGTTAGAACCGTTTATGGTCACGGTTGAACCAGGGGCCGGAGACTCCGGCGAAACTATGGCGCATCCCGGACAGGAATTCGTGTGTTGCCTGGAGGGAACTATCCTGTATCAGGTAGGTAGCGAGCCGTTTTATCTGGAGCCAGGTGACAGCCTGTTGTTTGAAGCTACACAACCACACTGTTTTCGGAATACCGGGGATTCGCTCGCCAGAATATTGCTGATCTTTCAGGCCATGGAGGGCAGTCACCTAGCCCGGCAGCGTCATCTGGAATTATGAATCACCCATATCCCGAAACCGTTCGCCTGCCATTCGAGATGGTCCAGGCTCAACGATAGCTCACCGTGCCGTTTGCCGTCGGGCTTAACGGTACATACTCTCCAAACTGCCGATTTTCGCCCCATGCCACAGGAATCACAGCGCCTGCCCGCACAAACACAGGGATGCGATCAAACGGTACCGCCACGTGCACATGCTGATTTCCGGTGAAGCGCTGGTGGGTCCACAGATCGAACCAATCACCATCCGGCAGATAAACGGGCCAGGTGCTTACACCTGCTTCCACGACCGGGCACACAAGCAGATCGCGCCCAAAGAAGTACTGGTAGGGTGACGCTTCAGGGTACCAGAGCGCCAGCGCGCGCATCATGGGCCGTCCGGTCTGGGCGGCATACTGCGCTTCCTGCCATATGTACGGCATCAGGTTGTGGCGCACGTTCACGAAAAACCGAAATCGCGGGATCACCTGCTCGTCGCCAGTGCGGGCCTGGATATTCCAGGGCGTTCGATCATGGCATGGCTCGCGGTGTTGGTTGTACTCGGAGTGGTATTGCATAACCGGGCAAAATGCAGCCATCGCGGCGCTGCGAAGATAGAGTTCCGCTGGCGGGAGTTCCCCGCTGAAGCCGCTGATATCCCAGCCCCAGAACGGAATCCCTGAAATACCTGCCGATAGCCCCGCCAGAATCGAATGCCGGAAGGCTTCCCAGGTGGAGTTTTCATCCCCGGCCCAATGGGCGGGCGAGCGCTGCGAACCGACGAAACCAGCGCGGCTGAATGTCAGGGCGTCGCCATTGCGTTTCGCTGTAGCAAACTGGTAGTACGCTTCGGTATACAGTTGTGGGTAGACATTCCACAACTCATCGCCCTTGCGGTCATCCGCAAAACGCGTATTGCTGCCCCAGAGATGTTCACCGCCGTCGGTTTTGAAGCCATCTATCGCCAGGTCTTCGAGCAGGTACGCACGTTTTTGCAGCCACCAGGAACGCGCTGCCGGGTTGGTGACATCCCACAAATAGCCATCGCGGAACCAGAAAGGCCGCACTTTGTACAACGAACCATCAGCTTCGCGCACGCCATACCCCTGCTGCTCAAATGTGACGCGGTCTGCTTCATGTTGGGCGTGTTGCCCGTCGCTGACTTTGAAGGCAGGTACTTGCCAGAGCAGCACGCGAATATCATGATCATGCAGCCAATCGACCATCCGCCTGGGATCAGGCCATTTGCCCTCCGAAGGAAATGTGAAGTCGGCGTAACGCAGCGCATCGTGGCCCGGTGTGGGCGTGTACTGCGCGTCGTTCCACACGTAAAAGGTCGTTTCGTCACTCCACGCTTCGATCACCAGCACGCTGGGGATGATGTCATGCGCCAGCGATTGCTCAACTTCGTGCATCACACGTGTTTGCGAATTCCATTCGTTGCCGCTCATCCACAAACCAAAGGCCCACAGCGGCGGGAGCACAGCGGGGCCGGTCATCTGCGTGAACTGGCTGATGATGTCGAGCGGGTCATCCCCGGTGAACCATGTCATCGTGAGCGTTTCATCCGGCCCAAGGTCGGCCTCCAATACCCAACAGTCCGGCTGTGTCGCCGCCAGGTCGAATTGCATCCACCGGTCACTTTCGACATACACGCCGTAACCCGCCGACGATAGCATAAACGGTATGGGCATATAGGTGCGCTTGCCCTGGCTTTTGTACTGCTCATAACAACGTACATCCAGAATTTCGCCGCGCTGATCCAGCGCATTGAATCGTTCGCCCAGCCCGAAAAACGCGGCGGCGGGCCCACAGTCAAAGGTCAATCGCACCCGCTTAGCACGGTTGCCATCCGTCAGCCACTCAATCGCGCGCACGGCGGGCAGCGCGCTGCTAGCAGATGGCGCACCGGGCTGTTCCCGGCTGACTCGCAGCGTCCAGCGGTCAGCGTCAGCACCGGGTTGTTCCAGGCTAAGCGTGTCGAGCGATGCAGGTCGCCAGTCTGTGCCGGTTAACGTGTACTCTGGCCCGTTCTGACCATCAACCTCGATCCAGTACGCCAACGTGTGCCCCAGCGGGGGCGCAGTCAGGTCGGCGTGCCAGACATCCTGCTCAATTTTTACGATCCGTTCCAGAAACTCGACGCCGACGCCTTCTTCCATGCGCGGCTGCCAGTCCGATTCGTTGATCGCGGTGACCGTCGGTCCGGCGACAGCGTCCACCCGTGTATGCACCTGGACCGATTCTGCTGCACCGGGCGGGCGCGTCACAATACCGACCGTAAACGGCTGATTTGCCAACGGCAGACGCGGAAAGCGTTCTTCCGGGAGTTGTTCGTAAGGGTGTTCTTGCCCATAGGGCGTATGGATGATTTCTATCATGTGTGTTTTCTCAGCAGGGACTCAATGATGAGGTACATACCGTGCGACCATAACAGGGGACAGGCGACCGTGCCCCACCGTTTTTCCCATTCAACATAATGTTCAGGATGCAGCATGTGATCAGACACTTGTTCCGGCAGCGCACCGTCGCCTGTCGCCTGCGCCTCGATCCAGGTCATGAGTTCGTGAGCTTCAGCGGCCCGCCTCAGTTCAATGTAAACCCAGGCAAGCCATGCCGTCAGCAGTATCCATTCGCCCCCACCATAGTACACGTCAGCCACATACCGGTAAACACCGCCATCCGGACGATGTAAGTCGTGTTCGATTTTAGCGAGCGTCCGGCTGAAGCGTTCGTCGTCAATGCTGACCAATCCATAAGGCACAGCAGTCCACAACAAGCTGGCATCAACCGCGTCATTCCCCAGAAACTTCATAAAGTGCCCGCCGGGGGCAACGCTGGTTTGCAGAACAAAGTCGCGGATCAGGTCCGGCACACCGTCCGGTACATAAGCTGGCGCAAAACGTTGAACAGCGCTCAGCCCGCCATACAGCGCCGCCAGCGTGCTGATGTGGATCTCCTTGCGATATTCTTCCCAGCAATCATAATTGTGGGACTGCCATAACGGCGTCAGATAGCGGACAGTCAGCGCGACCGCCGGTTCGAGCGCCACCCAGAGATCGTGATCCCCGGTCAGTTCGACATGCGCGACCAGCCCCCACAGCCACGTCCCATAGCCATCTAGCTGGAAATCCCACCAGTCATCCGTGCCGATGTTACCCTCAAGCGTGAAACGAGTTGGCAGGTAGTCTGCGTCCGCGGGCGTGATACCACGTTCCAGCTTGTGCAGCAGATTTTCCAGGCGTTCGCGCTGCCCTTCGAGCGTGCGCCCTACCCAGGCATAAAACGCGCGGGCGCTCGCATGTTGACCGGCGCAATCCATGCCGTACGCGGTCCATGTGCCATCACGCAGCCACGAATACCCGTATTGGGAAAACGTTGGGGAGGCACTATACGCCCCACCGGCTGCTTGCCCGGCGATTATGATTGCCACACTGCTATCATGTAGATTCATAGTGTGCACCTGAAGACATGGTGGCAGCAGGGAGAATCGCTGCTGC
>Ga0272441_10015743_pt1 | contig 10552 bp, 8 predicted proteins | sample SSMProp6N_FD_193582 | JGI IMG/M metagenome (GOLD analysis project Ga0272441, IMG submission 193582) | Marine sediment archaeal communities from Little Sippewissett salt marsh, Falmouth, MA, United States - SSM-Prop-6N | ecosystem: Environmental > Aquatic > Marine > Wetlands > Sediment ... | reverse complement strand
AAGCTAAAGCCATTCCGTCTCCAGTTGCTACTACGGGATTGGTAGTATTACAAAAAAGTTGTCCCAAACCTCCGCTTGCAAGTATAATTGCTCTTGCAAGATAGATCTGTAGGACTTTCTGTTTGACATTTAAAGCTAATAGTCCAACACATACGTTACCTTTCGTAAGTAAATCTACTGCTAGTATATTTTCCTTGATTCTAATCTTATTTTCTTTTTTTACCCTAACAGAAAGCGCTCTCTCAATTTCGGCACCTGTAGCATCTCCTTGTGCATGCAGCACCCTCGGCCTCTGATGAGCAGCTTCCAAAGTAGTTTGAAGCTTACCCTCAATGCGATCAAAATGAGTTCCTATCTCAATGATCTCCTCAACACATCTGGGCCCATCGGTAACTAAAACCTTTACAGCTTGAGAATCGCAAAAATTAGCACCAGCTTTTAAAGTATCTTCCATATGTAATCGGGGAGAATCCTCATCTGCCAATGCAACAGCAATACCACCTTGGGCATATTCCGTATTACTCTCGGTTAATTCATTTTTCGTTAATATTGTAACGTTTCCCAAATTAGAAAGTTTAAGAGATGTATATAAGCCGGCAATCCCGGAACCAACCACTAAAAAATCACTATAATATTTATTTAAACCATTCACTGCAAAGTCAGTTAGATAACGTGGCAACATCGCTTTTCCTTTCTGATACTTCTTATCTGCTGCTATTTGAATTTACTATCAATATATAATATTTCTACACAATAAACATAATAAAAGATTATATTTTTTACAAAAGAATTCAAGAATTAAAAAATTAATGTAACTAGATCTTTTAGACATTTATATGGGTTAACTGATTCCTTTAGATTTGTTTTATAAAAAAATATACCTATTGTTCAAATTATAAAAAAGATTGCGTGGTAAAAATTTTTTTCAACCAAAAGAACGATAAGATTAATTAGTTAGTTTAGTAATTTATTTATTATAGCATAATTCTTACTTTGTATCTTTGAATTACACTGTTCCTGTAATTTTTTAATCCTTTATTTCTTTAATATTTCTATTTTTAAGTTTTAAGATCGAAGATGTCAGTATGAAATAGTATCCGAAAACACCATTTTTACTGCATTTTAAATTAAATTCAAATAGATGGAACTATCCAAGAATAATCCCATTTAGTAGTTGAAATAAGAATTTATTGTTTTTAATTTATTTCCACCTGCGGCAGTACGGTATTTCCCAAAGGGAGGATATAGGCTTTGAAATCTTCCCCATGCTTTCTCTTCACATACTCTAACGCCTGGTTTATATCTCGGACCGGGGTAAAAAATAATTTACGGACTTGTTCATGTGGCAGGGAGGAAATAAATAACACCTCGACTTCTTTGGTTACCCGTGCAATACTATAAGCCTTGTGCCCACCCAAGACGAATTTTGCCTGAAAGCGTTTTTCTACATCTACTATGGATGTGGCTTCCTCGATCCATTTTGCAAAGGTCGATTGCCCGTAGCCTTCCGGGCATTCCGCCAAAAGGATAATGGTACCACCAGGATTAACTGCCTGATAGGCATTATCCAGAGCTTTCTGAGCCTGATAGACATTGATGTCCTTGGGGTAACCACCGGGACTGGCAATCACAATATCTGCTTTATGAGGGATAGGGCAGAGATAGGTTTTTTTACACATTTCTACTCCCTGCTGCCAGGAGGATGACAATTCACCGGCTACAATCTCAATAATTTGGTGATGCTCATCAGTAATAACATTGATATTAAAATCAACCCCGACTTTCCCGGCGGCTTCTTGCATCTCTTCATGGACTGGATTTCCTTTAAGATTACCAGCCCGGGCATCGGGATGAGCCATATGGGAATGATTGGCTTCTATAGTCTGTCTACCACAGATACCGGGTAAAATGGATTTTCTTCCTCCGGAGAAACCTGCAAAGTAATGGGGAACGATGACTCCGGTAGTAATAACAAAATCTGCTTCTACGACAAGGGAATTGACCAGCAGCTGATTCCCGCTTTTCAAACAGCCAAAGTCCTTCAAGGGAGATTTCCTGTCATCATGATTGATAAAGGAATACTCGGAGGTAATTACCTTGCCAAAGACATTCCTGATCTCTTGAAGAGTGTTACCACGATGACTGCCGGTAGCGATGACAAAGCGGATATTCTCTTTTTGGATTCCTGCCAGATGCAAGGATTCTAACAATGGAGGTAATATCACATCATACGGAGTAGGTCGGGTGATATCATTGACAATAATAAGTACATTTTGCACCTGCTTCTTTGTTATCAATTCATTCAAGGAAGAAGAGTTTGTCGGATTTTGCAAAAGTGCCTTTAACCTATCTACAGGATGAGATAGGATTGTTTGTTGTTTGGCATGCAGTAATTTCAAGATATTATTATCGTTTATGGGTATTTGAATATTTTTTTTACCATATTTTAATTGCATATCTAACCTCGATAAATCTAATAAATGATTTTAACTACCTAATAAATTTGGAACGAAAAGTATAATTTGGGGAAAATAAGTAATAACTATCAAATCTAATAGTAACACCAATAAATAAGGAAGAATTGCCTTCGTTACCTTTTCTATTGGCACTTTAGTGATAGCAGTAACAACAAAAAGGTCTAATCCTACCGGAGGAGTAATGCATCCAATGGCTAAGTTCACTACTGCTAATACACCAAAAAATACCGGATCTATACCCATCGAAATCGCCACCGGTAATAATATGGGCGTTAATATTACCACTGCTGCAGATGCATTAATCAGTGTACCTATAAATAATAATAACACGTTGACCAACATTAAAAAAACAATAGGACTATCACTAATTGAAGCAAACATCATTCCGATCTTATGTGGTACTTGCGCATTGGTTAAGATCCATCCAAAAAGATTTGCTGCTCCAACAATAAACATGATAATTGTTGTGTTAACTGCTGCCTTGGATATTACAGCTGGAATATCTTTAATTTTTAATTCTCTATAAATAAAAAAGCCAATAAATAAGCCATACATTGCTGCAACTGCTGCAGCTTCAGTGGGAGTAAAGATGCCACCATAAATTCCACCAATTATAATGACCGGCATCATCAGAGCAAAAAAACTATCCTTGAATGATTTTAATATATTGATAATGGAAATTCGCCCTTCCCCTTCAAGTCCAGCTTTTCTGCAAATAATATAACTTACAACACACATGGAAGTTCCCATAATTATTCCAGGTAAAAAACCTCCCAGAAATAAATCTCCTATGGATACTCCTGCAATAACACCATAAACAACCATAGTAATACTTGGAGGAATAACAATGCCAACTGTTCCTCCGGAAGCGACTACTGCAGCTGCAAAATCTTTTTTATAACCTTTTTTAACCATTTCATCAATCATGCTTGATCCGATTGCAGCTGTAGTTGCTGCCGAAGAACCAGATATGGCTGCAAAGAACATTCCCGATACCGCTACAACCAATGCTAATCCTCCGCTTATGAAGCCAACCAAAGTGTTGGCAAATTTGACTAATCGCTTGGTTACACCACCGGAAGACATAAATGCTCCCGCCAACATAAAAAATGGAACAGCCATAAAAGAAAATGAGTCCACTGCAGTAAACATTCTTTGTGCTACTACAATTAGGGGAATTTTTAAAATAGAATAGACCACGACTGCAGAAGATAATCCCAATGCTACACCAACAGGAGACCCAATTAGTAAAAGCAAAACAAATGTTCCAAATATTAACCATAATAACATTTTTACGCCACCTCAATTTTCATAGTTGGTTTACTCCTGCTCTTCCTTCATGTAAAACATCAACAATTAGAAATATAATATTAAAAAACATGACAAACATCGATACCGGAATTGCCAGATACACATAAGACATAGAAATGCCAAGGGCAGGTGAATGTTGAAAAGAAACCAAGCTCATCATTTTAATCCCTTGAAAAAACAATATGGATACAAAAACCATAGTAGAGGCATATGCTGCAATTTTCATATATTTAGCTTTAGCTCTGGATAATCTATGTGTTAGCACGCCAACAATAATATGTCCATCATTTTTTGCAACTACTGCTGAACCAAGAAATACAGTCCAGACAAAAAGATATCTTGCTAATTCTTCAGAGAAAGTCAAAGAATTATGTAAAAGATATCTGAAAATAACCTGAAGGAAAATAATAAATAACATGATTGTGATAGAAATGATTGAAGCCCAATGCAAAATCTGATTTACTTTATCCACAAAATTTCTCAAATTATTCATCTCCTCATTAAAACAAGGTGAATAAAGGATATTAAAAATACCCTTTATTCACTTAAATTTAATTATTAAAAATTTATTTTACATTAACAATTGCATCCAGGGTATCTTTTCCAACTTGATCTTCAAAAAGCGCCCATACACCTGCAGTTGCCAATCTAAAGGGCTCTTTATCAACTTCAATGACACTAGTTAAACCGCTAGCAATTACCTTGTCCCACATATCTTTATCTGAGGCAACACACTGGGCACGATGCCAGCTCTGTGCTTCAGCAGCACTCAATATAATTGCTGCTTGAGCATCTACCGATAATTTATTCCAGGTTATCATGCTAATTAATAATGGTTCCGCAGCATAAACATGTCCGGTCAATGAAATATATTTTTGTACTTCAAAGAACCTTTTTGTCCAGATATGTGATACAGGATTTTCCTGCCCGTCTACTGTTCCCTGCTGCATAGCAGTGAATAGTTCACCAAAAGCCATAGGTGTAGGATTGGCACCTAACGCTTTCATCATCTCGATATAAATCTTTTGTTCCATGACCCTAATTTTCAGCCCTTTCATATCTTCCGGTGCTTTTACAGGTCGAACATTGTTGGTAAGATGTCGAATTCCGTTTTCAAAGTAAGCTAATAATTTCATGCCCTTTGGTTCTAATTCTTTTCCAATTTCCACACCTATTGTATCTAGTGCTTTGTAAGCATGGTTTGTATCTCTAAACAAGAAAGGTAAGTCAAAGACAGCAATTTTTGGGAGGAAATTTCCTAATACTGCTGTGCTTGTTAATGTCATATCTAATGTCCCAAAAATTAAACCTTCGATTAAATCTCTCTGATTTCCCAATTGGCTGCTCGGGAAAATTTGAACTTCAACCTCTCCGTTTGTTTTATCATTGACTAACTCTGCAAATTTCTCAGCAGCAATTGCATAGGGTTTTGCAGGATCAGCGATATGGCCTAATTTTAATATATATTTTGGAGCAGCGAAAACAAAGCTAGTTAATAAAAAAACAATGACAAGTACAATGATTAATATTAAAGATACTTTTTTCATTTTTTCTCCTTTTTTTATTTTTCATTTTCATGTAAAGACCAATATACTACAGAGTTCTAGGGTAAATTTACCACCTCCTTGACTTGTTAATTTTTTTCATGTTGTTTCATCAAATTTAGGCTATTGAAATTATTTTAAAGTATTAATTCCAAATTGTAAAATTCTTTTTATATCCTCGCTACACCGCTTTCAATGGCCGCTTGAGCTACTGCTTCTGATTCTCTCTCTACCACCCGGGGGTCAAAGGCATCGACAATGACATTCTCATCATGTAGTTCATCATCAGAGATGAGAGAAGCCAGGGCATAGGCCGCTGCTAATTTCATCTTCTCATTGATCTGACTGGCCCTGACCTTTAAGGCTCCTTTGAAGATGGCCGGGAAACCGAGGCAATTATTCACCTGGTTGGGAAAATCGGAGCGACCGGTACAGACAATACGGGCACCGGCTTTTTTAGCGATATCCGGCATGATCTCGGGGGTGGGGTTGGCCATGGCAAAGATAATGGCATCTGAAGCCATGGTCTTGACCATCTCGGGTTTGAGGGCACCGGCAGCGGAAAGACCTAAGAAGACATCCGCATCCTTAATGGCATCAGAGAGGGTCCCTTTGAGCTTGTTACGGTTGGTGACTTGTGCCATTTCTTCTTTAACCGGATTCATGTTGTTGGGTCTGCCTGCATAGATAATCCCTTTGGAGTCACAGAGAATAGCGTGTTTGACCCCGGCAGACATGAGGAATTTTAAGACCGCGATGGCAGAGGCTCCGGCACCGTTGACAACGACTCTGATCTCCTCCATTTTCTTGTCTACCACCTTGAGGGCATTGATCAGACCGGAGAGGACTACGATGGCAGTACCGTGCTGGTCATCATGAAAGACCGGGATGTTTAAAGTCTCTTTTAATCTTCTTTCAATCTCGAAACAGCGGGGGGCTGAAATATCCTCTAAGTTGATACCGCCAAAGGAAGGGGCAATGAGGGTGACAGCTTGGATGATTTCTTCCGTATCTTTGGTGGCCAGACAGATGGGGAAGGCATCGACTCCGGCAAAATGCTTGAAGAGGACCGCCTTGCCTTCCATGACCGGGAGGGCGGCCTCCGGACCGATATCTCCCAGACCTAAAACAGCAGTGCCATCAGAGACGACGGCCACCATGTTTCCCTTGGAGGTATATTTGTAGACATCGGAAGTCTTTTCATGGATCTTCCGACAGGGTTCAGCGACTCCTGGGGTATAGACCACCGCCAGATCATGCATGTCTTTGACTTCGCTTTTGCTGACGACTTCAATCTTACCCTGGTATTTTTCATGTAATTCTAAAGCTTCTTCGTAGATGTTCATGGGGTTTCTCCTTCTTATTATTGTTATTTTGATATTTATTAGAAATTTTAATTCTTTTTTTAGTATCAATACATAAATTCAATATTTAAATATTGTCTAACTTAGTTCTAAAATATTAAAAACTAATCCATGTAATATTTTAAGGGTTCTGATTCATAAAGATTATTACCTTCTGCATCGATTACAACGATGACAGGTAAATCTTTAACATAGAATTTATAAATCGCTTCCGGACCTAATTCCTGATAAGCAATTATATCAGATTTTTTAATGCTTTTTGAAATTAATGCGGCTGCTCCTCCAACAGCAGCAAAATAGACTGCTCTATTTTTTTTCATGCTTTTTATTACTTTATCTGATCGAAGACCTTTTCCAATCATCCCTTTTAATCCGGCATCCAGGAGACTAGGTGTGAACGGATCCATCCGGTAGGAAGTAGTGGGGCCAGCCGATCCACAAGGATATCCCGGTTTTGCAGGAGTGGGGCCTACATAGTAAATAATTTGCCCTTTTATTTCCATGGGAAGGTCTTGCCCTCTTTTAATAAGGTGAATTAACCTTTTGTGAGCAGCATCTCTTGCTGTAAATATAAATCCGTTTATCAGGACAAAATCACCTGCCCTCAATTTTGAAATTGTTTCATTGCTTAAAGGCGTTGAAATTCGTTTATTATCTAACATATACATTCCTCATTATAATATATCTTCTGCATGTCGGGCAGCATGGCAACAAATATTCACCGCTACCGGCATACCGGCAATATGTGTTGGAATATACTCTATGTGTACAGCCAAAGAAGTGATGTTTCCACCTAATCCAGCAGGTCCGATTCCTAGATGATTTATTTTTTGCAGAATTTCTTTTTCCATGTTCGCATATTTATTGTGTTTATTATATGATCCAATAGTTCGAGCTGTTGCTTTTTTAGCTATGACCATGGCCTTATCAATAGTGCCTCCGATACCTACACCAACAATCGTCGGAGGACAGGGATTGGGACCGGCTTTTTTCACCGTCTCTACCACAAAATTTATAATTCCTTTCTCTCCATCAGCTGGTTTTAACATAGCCATCGAACTCATATTTTCACTGCCAAATCCCTTTGGAATAACTAATAATTTTATTTTATCTCCCGGGACAATATCAGTATATATCATCGCAGGTGTATTCGTATGGGTATTTTTCCTAACAAAAACAGGATCATCAACCACAGATTTCCGTAAAAATCCATTTTGATAAGCTTCTTTTACTCCATCATTAATTGCTTTCTTAAAATCACCATCTATGATATGAACTTCCTGTCCAACTTCTGCAAAAATTACCGCCATTCCTGTATCCTGACAAATAGCAAGCTCTTCAGAAGAAGCAATTTTATTATTCTCAATAATCATCTGTAAAACTTTCTGTCCTATAGGAGAAGTTTCCTCTTTAACCACTAACTTCAATCGCTCTAACAGTTTCTTGCTTATATAAAAATTTGCTTTAAGAAATAATTCTCTTATTTTATCTTTTATTTGTAAAGCTTTTATTTCACGCATAGATATTTTTTACTTCCTCTTGAGCAGATACATGGTTTATTATATTTTTTAAAGTATGCTCGATATGTATTTGACAAGATTTGTCAGCTTTTCCAGAATCTTTTTCTTTTAAAGCCTTAAACATTTTTCGATGTTCTTCCATGGAATACTTTAACCTTCCTGGAACATTCAATGATTTAATACGATACCTGTGTGCTTGTTCAGTGATATTTTTTCGCATTTGTATTAAGCGATGATTTCCACAGATATTAACAATCATATTATGAAATTCTGCATCGACTTCTCCAAAACTCGATGAATCATTTTTACTGGTAAAATTTTCCATTTGCCTCAGAAGGATTTCTAGTTGATCAATTTCCTTTTTAGAAATCAACTTAGCTGTCAAACGTGCAGCTAAACCTTCTAAGACACCGCGAATTTGCATTACTTCACTAATATCCTGAATTGATTCCCCGGAAACAATCATTCCCTGATTTGGAATATTTTTTACAAATCCCTTGGCAGCTAATTCACGCAGCGCTTCCCTAATAGGAGTTCTGCTTATTCCCATTTGATTTGCAATTTTTGTTTCAAGTAATTTGGTACCCGGTTGTAATGAACCATCAATAATTCCTAATTTTAAAATTCTATACACTTTTTTACTTAAAAGTTCATAACCCTCAATTTTAGAGATATTAACCATTTTTAATCATTCCTTTTTTATAAGAAATTTGATGAAATTCATTCAGGTTATTAACTTGCCAATGATTTACGTATACATAATTCAGTATACAATAAAAATCATTCACCTGCAACTATTTTTCAATTTTTTGAATACTTGATATTGGATACTGATTTATTAAATAAATTTATTTTGGTGAGAAATTTGATGTTTAACTGGGATTAAATGCTTTTCCAATTGTATTTGTAAATTAAGGAGATGAAAAAATTGAATAATTTTCTTATTTTTATGGAATAATTGTTTGAAATATTAAGATTATGCTTTCATTATTTTTTTTGCACTCTTTATCGATTCTTTTACTTCTTTCAAAGAAGTTCCTCCAGCAGATATTTTAGCATTTGCTGCTTCTGTGGGATTTGTCAATTGAATGACTTTTTCATTGAAGCTCTTATGAAATAATTTAAATTCCTGAAGGGTCACTTGATCTAGGCTTTTTTTGTTTTTTATACAGTATAATACGATTTCTCCGACTATCTTATGTGCTTCCCGAAAGGTCAATCCATCCCGTACCAGATAATCCGCCAATTCAGTCGCAGTGGAAAAATCTCCGGATAATCCGTCTATCATACTTTTACTATTGACGGAAACGGTTTTAATCATCTGACTCATTAAGAATAAAGATTTCTCTAGAGTTATTACTGTATCAAACAGTGGTTCTTTGTCTTCCTGCATGTCATGGTTGTAAGCAAGGGGTAGAGCTTTCATGACACTGAAAAGATTTATCATGTTTCCGTATACTCTTCCGGTTTTCCCCCTTATTATTTCTGCCGCATCGGGATTTTTCTTTTGAGGCATAATGCTGCTACCGGTGCAAAATGAATCATCCAGTTCGATGAAATTAAATTCTTTGGAAGACCATAAAACTATTTCCTCGCTTAATCGACTCAAATGCATTATCAAAATTGCTGAATCCGCCAAAAATTCAAGAATAAAATCCCTATCACTAACCGCATCCAGACTATTTTCAGATATTGAATTAAAATTCAGCTGTTTTGCGACAAATTTTCTATCAATCGGGAATGAAGTTCCCGCCAAAGCAGCAGAACCTAAAGGTAAAACATTAATTCTTTTGTCCAGGTCTACCAAGCGCTCTCTATCACGGTTAAATTTCCAGAAATAGGCAAGAAGATGGTGAGAGAATAAAACCGGTTGCGCATGCTGTAGATGAGTATATCCAGGCATGACAACATCAAAATTCTTTTCGGCCATTTCAATTAAGGATGATTGTAAAGTTTTTAATAATGCTTGAATATTTTGGACAGCATCTCTTAAATACATTCTTTCATCCAATGCTACCTGGTCATTTCTACTGCGTGCAGTATGAAGTTTACCAGCGACATCTCCAATTCTTTCTTTTAATTGATTTTCCACCCAGGTATGGATATCCTCCGCATCTTGAGAAATTAATAATTTATTACATTGCACTTCCTGCAAAATCATTTCCAGTCCGGATACTATTTTTTGACTCTCTTCTAATAAAATGATGTTGCATTTTCCAAGCATCTTTGCATGAGCGATACTGCCTTTGATGTCATAGACCGCTAATTTTTGATCAAATGAAATCGAAGAAGTAAATTCTTTCATTTCCTGATTAATCTCTTTCTTAAATCTTCCG
>Ga0272441_10015742_pt1 | contig 10553 bp, 5 predicted proteins | sample SSMProp6N_FD_193582 | JGI IMG/M metagenome (GOLD analysis project Ga0272441, IMG submission 193582) | Marine sediment archaeal communities from Little Sippewissett salt marsh, Falmouth, MA, United States - SSM-Prop-6N | ecosystem: Environmental > Aquatic > Marine > Wetlands > Sediment ... | reverse complement strand
CGTCGGTGAGGGCGGAGTAGAGGCTGTCGCCGTGGGTGAGAATGACAGATGTCGCGCCCGCGTTGAGCACGAAGTCGATCTCGGCGCGCAGCCCGTCGTAGTCGATGGCTCCGTCGCGGGCGAACGGTGTGCGGATGGAGGGGCACGGGCCGGTCAGCGCGTCTCGGATTCTCTGGGGGCACGCGTCGAATGCTTCCATCGTGTTCCTCCTGGGTTCCCCGTCGCCTCGCTCGCCGCTACACGGTCATGCGGTAGAGCGCGAGACGGCGGAGGGGCGTGGTGTCGATGGCCTGGAACCCTGCCTCACGGGCGAATGCCTCGATCAGATCAGCCTTGAGCCGGTGGTCGCGCGGCGGGTCGGTCTCGGCGTCGTAGGGCCATTCGAGCACGGCCACGCGCTGACGAGCCACCCGGCGGGCCTCGGTGAGCGCGGCGAGCGGGTCGTCCACCTCGTGGAGCACGAGGCCGAAGAAGACGATGTCGAACGCGTTGTCGGGATAGGGGAGGGCGTGGGCGGAGGCCACGAGGAAGGCTCCGCCAGGCACGTGTTGGCGCGCGGCCTCGATCATGGCGGGGTTGATGTCCACGCCAGCCACATCCAGCCCTTGGGTGGCGAAGGCTTCGGCGAAGAGGGCACTGCCGGTGCCGATGTCGAGGGCGCTGGCGGCTTCGATGCCGTCGAGGCAGAGGGCCGTGAGGCGGTCGAGTTGGGCTCGCCTCAAACGCTCGGGGCGTCGGAGGTGCTCGATTTTGCCATTGAAGATGTGTTTGGCCACGATGTGTCTCACAGATGCTGGTTCGGTGGTGGTGTGCGTCAGCCGCTCTTGCCGACGCGGTGGATGGGGACGCGGATTTCGAGGTTGTGCGAGTCCCAGATGGCGTGGAGCAGTTCCGATGTGCGGATGCTGTCCTCGAGCGAGCAGATGAGCGGGGTGCCGCGTCCGATGGCGTCGAGGAAATTGCGTGTGCGTGTGGCGTCGCCGTGGCTGGTGTCGTGGGTGTTCACGTCGATGGGTTGGGGCTTGCCGTCGGTGACGAGGGTGCCGTGGTAGCCGCGCACGAGTCCTTTGTCGCTGTATTGGTATTCGTTCTGCGTGGTGATGGTGCCCTTGGTGCCCTGGATGCACAGCACGTGTGGGGTGGCGATGCCTTTGTTGGATACCGATGCGGCGGTGGCCTTGCCCATGGCGCCCGACTGGAATCGCATGAGCACCATCACCCCGCAGTCACCTCGGAACGCGAACACGTCGCGCACCTCGCCGAAGAGATAGCGCATGAGGTCGTGGGGGTGTGTGGCGCCGGTCATCTCGGAACTGGGGATGTAGTGTCCGCTCTTGTCGGCGAGGGGTGTTTTCCTGGGTGCGGCGCGCGTGGGCTCGGGGGCTGTGTCGTGCTCGAAATCGTGAGGGTGGTTGTGGGAGACCTCGCCGTAGAGGATGCGGCCGATGACGCCCTGCTGGAGGAGTTCGCGGACGCGGAGGTTCAGGGGGTAGTAGCGCAGCGAGTAGGCCACGGCCACCTGGATGTCGGGGTGGCGTGCGGCGTGCCAGCGGAGTTTCCTGCATTCCTCGGGCGTGTAGCCCGTGGGCTTCTCGGTCACGACGTGCTTGCCCGCCTCCATCGCGTCGGCGATCTGGTCGGCGTGCAGGTGGCTGGGGGTGCAGATGTCCACGGCATCGATATCGTCGCACGCCAGCGCCTCGCGGTAGTCGGCGTGCACGGTGGCGTTGGTGAGGCCGAACTCGTGCTTGCGTTGGTGGGCGAACTCGGGCGCCACGTCGGCGAGCGCCACGATCTCGGCTCGTTGCGATTCGTTGCACCAGGCTCGGATATGGCCGCCGCTCACGGCGCCACAGCCCACTATCGCCACTCGCATTGGCTTCATGCCTGCTCCTGTCCCTGTTACTCGCTAGTTGCGAACACCCGCACGTCGCCGGGCGAGAGGCGGACTCTTGCGGCCGACATCTTGCGCCTGGCCAGATTCCCGTCTGCGACGGACAATTCCACGACGTGTCCGCCGACGCCCTTGGGGCGCGGCAGCGCCACGTCGCGGGGCTTGTCGGCCTCCGAGACGACCATCCAGATCGCCTGGCTGCCCTTCTGCTTACCGCACGCGGCGATGTCTTCGGCGGCGGTCGTCCATTTAGCGATGGGCTTGCCCGCGACGACGATTTGCTCATACGCGGCGGCGACCGCCACTGCCCTGGCCACGGCCGCGAAGTCGGCGGCGTCGAATCCGTGATGGGTGTAGTAGGTGAGGCCCATGCCGCCGGCGAGCAGACAGCCGAGGGCCTCCTCGTAGAGCGCGGCGGCCGGCTTCTCGCCCGTGGTGCCCGGCTGGAGCCATGGGATCACGGCGTCGTGGTCGAGTTCCGCGCGGTCGGCGGCCACGCGCTCGCGCACGGCACCGGGGCGGATGGTGTAGATGCTGGGCATCGCGAAGTCGAACACGTCGGGATACAGGCTCTTGAACCGCAGCACGGGATAGCGCGTGCGGGAGGGATGCACGGCGTAGGAGCCCATTTGGAAGGGTGGCCCGCCGGCGGCCTTGCGCACGGCTTCGAGCCGCTCGCGCAGGCGGCCGAACAGCTCGCGTCCCATCCGCGCGGCAAAGTCCTCGGGGCTCTCGCCTTGCCTCCGCCGCTTCTGGCACGTGGCACACTGGGCGATCTGCTCGAGGCTCGACCAGCGGACCTCGCAGTCGAGGAACACCCATCGCGCGGGATGGAGAGCGAAGCCTGCGGCAATGCGGTCGAGATGCTCGTCGAGCAGCGGCCCGCGGTAGCTGGGGCACAGGTGCGCGCGCTTGCCCACCGGGAGCTGGCAGCAGATCTCGGGGTGCGCCTTCCGCTTGGCCTGGATGGCGTGGATGGGCGAGAAGTTGTAGATGATGTCGAAGCCGCGTGCCTCGGCGGCGACGAGCGCCTGCTTGAGGTCGAGGTCCTTCCTCGGCCGCCACATGCCCGAGTAGGGCATGGCCGTGAAGCCGCATCGTTGGCAAACGTCGAGCACGGTGTCGGCATTGCGTGCCCAGAAGGTGTAGCTCATCCAGTCGAGGCTCACGTGCAGTCGCTTGGGGCGCGGCGCCTTGGGGATGCGGACGGAGCGGAAGGTGACCGTGGCGGGCGCCTGCTCGCCGCCGTCCCACGTGGCGTGGATGCGTGCGGGCGCGCTCCAGCCGGGCGGCTGAGTTGTCTTCCAGAACACGTAGAGCCAGAAGCGCTCGGACAGGCCGCGCGTGGTGATGGCATAGCGATGGCAGGGTGTGCCGTCGATTTGGATGGGGGAGGGTGCAGGCGCAGGGGCGGGGCGACCGCCGTAGCGCTCGTTGAGCATCCACCCGGTCAGCGTCACCTCGCGCGGCAGGTCGAGGACGAGGGTGACAGGCTTCTTGCGGTCGGCCAGGGTGTTGTAGCCGCCGATGCACGTCCACGTCGCGATGTCGGCCGCGAACCACTGGCTCTTGAGCGGGTAGGCGGTGTAGCGGTGGGGTCCGAAGGGGAACACCAGCGGCCGCTCCGTCGGCGGCCCTGGCCTGTCCTGGCTCGCCGGGTGGTCGGAGGCGAGGACGAACAACTCGTCGGCCGCGCAGAAGGTGCCCTCGGGCTGGACCTTGAGCGCCACGTATCGGCCGCGAGCCTTGATGTCCTTGAACCGCAGTGCGTGCACCCAGGCTTTGCCCTGTTCGGCGGGCACGTGGAAGGTCGCGTCGTCGGTGCCCTTGCGGTAGAGGCCGACGCGGCGGTAGCTCGTGCCGTCGGCGCTCACAGCCACCTCGACGCGCTGCGGGAAGCGCAAGCCGCCTTGCTCGCGTCCGCCGAGCAGGCGGGCCGCCACCTCGCCGATGGCCTGCGCCGAGCCCAGGTCGATCACGATGTTCACGCGGGGGTTGCCGTGCCACGCCACGCAGTGGCGCTCGAACCAGATGCGCTCATCGCGGCGGTCGGACAGGCGGCCATCGGTCAGGTCCGTGAGGTCGCCATTGTCGTTCGTCAGGCGGTAGGTGGGCACGGCGGAGTATTGGTAGGGCTTGCCCCTGGCCAGGTTCGTGCGTCGTTTGGCGAACGCCAGCCGGGGGTCGTAGCCCGTGCGGGTCACGGCGTCGAAGAAATCGAGGATCTTGTCCTCGAAGCCCTGGATCAGGACTCGCTCGTGGCCGCGTCCCGGCATTTCGTGGTAGACGACGTCGTAGCCGATCGCCATCATTGCCTTGACGAACTGGCGGGAGTGTTCGACGGCGATGCAGGCGTCCTGGTCGCCGTGGAGCACGAACACGGGCGTCTTGGCGAACGCGTCGAGGTGGGACATGGCCGATTGGGCGCGGAAGGCGTCGGGCGCGGTGGCGAGGGTGCCGCCGAACGCGCGGGCGAGTGGCTTGGCGTAGCGGCCGGCGCGGTAGAGTTGCACGAAGTCGGTGGTGCCGAAGATGTCGCACACGGAGCGGACGCGCTGGGGGTGGTGCATGGCGTAGGTGAGTGCGGCGCCGCCGCCCATGCTCATTCCCATCACGTGCACGCGGCGCGGGTCGATGGGATAGGCGGCGAATGCCTTGAGCAGCAGTTCGTCGAGCACGCGGCGGGCGCGGGCGTTCATCCAGTGGTCGGTCCCCAGGTGGGGCACGAGCACGAAGTAGCCGCGATCGGCCGCCTGCTTGCGGAAGGGCGCGAACGCCGGCGAGAGCCATTGGGTGGTGTGGCCCCCGCGGCCGTGGAGGTAGATGATGAGCGGATACCGCCTGCCGCGCGCGTAGGGATTCGGCTTCTCGACGATGTAGGGCTCGGGCTGGGTTTCGCCCTTGGGCACGAACGAGAGCATCTCGGCCCGCGCGGTGAGCGCGAAGAGCAGAGCGATAGCCACCCGCGCGAGACAGCGGGTCGTGCGCGTGGTTCCTGGGGTCAACAGATGTCCTCGCGACGGGGTTGACGTGGTGCGTGTGCTTGGGGCAACAACCTATGATAGACAAAGGGATAGAGGCAAGCAACCGTGGGAGCACACCGCGGTGGCCACATGGGCGAGCCGTGGCGGGGAAGGCCACGGCTCGTGAGTGTGCGGAGCGAGTTCGGGCGACAGGCGTCGGGCTAGTTGCGGCGCTTGCGTCGGCGGCGGGCGGCGATGGTGGCGCAGCCTGCGGCGAGGAGCGCGAGAGTGGCGGGCTCGGGGATGGTGGCGACGAGGCCGGTGCCGTTGGCGTCGAGCCTGAGCGAGTACTGGCCGCCTGCGTAGGTGAGCATGCCGAGGTCCGTGGTGAGGCCGTCGGCGTATTGCCAGTCGGCGTAGCCGTTGAGCAGCAGGTTGCCGCCGCCGGGGCCGGCAGCGTGGAGGTCGAAGAGCTGCTGCACGATGCCCAAGTCGTAGGCGAGCGAGGGGGAGGTGGCGAGTTGGTAGAGAGCGGAGGTCTGGGGCTGGGTGAGTGCGACGCTCCAGATGCCGAAGTCGTCGAGTTCGCCTTCGAGGTAGGCGTAGCTGGCGCTCTGCCTGCCGGCGCCGAGCCTGAGTGTGCTGGTGGGCAGGAGGCCCGCGAAATCGAAGGAGTTGCGTGTGCCGACGAGTTGGCCGTTGACGTATATCTTGGTGGCGTTGGTGCCCGTGCCGTCGTCGGTGAGTGCCACGTGCACCCAGTCGTTGTAGGCCAGCACGTTGTTGACGCGGAACATCTCGCCGCCGGCGCCGCCTTCGATCTTCCACATGCGGATGTTGGTGGCGCTGCTGCCATCGGTGTCGATGTACCAGCGGTTGGTGCTGGTGGCGTTGTCGATGCCGATGAAGGCGTTGGAGGTGGGGCTGCCGGTCTGCATCTTGGTCCAGAATGCGATGGTCTTGGCGCCGGAGAGATTGGTCACGGCGTTGTTGGTGCCGCAGTCGACGAACTGGTTGTCGGAGCTTTGGAAGTCGAGGGAGCCGCCGAGGACGCCGTTGGGGCTCCAGGTGGGGGCGCCTGTGTTGCCCTGGAGAGTGCCGTGTGCGTTGTTCCTGGCGTCGGTGACGGTGGTGCCGGCTCCGTCGTCGAATGTCCAGTGTGCGACGAGAGTGCCGGGCGCCACGACGCCTGTGCCTGCGGCGGAGAGGGTGAGGGTGAACTTGTCGCCGTCCTGCGCCACGTGGCCGAGGTCGGCGGGGTTGGTGCTCAGGCCGGTTCGGTAGAGCCAGTAGCGGCCGTTGACGCGGGTGGTGCCGACCTGGTCGTCGTGGATGTTGAAGAGCTGTTGGGCCTGGCCGAGGTCGTAGGCGAGGTCGGGGTGTTGGGCTACGTTGTAGAGGGCTTTGACCTCGGGGGCGGCGAGTGCGGTGCGCCATACGCCGAAGTCGTCGAGGTCGCCATTGAGGTAGCGGTAGCCTGCGCTGTGCATGCAGGCGCCGAGTCGAAGGACGCTGCCGGGGAGGAGGCCTGAGTAGTCGAAGGAGTTGCGCGTGGCCACGTGTTGGCCGTCCACGTAGATGCGCGTGCCGTTGGTGCCGCTGCCGTCGTCGGCGACGACGATGTGTTGCCAGTCGGCGCTGTCGTAGTTGAGCACGTCGTCGACGTGGAATTGCTCACCATTCGCCCCATCGCCGACCTGCCACATGCGAATGTCGCCGGCATAGCTGGTGTCGTCGATGTACCAGCGATTGGTCGAGGTGTTGTCGTCGATGGCGATGAAGCCGTTGGAGGAGCCGCCGGAGTCGAGGCGTGTCCAGAACGCGAAGGTCTTGGGGCCTGAGAGGCTGGTGACGGTGTTGTCGGCGCCGATGCGGACGCGCTGTGCGTTGGCGGCCACGAAGTTGAGGGCTCCGCCGAGCTTGCCTGCGATGCGGGTCGGGTCGGAGGTGCCTGTTGCGGTGGTCTCGGCTAGGGTGCCGTGGTTGGAGCCTGCGGAGTCGGTGACGATCTGGCCGGAGCCCTCGTCGAATTTCCAGTGGGCGATGAGTTCGGCGTTGGCCACGAGGCCTGTGCCGGCGGAGGCGAGGGGGAGGACGTATTGGCCGCCGACCTTGGTGACGTTGCCCAGATCGGCAGCCGCGGTGGGCAGGCCGGTGGCGTAGGTCCATTCGAGGCTTCCGTGGCGGACGCTGCCTGCGCCGACCTCGTGCACGTCGAGGAGATTCTGCACCTGGCCCAGGTCGTGGGCGATGTCGGGGTTGTCGGCGAGAGTGTAGACTGCCTTGACCTCTGTGGGGGTGAGTGCGGAGCGCCAGACGCCGAAGTCGTCGAGTGCGCCTTCGAGATACTGGTAGCCGCCGCCGTGTCGGGCGACGCCGAGTCGCAGCACGCTGCCCGCAGGCAGGTCGGCGTAGTCGAACGAGTTGTAGGTGCCTTTGAGCTGGCCATCCACATACACCTTGGTGCCGCCTGCACCCGTGCCGTCGTCGGTGACGGCCACGTGCTGCCAGTCGCTGTCGTAGGCCAGCACATTGCTCGCGCGGAACAACTCAGTGGCGGTACCGCCCAGGACCTTGTAGGAGCGGATGTGGCCTGCGCTGGCGCTCGTGGTGTCGAAGTACCAGCGGTTGGACGAGGTGTTGTCGTCGATGGCGATGAAGCCGTTGGAGTAGGCGCCGCCGCTGGCTGGCTTGGTCCAGAAGGCGATGGTCTTCGGCCCCGAGAGTTGGGTGACTGTGTTGTCGCTGCCGATCCGCACGCGCTGGTCGTACTGGCTGTCGAAATTCAGCGCGTTGCCCAGCTTGCCGTCGATGCGAGTAGGGTCGGAGCTTCCTGCGGCGGTTGTCTCGGCAAGCGTTCCGTCGTTGGAGCCTGCGGAATCGGTCACGATCTGGCCCGCGCCCTCGTCGAACTTCCAGTGCGACACGAGTCTGGCGGGTGCGGCGACGCCTGTGCCGCTGGCGTCGAGCGAGACGGTGTAGTGGTCGCCGTCGAGGACGACCTTCCCGAGGTCGGCCGCGTTGGTGCTCAGGCCGGTGGCGTAGGCCCACGGGCGGCCATTGAGGATCGTGGTGCCGCTGCCGGCGTCGTGGATGTCGAAGAGTTGTTGGGCTTGGCCCAGGTCGTGGGCGATGTCGGGGGTGTTGCCGAGGTTGTAGATGGCCTTGACTTGTGGGGCGGTGAGTGCGGCGTCGCAGACGCCGAAATCGTCGAGTGCGCCTTCGAGGTATTGGTAGCCGCCGCTGTGGCGGGCGACGCCGAGCCGCAGCACACTGCCCGCCACGAGATCGGAGTATTCGAAGGAGTTTTGGGTGGCTTTGAGTTGGCCGTCCACATACACCTTGGTGCCGCCGGTGCCCGTGCCGTCGTCGGCCAGCACCACGTGCTGCCAGTCGGCGTTGTAGTTGAGCACGTTGTCGACCTGGAAGAGCTGGCCGCCGGCGCCGCCGACGATTTTCCACGAGCGGATGTGGCCCGCCGAGGCGCTGACGGTGTCGAGGTACCAGCGGTTGGTCGAGGTGTTGTTGTCGATGGCGATGAGGCCGTTGGAGTAGGCGCCGCCGCTGGCGAGCTTGGTCCAGAAGGAGAGGGATTTGGAACCTGTGAGTTGGGTAACCGTGTTGTCGCTGCCGATGCGCACGCGTTGGTCGTTCTGGCTGTCGAAGCTGAGCGCATTGCCGAACTTGCCGGCGATCCAGGTGGGGTCGGCGGGCCCTGCGCCGGTGCCTTCGCCACGGGTGCCGTTGTTGCCTCCTTCGGAGTCGGTCACGATCTGGCCCGTGCCCTCGTCGAACTTCCAGTGCGATACCAGGCCCGCGTCGGCGGCGACCGGCACCATCATGAGGATAGCCACTCCGAGCACCACGGCCAGCGTTGTCCTTGTCCACGTGTTGGATTGAGACATCATGGCAACACCCCTCAGTAATCGCGAGAATCGCCCTACAACCTCTCACATTTTCTGTCTGCAAATCCCATGCCAGCCGATCCGCCTGCTGGCCACGCAACCTGCACGCGGCCTATCTGTTGTTATGCCAGTGGGTTACATTCCGGCGGCGCACCGCTGCCCGCCTTGCCGTTCAGCGGGAGCCTGACGGCATGTGGCGGATCGTCAACTTCTCTGGACGCAGGTGCGGCCAGTGTCCACGTAAGTGTCGCGGTGGGTAGTGGATAGCGCATGTTGCCAGTCGGCAACACCACCGTGCGGGCATCAACGCGCCCGGCCCGGCGCACCGGCAGCCTTGCGCCAACGGCGGTCGAGGGCGAAGAAGGGGAGGTAGCACAGCAGCAGCACGGCGACCACGATGGGTTGGAGGGCGAGCAGGTACCACGGCCACGGCCCCAAGAGGTCGAGCAGCGAGGGGGTGAGTGGCTTGTGGGCGATGAACAGGTAGTTGGTGCCGAGTGCGAAGTTGAGCGGCAGGATGAGGAGGGCGTAGGCGATGGTGATGAGCCACACGCGCACGACCGAGCGACCGACGGCCCGTAGGCGCATCACGAGTGTGGCGTGGAGGGCGCTGGCGAGGATCAGGCCGTGGCCGAGGAAGAACATCAGGCAGATGGGCGCGGGGAAGCCGCTGAATAGCGTGGGGGTGGCCAGGGCCTGGAGCGTGCCGCCGATGCCCCAGAAATAGAGGAGTTCGTAGGCAGTGCGATTGGCCGTGAGCAGCGCCACGGGCGCGATGAGCAGCGAGATGTCGCACAGGTGGAGGGGGAGGGCCTCGTGCACCTGGGCCATGCCTGTGTGGACTTGCCACGAAAGCTCGGCGCCCACGTAGGCCACGCATGCGATGGCCAGGAGCCACCGCATGGTGCGATTGGCCCGTGGTGTGCCCCATGCCCTCAGCGCCAGAGCGGTGGCCACGGCTGTCCCGATCACGATGGCCATGGCGATGATGTGTTGGGCGCCGAAGGGGATGAATGGGGAGGAGGCCATGGGCGGGTGCCTGTCGCAGAGCGGCGCCGGTCAGGCGTCGTCGTTGGACGTGGGCCGGCAACAGACGAGGAAGCCGTTGGCCCGCAGGCCTTTGAACAGGCCGCCGAGCACGCCGTTGCGGCGGTGGTTGAGGTAGAGTAGGTCGTCGACCTCGAAGCCGGCTTCGGCCGCGACGCGGCGGACCTCGCGGTCGGAGAAGACGTAGAGCGAGAGGTCGCGGATGCCGCGATAACCGTCCACGTGCTTCTGGAACGCTTCGGGGCGGCCATGCAAGCGGTCGCGGATCGCGCGCCACAGGTACTCGCGTCCGTCGGCGTAGAAGAGGTTGTGCCATCGGTTGTGGACGTGGAAGGCGAATAGGCCGTCGGGCTGGAGGTGGCGGCGGACGGCCTGTAGGAAGGTCAGGCGGTTGGCCGCGCCGTAGATCATGCCGAATGTGCTGAACATGCAGATCACATACTGGAACTGGCCGAGTCCGAGGTCGTCGAGTTGCGTGATGTCGCCGTGGACCAGGGTGGCGGCCACGCGGTCGGTCTCGAGCCTACGGCGTGCCACAGCCAGCATGTGGTCGGAGAGGTCCACGCCCGTCACGTCGAAGCCCTTGGCGGCGAAGTGTGCTACGTGGCGGCCCGTGCCGCAGCCGAGGTCGAGCAGGCGGCCGGGCTCGAGGAGCCAGCGGTCGAGCACGTGGGTGTCGAAGCGGAACAACTCGCTGTACTGGAAATAGCGGTCGTAGTCCTCGGCGATGTGCCGGCTGTCCAC
>Ga0272441_10015741_pt1 | contig 10553 bp, 5 predicted proteins | sample SSMProp6N_FD_193582 | JGI IMG/M metagenome (GOLD analysis project Ga0272441, IMG submission 193582) | Marine sediment archaeal communities from Little Sippewissett salt marsh, Falmouth, MA, United States - SSM-Prop-6N | ecosystem: Environmental > Aquatic > Marine > Wetlands > Sediment ... | reverse complement strand
CATGATGAATCCGCGGAGTTTCAGAATAGTGGGAGAAATTGGTGAAATACCCGTTCGTATAACCGGCGGAGAAGACGGCCGCTTTGATTTTTATGATGTCATTGAATTCTGGGGTGACCGGTTCCGGAACAGGGATGATAATGCGGGAGTCCGGCTGGATCCATACTCCGCAACCAATATTTACTGGCTGGAAACGGGATCCGGCGACGGACTTCGAATGGCCCGGGTGACCGGAACGCCGTCGGAAAATGCCTATCCGGCCAATCATTTTCCATATACCCTTCATATTGAAGAGGACAATTATTTCAGTCGTCTTCCCGGTATTCTGGAAGCGGATGAGGCCGATCACTGGTTTTTCAGCAAACCGATTATCGGCGATAAAAAGGAAGTGTTTGAATTTACGCCCAAATCTCCTGACAGGTTTGCCGGTCTGCCTGTGGTCTTGCGCGCCCGGTTTCATGGATATTCGGATCCGAATCTGACAAATCCCGTTGAATTTTTTATTAATAAGCAGCGTGTGGCCGTTTCCTCATGGACGGGCAATGAAATTAAAACCATTACATCCGAAGAATTCAGCCCGACATTTCTGATAGACGGTACCAACGAGCTGACGGTGGTAAACGGCTCTGATCAGGGTCCTTTTGCCACACTGCTCATCGACTGGTTTGAAATTGAATATCCGAAAAATTACACTGCGGATGAATATGCAATCGATTTTTTTGCACCGAAATATTCGACTGGCAGATTCAATCAGTTTGAAATAGAAGGATTTGCGCAAAAAGATATTGATATCTATAAAAGAAACGGCGGCTTTTTCCAGGGACAGCGCGTGGAGTCCGTGACAGATACTCTTGGAAATACGACGTATACTGTATTTTTTGAAGATCGGGTCGTGGATGAATCAACGGAATATCTGGCTGTCACTTCTGCCGGAAAACTGCTGCCGGATACGCTGATTCTTTCGGAATATACGGATCTGATGGCGCCGGGACTCGGCGCGGATTATATTGTCATCACCCCGTCGGATACACTGGGAGAAGATATCCTTCAACCGCTGATTGATCTCCGGGAATCGCAGGGACTGAAATCCAGAATTGTATATCTTGATGAAGTTTATGAAAACTTTAATTTTGGAATCCCGCATCCCAAAGGGATCAGGGATTTTCTTTCTTACGCCTATCACCACTGGAATCCCGGACCCCGTTTCATTTTACTGGTCGGAGACGGCTATATCGATCACCGGGACAAAGAGAATCCGGGTTCGCTGATACCGGCACCCCATTACCAGACATACGGATTCGGCGCCGCAGCTTCGGATCACTGGTATGCGCTTTTAGCGGGTGATGATGCGCTGCCGGATGTGGCCGTCGGACGCATCCCGGTTCAGAACCGCAGGGATCTGGAAGACGTGGTTGACAAAATTATCAATTATGAAACGCAAAGCCGGGGAGAATGGCGGAATCGTGTTTTATATATCGGTGCTGAAGATGAAAATGATGTTTTCAGAATCCAGTCAGAATACATGATTCGACAAGCATTGCCACACAGTATCCATCCGGAACGGTTGTTTCTTTCCGGAAGTTTCGCAGATCCCTATCTGGGAGGGACTGAGGATTTGCTGAGGCAAATGCAGGAAGGCGTGTCAATCCTCACATTCCGGGGACATGGGGGCGGCGGAATCTGGGCGGATGCCGGTCTTCTGGATCTGGACGATGTGGATCTGATCGAAAATACGGCCAGGCTGCCTGTTATTTTCAGCATGACATGCTTTACATGCGATTTTGCCAGTGGCGTCCGGAATCTTGGAGAAGCACTGCTGCTTCAGCCGCGGTCCGGCGCCATCGCCATGTGGGGGGCTACGGGTACAGGGTGGGTGCAGAATGATTATTACATGTTGCTGGAAATGCATCGGATCCTCTCCGAGACGCCGTCATTGCGACTTGGGGAACTTCTCCGGCAAACCAAAATAGCATACGGGATGACCAATTTCGGCAGCATTGCCCTGTCTGAGTTGTATCAACAGTCCCTTCTGGGTGATCCGGCACTGAAACTCGCCTTTCCGGAGAATGAATCACCGGTTGTTCTTGATCAGCAGGCTGTGGCCGTTCAGGATACGATTCACATTCACGGCACAGCCGATACCGGCCGTTTTTCTATGAAACTGGAACTGGTACAGAAGGATTATGCAGAGTTTGATGCCGAATTTTATTCGTTCAATCAATCGGACTGGAACATTGCGCTGCCTGTTCCCGACTATTTTCTGGATGATGCAGGCGGCATCAGGGTTCATATGTGGAATTATGAAACTGACTATCAGGCCCGGGGGTATGCAGCATTCAGTTACGCATCGCCGTTTTTTGATTCTCTGAAAACCATTCCGGCCAATCCAACTTTCAGGGACAGTGTCAGAATATCGGCAAGGGTGGAAGCTTTCCGGGAACTTAAAAGTGTGAGATGCTGTCTGATTTCTCCACGCAAGGACACACTGGAAATGTTCTTCTCCGATCAATTTCAGTCCTATGTAACTGCTCAGTATTTGGGTCCGTTTGTATCCGGTGGGGTGTCGATTATATTTTCTGTTATGGCCGAACATGAGGATGGAACAGTCCAGGAAAGCCCCGCGGTCAGCATTCAGATACCGACGTTGCCCGATATTGCGTATCAGTCTGTTGGTCTTTCCGGGACGGACCGGGTATGTGTTGAAGCATTCTTTCAGAACCTGGGTGAGGAAACAGTAGAAGAAGCGGTGATCCTGTTTGATTTCCCGGAATGTGGAACAGTGAAGACAGATACCATTCGCCTGGACACTTTCGGTTCGGCGATCGCCTCCGTAACGGCACCGGCGGTGCAGGGGGAAATATACGTTCGCATCCAGGCGGATCCGGATTCGGTGATCATTGAGAAAAATAAAAACAACAACTTCGGGGAAGACCGCATTCCGGTCAGTTTGTTCAATGTATCTCCGGAAAACGGAACCTATCTCAATACGGGTTTGAATGATACGGTTGGTGTCGCCGGATTATGTCACTGTATGATTGCGCCGGGCAGTATTTCTGAAGAGGGGGTGCTGGAAATCGGGATTCCGAATGTAATGCCGGAATCTGTCCTGCGCTATTCGGGTGAGCCGGCCGGAACGGTTATCCGTGTGGCAATGAATGATCCGGAAAGCAGTCCGCTGAATCACCCCGCCCTGCTTGTATTCAGGACGGATATGTCGGACAATGCCGCTTCCCGGAAACCCTATATATGGAACCGCGACCTCAAAAGATGGGCGGTTTGCCAATACGAGACCGGAGATACCGCTGTTTTATGTCAGACCCGTGACCTGGGTCTGTTCCTGATCGCCGATTTTAATGACAATATACCGCCCACAATTGAACTGCATGCGGATAATCACCTGATGACACCGGGAAGTTATGTTTCCGGAGACGGAACCATGACTGCATTGCTGCAGGATAAATCAGGCATTGACCTGCGACCTGGAAAAGTGCAGCTTTTTATTGATCAACAGCAGATACCGGAATCTGCATTGATATTGCCGGATTCTACAGATGATCCCAGGTCGGTCGCATTAACATACCGCTTGCAGCAAACAGCAGGAAATCATACCATCCGGCTTGTAGCATATGATGTGCACGGAAACCAGGCCGTATTTCCGGAAATGATGTATCAGGTCAGCAATCATCTGCAGATTCGCTATCTGGGGAATTATCCCAATCCGTTCCGGCTGGATACACGATTCGTGTATGTGCTGACCGATCTGGCATACGAGGTCAGTTTGAAAATTTATACAACCTCGGGGAAATTGATACGGGTTTTCGACGGTCCGGATATGACAGGAGCGGATTATCATGAGGTATTATGGGAGGGAGATGATGAATGGGGAGACAAGGTGGCGAACGGTGTTTATTTCTTCAAACTGACTGCGAAAAATCATGAAAACACGGATGAGATTACCGGTAAAATTGCAAAAATCCGATAAGACAATGACACGGACGTTCATCTGTTTTATCAGACTGATATACGCCCTCCTTTATTTCCTGGCACTGCCGGCTGTAGCAACGGCTGGTAATTATGCGGCGTCCTTTCTGGATATCGGGGTTGGAGCAAGAGCCCTTGGTATGGGCGGGGCATTTTCCGGTCTGGCTGACGACGCCACGGCTTTTTACTGGAATCCTGCAGGACTCTCGTTTCTTGAGAGCACGCAGATATCCGGTATGTATGCGCCGCAGTATGGTTCAGTCAGGAATCCAATGGGTACTTTTCATTATCTCGGGTTCAGCCAGCCTCTGATCGGCGGGGCTGCGATCGGATTCAACTGGATCAGGCTGTCCGTGGATGATATCCCGGTCTATTCGGAATTGCCAGGGTCGTACTGGGATCGTATTCATGATCCGTCCCTTCGCCCGACAGGGGAACCGGAAGGCTATTTGTCCGATACCGAGGATGCGTTCTTCTTTACATTTTCCAAGATGAATCGGACCTATCTGGATATGGGATGGAAATTTCATCAGGTGCGGGTTGATATGCCGGTTGGCATCAATATAAAATGGATACGTCAGTCTGTCGGTGATGTTTCCGCCACAGGACTCGGCCTTGATATCGGCGCCCAGATACGGATGCATGTGGATGATTTGTTTAACAGTACCCAGTACGGGAAGCTGTGCTTCGGTTTTCATCTCCGGGATATCACAAAAACAACACTCAGCTGGCAGACCAGGCACAAGGACAGTATTCCTCTCAATTTTATATGGGGCATGGCCTATTATTTTCCTCTGGCCGGCGACAAGCACGCACTCTGGTTGTCATATGATCACGAGAGCAGGTGGGGAGGAGAGAAGCACTGGGGGATCGAATACAACGGATTTCGAGTCCTGAGTGTGCGTTTCGGTGCACATGGCGGACGCATTTCAAGCGGTATCGGTCTGCATTTTTTGATTTTTCAGATCGATTATGCCTTTATTTCCGCCATGTCCGATGATCTGGGATCATTGCACAGAATCGGTTTCACAATGTCATTCTGAAGGGGGCGGGTATGGTCAGATCACTTTGTTTTTTCTTGATTGTCTCGGCAATATTTGCTATCTTGTCCTGTTCGGATGACAGCCGGTTTACCGACGAGCCGCCGCCCGCTGTGATCTGGGTGGTACCGTCTTCGGATCTGGATCAGAACGAAAGGGGCATTGACGCCCTGCCGGAAGGGACATCCATTCAGTTGAACTGGTACCGCAGCACCAATGATCTGGTAGTCGGTTATGAACTGTACCGGAGCACCGAGCGCAGCGGATCCTATCAGATCATCGCCAATAAGCAGGTTTTGAAGAACGACGACACGCTCTATGTGGATGTGGTCGATCCATCCATGGTGAATCGTCGTTTATATTATTACATGACCGCGGTCAACGATATCGGTACCCGCAGTGAACCTTCAGACACCATCAGCTACAGGCTGATTGAAAAGGCCACCAATCTTCTGCCGCAGGGAAGTATTGCGGAACGCAGGCCGGTATTCAGCTGGACGGATCTTAATCAAATCAATAACTATATCATCAGGGTGCTGAAGTCGGAATCGGGAAATTATATCTGGATCTGTCATACATTCGGTGTATACGGACCGACTGTGCAGCAAATAGAATACAACATTGACGGATCGGCCCTGCTGGATTCACTGAATTCCGGTGAAGAGTATATCTGGCGTGTCGATATTGTCGGACCTGAGAATAACAGCGGCTCGGAAAGCCAGTGGGCTGTCTTTCAGATTCAGTAAGCACGAAATAAACGATGTTATCATACTGGAAGGAATCGATATGAAATCCGCAAATCTCATTCTGCGTGTTGCGCCTGTGTTTCTGCTCATGGCCTTTTCCGCTGTTTTTGCCCAGCAGGAAGCACTGTATCCCGCACGGAGTCAGGCAGCGCAGTATTATCTGGGCTCAGAGGATGAATTGCTGATTCCCGTCAATATCTGGGGATTTGTATTAAAACCCGGTCAGTACATGGTTCCCAACAATACGGATCTTATTTCCCTGATTTCGTTTGCCGGAGGTCCCCAGGACAATGCCGAGATCAGCAATATCCGTCTGATTCGCAATGATCCGAAATTCGGAGATCATGTATTCAGAATCAATGTGAAAAAATTTATTGAAACAGGCCAGCGCGACCGGATGATTCCCGTGCTGAAGCCTGGAGACACCATTATTGTCAAGGGAAATACCATGAACTGGATCAAGGGATTTCTGGCATTTTTCTCCAGCCTGACTTTTCTTGTGCAGATTTATTATTTGATAACCATTGCGGAAGCGCAGAAAGACTGATCCGCCGATTTACACCGGAAAGGATTTTATATTGAAAGGTGTGGTTCTTGCCGGCGGACTCGGAACACGTCTGCTGCCCCTGACAAAAGTGACCAACAAGCATTTGCTGCCCATTTACGACAAGCCCATGATATACTATCCCCTGGAAACGCTCGTAAAAGCGGGTATTGAGGAAATTATGGTTGTAACGGGCGGCAACAATGCAGGGGAATTTTTAAAACTGCTGGGTAACGGGAAGGACTTCGGGCTCCGCCATATCCATTACACCTATCAGGAAGGGGAAGGCGGTATCGCCGAAGCCCTGAGTCTGGCGGAAGATTTTGCGGACGGAGAACGTCTGGTTGTCGTTTTGGGTGACAATATTGTGGAAGATGATATATCGGTTTATGTTCAAAACTTCAGTTCGCAGGGAGAGGGTGCAAAGATACTTCTCAAGGAGGTTTCCGATCCGGAACGATTCGGTGTCGCCGTGCTGGAAAAGGACCGGATTGTTTGCATCGAGGAAAAACCGGAAATTCCCAAATCGCGATATGCTGTGACAGGGATTTATATGTATGATTCACAGGTGTTTGACTTTATCAAAGGATTGTCACCGTCCGAGCGCGGGGAGCTGGAAATAACCGATGTCAACAACAGATATATCCGCAAACGGCAGATGACCTTTGACATTCTGAAAGGGTGGTGGACGGATGCCGGGACATTTCAGTCGCTGTACCGTGCCAATTCTCTGGTTGCAGGGAAGTTATCATGATATTATCCGGAAACATAAGTGATGGAGTGCGATAATGAAACGCATAATTTGCTGGGTCATTCTGTTTTGTGTGGCCGTATTCTGGAAGACAGGCGCAGCCACACCGCTTCAGGGCGGAATCGGACTTCACCATCTATATTCAGCCAGAGTCCTGCCGAAAGGCCATCTGGAATGGCATAACGGCATCAGGTATTTTGGTAAAATCGCCAATTTTGGAGATGAAAGAGATGCATATACACTCTGGAATGTCCAGGGTTTTATTACAATCAATTACGGGATCAGCGATCATGTGGAGCTGGCCATTTCTCCCATCGTGTATCAGGATACGAATAAGCCTGGGCAGGATGTTGTCAATACACCGGACGATCTCTATTTGTCACTGAAAACGGGATCACACAGCAAGCTGGAAAGTCCATGGATATTTGGAGGAATGGTATATGCCCGTATCCCTACCGCCAATCTGCATAATATTATTTATGAACCATATTCTGCCGGGAGTCTGGAGCTGGGCGTTACAGGATTTCTTTCCTATTTCAGCAATGTCGCATTTCCGGATGAAGGGTGGTCGCTGCACACCAACCTGGGTCTCTTAAATCATAACGATGTCGGCAAGGAGTTAACCACGGATCCCGGTGATCCGACACCCGGTTCCATGAGCATGGAGTTGCTGGCAGGACTGGGTATTTTATATCCTGCCGGTACATTTCAGTTCTCACTGGAATTCAACAGCCGCATGTTCATCACAACGCAGCCGCCCGTGACCGCGTACAGCCGGGAGAATATGTCCTATCTGACCATGGGTGTATATTATGATGCACGAAGATGGCTGACGATTGAGATGGGATTCGATATCAGTGTTCTGGCAGCGGAAGATGAAAGTGTTTATGTGCCGGATACACATCTGAGAAAACCACCCACTGAGGATTTTCCCAATTATCCTTCCTGGCGGGGTATTTTGGGCGCCAAGTTCAATATTTTACCTTATTTGTTTCGATCTTCCGAGTCTTATCAGCTCCAGCAGCAGTCACGGGACCGCCGTGTGATTCTTGAGAGATTGATGGAAGAACAAAAGAACACGGAAAGTGCTGAAGATGAACTGACGCGCATACGCTCCGAACGGCAGCGCGTTGAAGAAGAACTGAAACGACTTCGCCTGCTACTTGAGGAAGAGGAAAAAAAGAAAAAAGAAGACGAAAATTGATAATATCACTGTATCATACACTTTTTTAAAACCCTGTCGTGAATGATACGGCAGGGTTTTGTCTTAAATGCCGAATTGTTGTTTTCTGTTGGGCAAAGAGCAGTCTGTTCACGTGATATTGCATTAAAATCAGATAATTCCGGATGAATAGAATAATACAAGAAACGGGGATGGAGATGAACCACAATAAATATTTCTGTCTTGCGGCAATGATGATTGTTGTCATCATCATCACCGGTATGAAATGTCCTGTTTACGGACAGGATGCGGGCATGTCCCGGGAATTGACAGAGTTCCGTTACGGCATGACGCTTTACGGTGAGGGATTGTATGATGTGGCGGCGATTGAATTCCAACATTTTATCAGTTCTTTTCCCAACAGTGTACATACATCAAAAGCACTTTTTCTGCGGGGTGAATGCCTGTTTGAGCTGCAACGATGGGATGCATCCCTGGAATCCTACCTGACATTGCTTCTCAGGTTTCCCACATCACCGGATGCGCCGGCGGCACAGTACCGCATAGCACGTTGTCTGGAAGAAAAAGGAAACACGGAGGAAGCGATTGAATCCTATTATCGTCTTTATCATGCTTACCCTGATGATGAAACAGGCGGCAGGGGACTCGTGGCTGCCGGACGTCTTGCCATGAAGGAAGGATTCCTGGAAAAAGCGGAAGTGTATCTGAAGCTTGCCATTGATACCCAGACAAGCAGTGAAATACGGTCCGATGCATCCTATCTGCTTGCATCGGTATACGAAGCACAGGGTGACATTGATTCCGGTATATCCATTCTGCAGAGTCTGATGAACAATCCTGTCAAACAAAGCGACACGTTTGAAGCAGCCTGCCGGCTTGGCAAATTTTTTGAAAAACTGGGATATTATTATGACAGTGAACAGTATTTCAACCGCGCGGCATCACCGCAGGCGGACAGGGACTGCCGCATCAAGGCATGGGCGGGTCTGGGACGAATTCTGGGAAAACAGGGTCAATACGAAGCGGCGCTGACCGAGTATCAGAAAGCACTGGACACGACGGATGAAACGGAAGTGATGCATCGTTGCATGATGGAAATGGCCGATATTTACCTGCGGCAAAGACAGTACTTACAGGGACTGCGTCTGCTCGATAGAATCAGTGGCATGGATGAGAATCATCCGCTTTTCATCGATTTACTTGAAAAAAAAGCCGCCCTGCTATCGGGTACGGCTGCTTATACGGACGCACTCCGGATATATGAAACGCTGATTGAAAAGACATCCAATAACCCGGTTGACAGAACCAACAGAAACACACTGCTTGCAGCCTCGTTATGCAACCGTTTGGGATACTTTGACCAAGCCGCTGTTTATTACCGGCAGTTTCTGGACCGGACGCCGCCGGACTTGATGCATTCGCTGGTGTGCATCAGGCTGTCCGGGATATTATCACAGGAGATGAAATACCATGAAGAAGCCATGGCCGTTCTTCGCACACTGTTTTCAGATGCCCCGGACAGTCCTTTCATGCCTGAAGCCAGATATCAATACGCGTCAATTCTGCTCGATATGCAGTTGTGGCAGGAAGCGGAAAAACGGCTGGAGGAGGTGAGCCTCCGGTATCCCGGGTCCGAGTGGGCCAGGAAAGCCGCCGAAAAGCATGCCCGGGCATCGGCCATGTGGGTGGATTTTTCATCTGTTTTTCCGCAGTGGATTGAATGGTCCCTGCATGGAAGAACCCGGGATGCGGACAGCATGATGTTGTATATCGAAGCATCCTGGCAGACCCTGAAAAATCCGGCCCTGACCAGTGCATTGATTCAGCAATTCAGACAAATACATGGGTCTGAAGACCATGAGACAGTTCTGCAGTATCATCTGGGCAGAAGTTATGCCCTGGCCTATCATCAGCAGGGAAGACCGGCTCTTCTGGATACCGCCATGACCATTCTTGGGAGACTGGTGTTTCATGAACAGAACCATCCATACAGAGATCAGGCCGCCGTTGTTCTGGCTGATCTGGCGGCCGGCAAACCGGCCCGGTCCCGGTTACCGGTTTATTGGAAAATGCTGGGAACGGCAGTGAAGCCTGATTTAAAAAACCGGGTATCTGTTTTTCTCGCTTCGTCACTGATGGAAGTGGACTCGACGGAAAAAGCCCTTTCCATTCTGACGTCTCTCGGCAATCATTTTACGGATCCCTCTGTTCAGGAGACGAGGGATTATCTGATGGCCAGGCTCCATCTGGCTGCCGGAAATGCGCAAACAGCGGATTCCATATGCACTGATTTTATTATAAAATACAA
>Ga0272441_10015740_pt1 | contig 10553 bp, 8 predicted proteins | sample SSMProp6N_FD_193582 | JGI IMG/M metagenome (GOLD analysis project Ga0272441, IMG submission 193582) | Marine sediment archaeal communities from Little Sippewissett salt marsh, Falmouth, MA, United States - SSM-Prop-6N | ecosystem: Environmental > Aquatic > Marine > Wetlands > Sediment ... | reverse complement strand
GCGTTTCAGAGACGGTTCAAGATCAAGAGATATGCGATCACTTTGAGACCGGTCAGATAACAAGTGGTGAGGATTATGCTTGTATACGAAAACCTTTTATCGCAGGGAGGAAATTAGTGAAGTACTGATATCGATTAATTTTAAAAGCATCTTATACGATTAACTCAATCAACTAAATGGGCGAGATGAGGATGATGAATATTTTGGTTCTACTACTATCACTGGAAGGTTAAGTTGATAAGTATGGTTTCAATAAATTGGCATAACATTAGACCGATCAAAGGAGATCAAAAAGAAGGATTTGAAGAATTAGTGGCACAACTCGTTAGAAAAGAAAATGTTCCAAATAAATTTCGTTATATTAGAAAAGGTAAACCAGATGCTGGAGTCGAATGTTATTGGATTTTAAAAGATGGAACAGAATGGGCTTGGCAAGCAAAATATTTTACTTCGAGTCTCCAGGATTCCCAATGGAGTCAAATTGATGATTCCGTGAAAACTCTAATTAAACGACATAAGAAAGTGACGAAATACACCATTTCAATTCCAAATGATCCTCCGGACGCTCGGAGAGAAGATCAAACATCTATGTTTCAAAAATGGGAAACTCACGTAAAGAAATGGATGAAATGGGCTAAAAAAGAAAAAATGGATATTAAGTTTATACCCTGGTGGCATTTTGATTTAATAGAAAAGTTATCAAAACCTGAAAATGCTGGTATGCTACTCTTCTGGTTTGATAAAGATGCTTTTACAGATGATTGGTTCATAAAAAATGTAACTAAATCCATACATGATTTAGGCACAAGATATACCCCAGAATTAAATGTTGAATTAGATATAAGTAAAATATTTGATGGAATTGCACGAAATGAATGGGTTTTTAAAGATTTTAATGATCATCTTGATAAAGTATTAATTGCAATAAGGAAAATTAGGTTAAGTCATAAAAATATGAATATAAGGGTTTTATTAGAAAAAATGGAAAATATGAGAATAAATCTAATAGGTCAATATGAGATATTTCAATCATGTGAAAACAATCAATATGACTTTTCTCTGATTAAAAAAATATTGGATGAAATAACTCAAATATTATCAATAATTGAAGATGAATTACGCAAAATAGAAGGGAAACGAACAGATAAAAAATCCAAGTCATATGATGATATATATTATTTTATCCGGAGAGCTTTATCAGAATTATATGATTTTGATGAATATATTGATAGTCCTACAATTAAGCTATTTAATTCACCATATCTAATATTAGATGGTGATCAAGGTATTGGAAAATCACATCTCATTGCTGACATAGCAAAGAAAAGGATTGATAGAAAGGATCCAACATTGCTCATACTTGGCCAACATCTAAATTCTCTTGATAATCCTTGGGTTCAAATCTTAAGAAATCTTGAATTTAACAGTAATTCTGAAGATTTTCTTGAAGCCTTGAGTTGTAAAGCAATTGCTTCTGGAAAAAGAATGATTTTTTTTATTGATGCTCTTAATGAAGGAGAGGGTAAATCTTTTTGGCCTGATTATCTAAATGGGTTTTTAACAAGTTTTATAGAATATCCATGGATCGGATTAGTTTTATCGATTAGAACTTCATACATTAAGTTAATTGAACCAAATATTAAAAATCTAGATAAATGGTTAGTTAGATATACACATTTTGGATTTCGAAATATCGAATATATTGCATCAACTATTTTCTTCGATAACTACAATATTGAAAAACCAAGTATTCCATTTTTACATCCAGAATTTCAAAATCCACTATTTTTAAAATTGTTCTGTGAAGGATTGAACAAGGAAGGCTTGTCAAAAATACCAGATGGTATTCAAGGAATATCACGTATATTTGACTTTTATATTAAAAGTATAAATAATCGCTTATCAACACCAAGGTTTTTTGATTATCACTCAGCTTTGAATATTGTTGATATAGTAATAAAATCTTTAATAAAACATAAAATTAATAATAAGTTGTCTTATGTTCCACTTGATGATGGAATTAAAATTACATCAGATATTCAGAGACAATACAACATTGATGGGAATTTTTTTGATGCATTGATTTCTGAGGGGATTCTTTCAAAGAATATTTTTTGGAAAGAAAATGAGACCTTCGAAGAGGGAGTTTATATCGCTTATGAAAGACTAGAAGATCACTTATCAGTATCAGATTTATTAGAAACATTTAACGAAGATAATATAAAGAGCGAATTTGAGGAGAATGGTTGTTTTTTTAATTTTACTAAAGATGAGCATTCCATAATGATGAGTAAAGGGATAATTGAAGCTCTATCCATTCAGTTACCAGAAAAATTCAACATTGAGCTTTTTCAAATAAATGATAAATTTCTCAACAATTATCAAATTGCGGAAGCATTTATTAGCAGTCTACTTTGGAGAAAGAATGATATTGAAACAAGTGAAGAAATATTTGATTATATTAATAATAGTGTATTGAAATATAGAGGTACTTATGAATATTTTTGGGACACTGTTATTGCAATATCGATCAATCCAAAACATTTTCTAAATGCTAGGAGGACACATCAGAACTTGATGAGATTTTCTTTAGCAGATCGAGATTCATGGTGGACACAGTTGATTTATGATTGGTACCATGATAATTCTTCATTAAAGAGATTGATTGATTGGGCATGGTCAAATAATGATAAACAACATATTTCGGATGAAACGATTGAACTTGCATCGATAATGCTATCTTGGTTTCTTACAAGCACCAACCGTTTAATTAGAGATTCTGCTACAAAGGCATTAGTTTGTTTATTAGAAACAAGAAAAAATTTATTGGTCAATGTATTAAAAATATTCCAGGGAGTTAATGATCCCTATATTTATGAACGATTATTTGCAGTTGCATATGGATGTGCACTTAGGACAAGGGATGTTTCAGAGCTGAAAGAATTATGTGTTTACATTTATAGAGAGATTTTTAAAAAGGAATACGTGTATCCTCATGTGTTATTGCGTGATTATGCAAGAGATACTATTGAATATGCAATCTCTAATGATCTTCAGCTTGATATCGATATTATGAAAATTAGACCGCCATATAGTAGCAAATTTCCTGATATTCCATCTGATGAGGAAATCAGAACATATCAAGTAGATCATGAATCAGAAGATTTTGAAGATCATCATTGGAGCATATATTCCATTTTTCATTCGATGGAAGTGGAGTACACTAGAGATGGACGTGGAGGTTTTTACGGTGATTTCGGTAGATATATTTTCCAGAGTAATTTTGACCACTGGAGAGATTTGGACCCAGTTGATTTGAAAAATATAGCGATCAAAAGAATATTTGAATTAGGTTATGATAAAGAAAAGCACGGTAAATTTGATAGGCAAATCAAAAGAAATGATAGACATTTCGTAGCTGTTGAACGAATAGGGAAGAAATATCAATGGATCGCGATGCATGAGCTTCTCGCTCAAGTTTCGGATAATTTTAAGATGGAGGCTCCATGGTCATGGGGAAAGAACAAAGAAATGATTAATTTTGAAGGTCCATGGGAGCCATTTATCAGAGATATTGATCCCTCAAATATCCAGATTATTGATGACGATGAATTAGTAAAATCGAATAGTCCAATCATATCCCCAAATTGGGATAAAGAGAATGTTAAATGGTTGAAAACAATAACTGATTTACCAAATCCGAAACTAATTATAAATCATGATTCAGTTTGGACGTTACTAGAAGGTTATTCGACGATAATAGAAGATAAAAATCTGGGAGATGAAAATCATTCAATTCCTAGAAAGCAGTTTTGGTGGAAGATTATTAGTTATTTCGTCAGAACTGTTCAGTTCGAGAGGTTATATCAAAAACTCACTAACAGAAATTTCATGGAAATTCGGATGCCAGAATCACATGATAGATATGAGATTTTCAATAGAGAGTATTATTGGTCACCTGCATATAATTTTTTAAAAAAGAAATATTATGATCAAAAAGATATTAGACAAATCACCGATCCAGAAACCCGTGAAGAAATCGGAGAGGTAATTGTCACAACAGAATCATATTTATGGAGTGCGCAATATGATCTTTCAAAAGATAAAGATGAAAAATGGTTAAAACCTTGTGAACTGCTAGTCGATAAATTGAAACTTCAATACAAGAAAAATGAAAGTTACATGTATGATCAAAATAATAATCTAATATGTTTTGATAATTCGGAAGGTAATGACAATTTTTCAAGCTTATATATTGATAAAGACGTATTATTAAAATTCTTAAAAGATAATGATTTAAAAATTATATGGATATTTTTAAGTGAAAAGAACATAGTAGGTGGAGATAGTAGAAAAGAATATGAACGTTGGCCTATAAGTTCAGGTGCTTTTACTTTCTCTATCAGGAAAAAAATTAAAGGTAAAGTGAACCAGTTTTAAATAATGTAATAAAATGATTTCTCATCCAAAGAAAAAAGAAAGGTTTCTATAATAAATACAAGGATTTTGAATCTTTACAATATTATGATTCTGAGGGTGATCGAGGATATAAACCTAATATATTGTATGATGCTAGAAATGAGGGAACATTATTTCACCTCTCTGAGAAGATGGGATTCAAAGATTATTCAGAGTTTATTAAAGCTATCTCTTGGGGTTTCCCAGATAAGGATAGTTATCAGAGAGCCATGAAAAATGGTTTTAAACATTTTGATACTTTTCAGGATGCAAATGAAAAAGGATTAACCCTTTCTGAAGAATACCAAGATGCGTTACATGCTGGAATAGACGATAAGAAATCTTATGATAGATATATTGAATTAAAAACAAAAATGAAGGAATTAAAAGTAGAAACACATGATGAAATGATTCTGATAAATATCATTGATAAATTATCTCAAGGAAAGAAGATATCTCTTTCAAAATTATGGTCTCAATTCGAATCTGAGAAAGAACATTTTTTAGTCGATCAAATTTTAGATCTTATTACCCAGAATGGTATGAGGAAAGTATTTCAGATGTCGAAGATATCAAAGAATTTTTATTAAATAATCCTACCATAAACGAAATGGGAAAGTACTATATTGATGGAGAAGTATATGAGAAAGCTAAATCCTTAAAATTGTCGAATGATACAATAATACTTGACGGTAGCAATGTTGCTTGGAATCGAGGTGACCGTAAGAAGGGTGATAAACCTAAGGCTATCAATATACAATTAGTAATTGATGAATTAAAAAAAGAAGGATACAAGAAAATAAAAGTTATTGCAGATGCAAATCTTTTTCATGACATTGAAGATCGAGATATATTTAACAAATTGAAACAAAATAAAATTATAAAGGAAGTCCCAGGCCGGACTGAAGCTGATGAATTTATCATTAAGTATGCAAAAGAAAAGGATGCTAGAATTATTACCCTTGATAAATTTAAAAAATGGAAAGAACAAGATCCGTGGGTGAAGGAATACATAGATAGGCATCTGGTAAAATTTATGATAGAGGATAATGTAGTGAAACTTTACGGTTTACACATTAAATAAATCTCCTATCCGAAAATTTTGCCCTATAGATCAATCAATCCATTATGTAAACATACCCATACTTATCACTAGTTTTTTCATAAAGATCAATTTCCGAACATTTTTCAAATCCCTGTTTTCCAATATAATGAATCAGATCTTTCCGATCAATAAGATTATGATTGTTTGGGACAATAACATCCAAATATATCATTTTTTTATGATTCTTTTGAGCAAATTCCAAAACGGTAGAAAATAATTTCTTTCCAATGTCTTGACAACGATATTTCCTTAAGACGTATATTGCTTCTATATAACAAGAATCTTCTGTCATGAAAGATAAATCTGAGAAAGCATGAATCATTCCAACTATTGATTGATCTTGCCAATACAAGGCGATATGTCTCTTATCTTCTTCATTTCTCCATGGAGGGATCAAGTTCATTAAATTCGTCAACCAAAAATCCTCAAATTCATTTGATAATTTATTATCTCTATACAAATCGATTATGTATTTTATTCTTTCAATATCTTCAAGTATCTCTATTCCATCGATATGATCGATTGTTATTTCATTTTCCATTTCAATCATCTTTCCGAATGTATTTCTTGTAATAGGAATCACTATTCCACCAATAGAACGCCTCCCCAATCCTAGCACCTATTACTTCATCAGACCAAACGAAGAAATTATTGCTTAAAGGAGGTCGAGTTTTGAAACTATCTCGAAATATACCCGGATGATGTCGACACAATATAAGGAATCCACCAAGGGCAAGTACACTCTCTTTTAATGTCCACTCTTTAATCAGTTCATGCTTCTTATGTTTTTTCGGTGAATATATTCTAAACCAATATGGGTTTCCATTATCACCAAATTCCTCAAATGGTTTTATTTTCTTTTTAATCTGAGGAATAAAGAGTTCATATTGCTCAAGTTTGAAAATCGGATTCAGTCCTTTTCGATATTGATCTATATTCATGAAGTCTTTTCTGTATTCGACTACTTCCTCAACTGGATCAAAATATGGATGTCGAATAATTAATTCAAATAACGTTTCGATTTCTGAACACACATTTAAGCAAAAATCCATTAGTTTTATTGAGCCAACCTGATAGCAGGGATCACCCCAATTTTCAGAGATATCAATGTAATCTAAGATATTCATAAGCTCTTTTTCAAATTGATTATACCTATGAGCAAAATAATTATGATTTGGCTCCATGAAATCATTACTCCATTATCCCCTTGATTCTATTCTTTTTCTTACATGTGCATTCAATGTAAATGATTTCTTCCCTTTCGCATTCTGTTTCATATAGTGAAGTGTTCCTCGACTGAAACCCATCTTCTCCCATTCAACATATGAAAGTTCGAGGATCTTCTTTCTCAAATCTTTTTTATCCACACTTTCAAGGGCTGGTTTTGGGGCCCCGAAATCTATTACTTTTTGCATACTGATATAATAGTTAGATAACTCTTGAGCTTTCAACTGTATAACCATTCCCCATTGATTATGCATGTTATGATACTTGACAATTTGGGAAAATGTCTTGTCCTGTTCTTTGACCTTTTTTTAACCTCGAAAGATCTTAGTCGGATGATATGATCATTGATCCTGATAAAGTCCTATTACCGTTAAGGCTGTTCTGCAGGGATAGGAAAAATGAGAGATCATCAAATAAGATCTTTTTTCCCCCGGATCATTGTGTCTTGTTTATCATCAACAATAATACGATACCAAAAGGGGTCTCTCCCGTGCTAGTTCTAAGGGGGTATACTTAAAGGCGAAAAATGTCCCCCCACCTCACCGACAGTGCTCTTTTCCAACTCGGGATACATTTTGAAAATCGAGTTCGAGGCTGCGACAGTATCGATGAGAAGAACTAACTGGCCAAGCTTTATGTATAATGATGTAGAAATATGGAGCACTAGACGGGTCGTGTGCTGATTTTGTTATCAACGCACTCAATCCTCTCATGCACCTGGCCCGTCACTCTCTTTCTCCAACTTTTCAATGCTGACTATTAGATCTCAATCAGCTCCAGGATCAGGTTCTGCACTTTTCTGCATTTTTCATCCGGCGTCTACACCTGAAAAAATTTCTGAAGCTTGTGTCCGTAACGTCCGTAGGAGTTGTGGACTTACACTCTGCTCTCCTAATTGCCCCTGTTGACCATGTTTTTCTCCTCGATCTCGCCCCCAATTGCGATACTATGTGGAATCCGTCGTTCCTGTTGGGATAGGGATGATTGACGGTGTATCTGCAAGAGGTATGCGGAGCTCACGGGATTATCCTTGGATTCCCTGATGAAGGTATGGATCGGTCCACCTGCGGAGGTTTTTTATCGATCTCGAAGAGATCTTCGTAAGGATCCTTAGAAATTACCAGGAAACCATGGAGAAGAGACCATTCCCTGGCAGATTGGGAAGATGAAGAGGACAATGATTAGACTTCTTCTTTCATGACAAACCCCGGATTTTTTCCAGTTAATTTTTGCGAAAAACGTGCGGATACCAGAAAATGCTAAGCATTTTCCTATGTTCGGAAGATCTGCAATCTTCTCAACAAGTCGGAAATTAGCAATCGATGATTATATGCTTGTTTATTTAGGTAATATGAGATGTATGAATTTTTACTTGTCTAAAATCATGAATGCTTCCTCTTTCGGGGGGAGGTGGAAAAATTGAACAGGCACTAATTTATTTGATGCATTTTCATAAGTTCTCTTAAACTGATTAATTCCTTATCATCAACATCCCACTTCATATCTCTAAGATAATACATTTCTTCGATATAATTATCTAAGAAATTTTTTGCATCAGATGATAATCTAGCCTTCATTTTTTTTGGAATGTTCACATTTCCAGAATTATCTATCCCAACATACATACCCTTCTCTTTCAAATCCTGTAATTGAAAAATGAAATCAATTTCCTTCCCATATTTTTTAATATTCTTCATTTTAATTTTAACTTTTTCTGCAAATTCGTTAATATTATCTCCAATATTCTCAATACTAATTTTATTTGCACCAAATACTTCTATAATATTCTTGATGAAGATGTCATTCATTAACTTATAAGCAACAGAAAGCCTTTGTTTGCTTATATGACTTAGATGAATTTCTTTGTATAATTTATTAAAATTTAAGTTCTTTAAATTATTATCATTAGCAAAACCCAATTTATTCAATACCATTAGTAAAAATGTGAAGGACTTTCCAAGTTCCTCTATTCCTAATGTTGATAATGCAAGTGAATGACCATAGCTTCCCATTTTATGGAGAATTTCAGCTTCATAAAGATAATCTTCAGCATTAATGAAAGAATATTTCATAGCTTTAAATAGAATCTCAATACTGACTTGATTATATTCTTTGAATTTCTTTATTCCTTTCTTCTCTTTAAACATGGGTCTCACATCATTTCAGATATTTCTCTTCCGTATTATCCGGCATCCCGTTCATACCTCTTTTCCCTTTCCCTCTTCGTTAAGAGGGGGGAAGGTGAATTCAAGATTTTCCCCAGGCTCGTCCCCTGAATTTTCTCCCATCTGATCTAAGGTATTATCTTCTGAAAGCGTTTTCCTAATGATATCCTCCGAGGTTTTCTTTCTTCTTGTGTAAAGGAAAAGGACTATCAATATTATTGTAATGACCAAAATCACACCAATCAAAGCAATAATAATTGGAGGAATCAGATCCTTCTCATCAGTTTCATTATCATTAACAATGATATCATCATCGTCATCTAATCCTGCATCATCATCGGTGGTGTTATCATCAATTGTTGAAGAATCATCATCATCATCATCTTGAGAAATATCATCTATGGAATCAACAACTGTTATTGTGATCACATCATAACCCAAATTATCATATTGGTCTGTTACATAAAGAGTAACTTTATATTCACCAAGGATCTTAAAAGTGAATTCAGTCGTTTCTCCATACAACCTCTTTTCTTGACCATCGTAATTAAAACTCCATTCCCATTCAACAATCGTTCCATCGTCAGTTGAGGAAGACCCATTGAACTGATATGTTGTTCCTATGAGGATAAAAATGTCTCTTCCAGCTTTAGCAATTGGTGAGGTGGGATCGTCCACATTGATTTTTACCTCAACGAACCCTGAATTATTCCATTCATCTGTAACGGTCAATCTTATAACATGAAATCCTTTCTTGTGAAAATAATAATCCAATTCTTCTCCATACAATTCTTTCTCATCAGCATCGAAAAAGGTCCATTTATACTCGGATATCACACCATTATCCGAAGAACTGGAACCATCCAATTGAAGATTTTCTCCTTCAAGGACTGTAGGGGAACCTGTTATCCTCGCAATTGGTGAAATAGTATCTACAACGGTAACAAATAATGTGTCTGTGTTTTGATTACCGAACTGGTCCTCCACCGTAAGAATTACCTCATAATATCCAGGAATGTCGAACTGGAATTTGGAAACCCTTCCAGATAGTTCTTGTATTTCCCCATCATAATCAAAACTCCAATTCCAAAATAAAACCAGACCATTATCATCACTCTGGGATCCGTCAAATGTTGCCATTTCTCCATTGTTGATCTCAATATCATCCGGAGCACTTGCTATTGGTTTTTCAAGATCTATTATCGTGATATTGAATTTATCCTCTCCAATATTTTCTTCCTCATCTGCTACCTTCATGATCCCTGAGAAGTATCCTGGCTTTTCAATGATTGTTGATGTAGTTTGACCATATACTTTGAAAGTGATTGATGGATTATAATCCCGGCTAGTAATTTCCCAGGAGAATTTGGCAATAATGCCATTATCACTTGACCTTGTCCCATCAAAATAAATTAGATCTCCCTGGTTTGCAACAATGTTGCCCTGGGAAAGTGCGATTGGAGGAGTTATACATACGTCATCGGTTAAGGCCCTGATTGCCAACGATACCTGATGTTTTTAACTTCTTTTAACCATTTATAATCACGATCATGGGGCATGCTATCGAAACCATTAATAATATTCATTTACATATTTGT
>Ga0272441_10015739_pt1 | contig 10554 bp, 8 predicted proteins | sample SSMProp6N_FD_193582 | JGI IMG/M metagenome (GOLD analysis project Ga0272441, IMG submission 193582) | Marine sediment archaeal communities from Little Sippewissett salt marsh, Falmouth, MA, United States - SSM-Prop-6N | ecosystem: Environmental > Aquatic > Marine > Wetlands > Sediment ... | reverse complement strand
CAGCGTAGTCGGGTGCGCCGGGGAACGACCAGAACCAGAACGTGATGGCTGCGACGTCATGGCCACGTTGCTTGAGAAGGTGGGCGGCGACGGCGCTGTCGACGCCCCCACTGAGGCAGACGAGCGCACGCGCACTCATCTATCCGTCCTCGCCCTCCAGGGGAACCATGCACAGGAACTCGAACGGCTCGTCCCCGGTGTTGGAGAACTGGTGCTCGTCGTTTGCAGGGACGAACGCAACGTCACCGGGACGGACCGGTTGGCTGCCGCCGGCGAACCGGACCTCGCCCCGGCCCGAGAGGATGTAGACCTCGTGCTCCCACGGATGGGTGTGGTAGGGACTGCATCCGCCCGCACCGACGGTGAACTTGCGCATCGAGAAATTCGGCGCGCCGTCGGTGGGACCGACGAGCACGCGTTTCTCCACGTGTTTGACGGTTTCGCCATCGTGATAGATCCGGGGAGCGATGCTCTGGCCTTGCTTGATGCTGATCATCGGGGTTCCTCTCCTTCGTACGTCGACTACAGCGCTCCCACGATCAGGGGAACGAGCATTTCGTCTTCGGTCAAGCCGCCGTGCATCCCTCGCAGCAGCGCGGCGTCAGGGTAGTCCTGGAACGTACCGGCATGGCCGGTCGACAACAGAGCCAGGTCGCCGATGCGGTGGGCCACCTCCGGATGCGGTGTCCCGACCCCGAGCAGATGTGTTTCCAGCAGCTCTGCGGCTTCGAGGCACACGAGACCGTCGCTGCGCTCGTCGGAGAACGCAGGGCGAACGAGATCACGGCCACCGTTTCGCGTGAACAGGTACGACGCCCGGGGTTCTCCGACGGGAGGCATCAACAGCGCATTGCCGGCGTCGAACTCCCCGTCCAGCAGGACGTAGTCTTCGGGCGTCATCGGGACGAACCCGTGGTCGGCGGTGACGATGAGCAGTGTGTCCTCTACCTCACCGATCAGGCCTCTGCGCAGGGCATCGTCAATCGCGAGGAACTCGTCTCGGTACGACGGGGAGTCCGGGCCGACGACGTGGGCGACGGAGTCCAATCCGGGCCAGTAGAGCGAGACGAACGTCTTGCCGGTTGTCGTGTTCAGGATCTCGCGAGTTCGGGCGAACATGTCCGGCAGGCTGACCGCGGCGTGCTGGGTCGCGCACCCGCGGTACAGCGCGGTGGAAAGCCCGCTGTTGGCGATGTGGCCCGGCAGGATCGAATGAACCGCGATACCCTCGCGGACCAACCGCTGGTGAATCGTCTCGTGCGGAAACAGGGTTTCGCGGTCCAATCCGAGGGCGAAGACGCTCTCCGGCGTGGGATTGCCGACCGTGCTGAACCGGATCATGTTGGTGATGGTCGCTGTCTCGCGCAGGTAGAGCCGATACCCGATCATACCGTGTTCGAGCGGCGTCAATCCCGTGCTCAGCGAGGTCAACGCGGATACCGTTGTCGATGGATAGACGGACGTCAGCGGAAGACCGCGTCCGCGATCGGCCAGGCCCTTGAGTGCCGCGTCCGGGAACGCGGCGAACAGCTGCTGTGCCTTGCGGTAGCCGAATCCATCAAGCAGAAGGAACACGATACGCTCGACGCCGGCCGCCTGTCGTGCGATGTCGGCCCAGGGATCCGCGACCTCGGCCATGCCGAGTAACGATGCGATCAGGTCAGGGATGTTCGCGATGCAGTATCCGTCGTACTCGGGATAAACGACGCTGAGACCTCGACCGAGCGGGTTGGAGCGTTCCAGCAGATGACGCTCAACGGTAGTATCCATAGCGTGCGATTATACTGCGCCAGGTCGATACAACACGACGTCGTCTATTCCTCTTCGTCCGGCTCCTCGACCTGTGCCAGTAGCTGCAACAGCTGGGCCATCAGGGCCTCCGGCCACGCACCTTCGTCCCACGGGAGTTCCGCGGCCAGAGATGCTTGTGCCTGCTCGAACGTTGAATCGGGTTCATCCGCTTGTTCGTCGTCGGCTGCAACGAGCGCGAGCGTACCGATCAACGTGAAGCTGCCGTGTCCCTTCAACTCCATCGAGTACGGATCCTCGGGGGGGACGAATCCTCCGGAGGCTGAGCCTTCGGCACTTCCCTGCGCATGGTACTGCTGACCGTCCAAGAAGACGGTGGCGAAGAAGGTGCCGGAGCCGGAGCCGGCCGTTCCGGTTGCGTCGGCGGTCAGGCTCGACAACGTGAGCCCGCCTTGTACGACGAGACTTTGCCTGTCTTCCGTCGTGCCACGAACCGCGAACGTCGCCCAGGCTTTCACGTCGAGAGTCGCGGTGTCGCCTTCCCCCTCACCGGTGGTCCAGCCGGCCGCCGTGAACGGAATCGGTTCATCGTCCAACACGAGTCGACCGGTGAGCGTGAACGTTCCGTCCAACGTGCCGGTAACCTGCGTCCCGGCGAAGTACAACACGGCCGTTGCGTCCGCTGTTCCCTGGCCTTCGAGCGTGCCGGCCGTTACCGGTACGGCCGCCAGCAGCAGTAAGTACACGATCCATCGGACCGTCTTCATTCCATGTCCTCCCAAACGGTGGGCTTCAGCACCACGCGCTTCCGATCATACCGTATCCGACCCGATTCCAGCGGTGACACGACGGACCCCCTCGGACAAGATGCCGCTGATGAGGTGCGCAGTGGGCCGTCAACAAGTGACCGATGTGCTGGCAGTCGAGCGCAGAATGACCGTCCATAGAGGGAGGGTAATGACCATCACGTTCGTTGCCGATGCTCCGGGTGGTGCGCAACGAACGCCCTGAGACCGTGTCACCTCCTTGTGGAACGCGGCGGAAGTGTCCAGTGTCCGCTAGCACAGCGCGAATCGGTTCGGGCAACGACCTCGCATTCGCCTCTTCCGCCGCACCCCTTGTCCCGTCATCCATGCCTTGCGCTAAGCGTGCAGTTCAGTGAGAATGGGGCGCCTTCGGACCCCGTGTTTGAGGGCGGGAAGCGCTGGAAGCATGAATTCATTTGGCTTTCAGCTTCAGGAGGAAGATGCCCGGGGAGCCTTCGGCGGGAGCGCCGATACCGAACTTGCAACGACTTCGTGATGCGTACCCGGACAAGTTCGTCCCTTCTGAACGCGCGTTCGCTGCAATCCACCGTGGCGATCGCATCTTCGTCGGAACAGGCTGCGGGTATCCGCAATACCTTGTCGACCAACTCGTCGCCTACACCCAAGCGCATCCCAAGGCGTTCTTCGACGCGGAGGTTCTGCACGTGTGGACGCTCGGCGTCAACCCGTACCTTCGCGACGACGTCAAGCGCAACTTCCGGCTGAATTCGTTCTTCGTCAGCGGCCCCACGCGCGATTCGGTGAATCAAGGTGCGGCCGACTACACCTCGATCTTTCTCTCACAGGTTCCCGGGCTGTTCGCGCGGGGCGTGATTCCGATCGACGTGGCGTTGGTGCAAACGTCGTCACCGGACGAGCACGGATACGTCAGCCTCGGTATCAGCGTCGACATCGTTCGTCCGGCCGTCGACAAAGCACGAACGGTGATCTGCCAGATCAATCCCTCGATGCCGAGAACGCACGGCGACGGCTTCCTGCACATGTCGCAGATCGACTACGCGATTCCCTACCAGGAGCCGTTGCTCGAACTGTCGGCACCGCCGGAGGACGAGGTGGCGCATCGCATCGGCGAATACGTCGCACGCCTGGTGGAGGACGGCGACACGATCCAAGTGGGCTACGGGCGCATCCCGGACGCCATCCTGGCGCGCCTGTCCGGCAAACGACACCTTGGCGTGCACACCGAACTGCTGAGCGACGGCTTGGTGGAGCTGATGAAGACGGGTGTCATCGACAACACGTGCAAATCGCTCGACCGACACAAGACCGTGGCGTCATTCTGCATGGGCTCGAGACAGACCTACGAGTACTTGGACGACAATCCGGCGGTGACGTTTCGCTCGGTCGACTACACCAACAATCCCGCCGTCATCAGCCGCATCGAGCGAATGACGGCGATCAACTCCGCGTTGCAAATCGATCTCACCGGGCAAGCGACGGCGGAGTCTCTCGACGGTGCCGTCTACAGCGGCGTCGGGGGACAACCGGACTTCATGCGCGGGGCGGTGCTGGCTCCCGAGGGGAAATCGATCCTCGTGCTGCCGTCGACGGCGCGCAACGGCACGGTGTCGCGGATCGTCCCTCACCTGAGCGAGGGAGCGGGCGTAACGCTGACGCGAAGCGACGTTCACTACGTCGTGACTGAATACGGCATCGCCTACTTGCATGGCAAAAACCTTCGCGAACGCGCGATGGAACTGATCCGCATCGCCCATCCCACCTTCCGGCCCGAACTGCTTCGGGATGCGAAGGGCAAGCACCTGATCTACGCCGATCAGGCGTTCGTCCCTGGGAGTCGCGGCGAGTATCCGGAGCAGCTGGAAACGCATCGCACGACCAAGTCCGGGCACGAGATCTTCCTTCGCCCGGTGCGGATTTCCGACGAGCCGCTGCTGAAGGACTTCTTCTATGCGTTGTCCGATCAATCGATCTATCGGCGATTCATCTCGTCGAGAAAGGACATGCCGCACGAGCGATTGCAGGAATTCGTCGTGATCGATTACTCCGCCGAGATGGTCATCTTGGCGATCGACGAGACGGATGAGATCGAGACCGTCGTCGGGGTGGCCCAGTACGGCATCGAGCCGGATTCGCACACCGCGGAAGTTGCCCTGGTCGTGCGGGATGAGGTTCAGAACCAAGGGATCGGGACGGAGCTTTTGGGCTACGTCACGCTGCTTGCGAAACGAGAAGGATTGCGAGGATTCCATGCGGAAGTGCTGGTCGACAATCAGGCGATGATGCACTTGTTCGAAGCGGCGGGATTCTCGATCGAGAAGAAACGAGGTGCAGGCGTTTATGAGCTGCGGATGTTGTTCTGACGAGCGTGCGAACGCGTCAGCGGACATGAGGCGACTGTTCGAGCCTCGCACCGTTGCCGTGTTCGGCGCCTCGACGAATCCGGACAAGATCGGATTCCGCATCGTCGAGAATCTTGTTCAAGGGGGGTACGGCGGGACGATCTACCCGATCAATCCCCACGGAGGCGAGATCCTCGGGATTCCGGTGGTGACGTCACTCGAAGCCGTGTCGGAACCGGTCGATTTGGCGGTGATGGCGATCCCCGCCCGATTCGTTCACGACGCGGTGGTGGCGTGTGGCGAGCACGGAGTGAAGCATCTCGTGCTCATTACGTCGGGCTTCTCCGAGGTGGGGAACATCGACGAGGAGAAGCGGATCGTCGAGACGGCGAAAAGTTACGGGATGCGCGTGCTCGGGCCGAATGTCTTCGGCGTCTACTCCGACGTGTGCCGCATGAACGCGACGTTCGGACCGAGTGGAATCCTCTCCGGCCACGTGGCGATCGTCACGCATAGCGGCGCGCTCGGTATCGCGATGATCGGAAAAACGGCGGCGGAGTCGCTCGGACTGTCCGCGGTCGTATCGGTCGGGAACAAGGCGGATGTCGACGAAGCGGACCTGCTCGAGTATCTCGGCCGGGACGAGCGCACGCGCGTCATCCTTCTGTACATCGAAGGGGTGAAGGAAGGCGGGCGGCTGGCGAAGACGCTTCGCTGGGTCACGCGCGAGAAACACGTCGTGGTCATCAAGTCCGGTCGCTCCAAGCGCGGTGCGATGGCGGCGGCATCCCATACGGGATCGCTCGCCGGCGCGGACGACGTGTTCGACGCGGTGATGAAGCAGTGCGGCGCGATGCGTGCCGAGAGCGTCCAAGACGCGTTCAACTGGGTGCAGTATCTCGCGTCGGCGCCGACCCCGACGGGGAAGGACGCCGTCATCGTCACCAACGGGGGCGGGATCGGTGTGATGGCGACCGATGCGTGCGAAAAGTACGACGTCGCGTTGTTCGACGATCAGAAGACGTTGCGCGATGCGTACTCGGACGTCATGCCCGACTTCGGATCGTCCAAGAACCCGGTCGACCTCACTGGGCAGGCGACCGCCGACGACTACCGCCGTGCGCTCGAGGCGTCCTTGGAAGAAGAGAACATCCACGCGGTGATTGCGCTGTACTGTGAGACGGCCGTGTTCGACACCGATCAATTCGGCGATCTGTTGCGAAAGAGCTACGCGCAGTATGCGAACCGGAAGCCAATCGTGTTCACGCTGTTCGGCGGCGCCAAGATCGAAGCACTGGTCCGCCAGCTGAAGGGCGAGGGCATTCCCGTGTTCGCCAACGTGTACGAGGCCGTCTCCTGCTTGGGCGCACTGTACCGATCGTGGCGCACGCATCAGCGCGCGAAGGTTGAACCAGCGCCACTGGCGCTCCCGATCGGCCGAATTCGTTCGATTCTCAAGACGGCGGGCCGAGAGAATCGCGGCTTCCTGCTCGCGAACGAGGCGGCGAATGTCGCGGCCGCGCTGGAGCTTTCCGTGCCGCAATCGATCATCGCGAGGAACCTCGACGAGGCGGTCCAGGCGGCGGAGCGGATCGGCTACCCGGTCGTGCTGAAGGTTGTCTCGAAAGACATCATTCACAAGAGCGACGCAGGTGGTGTCGCATTGGACCTGGAGACCCGCGACGAGATCATCGACGCCTATCAGGCGATCCTGCGATCGTGCCGCGCGTACAAACGGGACGCCAAGATCGAAGGGGTCGAGGTCGTCGAGATGGTACAAGCCGGCGTGGAGACGATCATCGGCGCGCGTCAGGACCGTTCGTTCGGCCCGACGATCATGGTCGGCCTCGGTGGCATCTACGTGGAAGTGATGAAAGACGTGGCGTTCCGCGCGGCGCCGGTGGATCAGGAAACGGCACTCGAGATGATCGCCGATCTCCGCTCGTTCCCGCTTCTTTTGGGCGTGCGTGGGGAGAAGCGCAAGGACATCGAAGCGGTGGCCGAGGTGATCGTCAAGCTGAGCCACCTCGTCGATCAGTGTCGCGAGATCACCGACATCGAGGTGAATCCGCTGGTGGCGTACGACGTCGGAGACGGGGCGAAGGCGGTCGACGTCAGAATTCTGTTTCAGACTCCTGAGGAGGTGAGGTAGCGTGAAATCGCTCATTGTGGCTTCGACGCGCGAAGATGCGGGGAAGACCAGCACGATCATTGCATTGGCACGTATCCTGGGAAAGCGGTTCGGATATCTCAAGCCGCTGGGAGACCGGTTCCTCTACCGCAAGAAGCGCCTGTGGGATTACGATGCCTCGCTGCTGACGCAGCTGTTCGGATTGGGGGAAGAACCCGAGACGATCAGTATCGGCTTCGATCACTCGAAGCTTCGATACATGTACGATCGCGCAGCGATCTTCGAGGAGTTCAACCGCATCGTGGATCAAGTGGGAAAGGACCGCGACGCGGTGTTCATCGAGTGCGGTAGCGATCTGGGATACGGCGCGTCGGTCTTTCTCGATCCGCTGACGATCTCTCAGGAAACGGGTGCGCCCGTGCTCATCCTGGCCAGCGGCGACGAGAACCACATCGCCGACGACCTCGCGTTCATTCACCGCTTCGTCGGAAGCGACGAGGCGAACGTGGCCGGCGTCATCATCAATAAGGTTGTGCAGATGGAGGAATTCTGCTCGGTGCACCTGCCCGAGATCGAGAAACTCGGCGTGAACGTGCTCGGCGTGCTCCCGTATCGTCCGGCGTTCTCCACGGTGTCGCTCGCGACGGTGGCGGACAAGTTGTTCGCCAAGGTGCTGGCCGGCGAAGAAGGACTCCAGAAGAGGGTACGCTCCGTGGTCGTCGGCGCGATGTCTGTCGGCGCCGCATTGGTGGATCCTCAGATCAACGAACCCGACAAACTGGTGATTACGAGCGGCGACCGCAGCGACATGATTCTGGCGATGATGGAAACGGAGGGAACGGCGGGTATCGTGTTGACGAACGGGATCATTCCGCCGTCTCACATCGTGGCCAAGGCGAGCGGACGCAACGTCCCATTGCTCGTGGTCGAAGGGGATACGTACTCGACGGCACTGCAAATCGAGAAGATCCGTCCGCTGCTGCGCGCGGAGGACGAGACGCAAATCGGGGAACTCACGACGATGGTCTCGGAGGGCGTCGACATGGGCGCCATCCGGGAACTGCTCTAGGAAGAAAAAAGCGACGCTCCACATGCCGATTCAAAGGGCACTCGTGGAGCGTCGCTGTCCGCGCTCGTAGGTTAGCTCTTGTTCTCCTCGCGGTCGAGGTACTGCAGAATCGCGTCGACGACCAAATAGTTGATCGAACGATCGCGCTTCTCGCCGAGCTTGATCAGCCGTTCGACCGGCTTCTCCTCCATTTTCCGCTGTGGGATGTAGATGGATAGCTTGTCGAGAATCTCTTTGTTGGCCATGGAGTTCACCCCCTCCCATTTCTTGCGGGGTCATTCTGGGACGAGTTCCCGTCATCTCCCCAATTTCACGTACAATGATAGAGTACCCGGAAGAACCGGTCAGTCTATGGAGTGTTCCAGCAAAGTGCGTGAAAGAAAACTGGAAGAACCCGCCCGGAATATGGAAAGAACATGGAAGAAACGCGCCGCCTCGGCGCAGCGCCGACACATCCTGGCGACTTGACGTACAATGGAGGAACGGGAAATGGGAGGTACGAGCATGTCTAGAAAACACTGGCACCGCAGCGTTTGCTCCGCGAGTCTCATCGGAGTTGTCCTCCTGTTGTTGGCGGGATGCACGCTGTTTGATCACACGGCTGCCGTCATTCAACTCTCCGTCACGCAAGGGACGGTTCCACTTACGGTGGCGTACGACGGGACTGCATCGACGGGTCCAGACGGGATCACGACGTATCGATGGACGTTCGGTGACGAAGCACAGGTCTACGCGGGCACCGGCTCGTACACGTTCAACCACGCGGGCACGTATGAAGTCGAGTTGATGGTGCGTGCGGAAGACGGAACGACGGACACGGAGACGGTACTCGTCGAGGTGAGTCCCGCGTTTTGGGTGGCGGACGAGAACCTCGACGAGATCTACAAGCTGGACGCATTGGGTAACGTCATCTATACGCTCGCCGCTCCGGCCACGCAGCCGCGCGGACTGGCGCTCGCGCTTCGGAACGGGGAGTGGACGCTGTACGTCGCGTGTGCGAACGACGGCTTCCAGAAGCTGATCCAGATGGATCCTGAATCGGGCATGGTGATCGCGCAATACCAAGCACCGGCACAGGATCCCGGAGGCATCGCGTATGCCCCGATTGCACCCTTCCGCGTGTGGCACGTCGATTCGCTGAGCCGGAAGATCTACGAGATCAACCCGAGTGACGGTCTCACCTTGAACGTCTTTGGGGCGACGTACTTCCAGTCGTCTCCGAACCTCGGCGGGAATCCGTTCCTGCAAACGCCACAAGGGATTGCCTGGCACGAAGGCCCGAAAACTGCAGGTGCGCTGTGGGTGCTGGAAGCGGAAACGCGACTCCTGTACGAACTCGAGATCGTACCGGCGATCAACATCTTCTCGAGCACGCAGCTCACGCTTCTGGCCGACCCCATCGAACTATCTGCCTCCTTGTTCCCGATCGCCGGAATCGATTGGTATGACGGGTCCTTGTGGGTCGTCGAGCGCGACCGTCATCGCGTGACCCAGGTCGACCCGACAACCGGCATGGCGACAGGACGGTTCCTGAACGGGTTCCCCGGGGCGGCAGTCAACGGGCTGTCTGTACAACAATAGCAGCGACCCACGGGTTCGCACGGAGGGGGATATGGCGGAGCGATCGCACGCTCACGTGACGGCATTGTGCCATGGCCGGATTCACGGATTCCCGGGAGCGGACACGATCGTCCTGGAGCGAGATCGCATTCGCGCCGTTGGACGTGCTCGCGAGCTGGAAGGCCTATGGACTGAGGTGGGAGGGGACGTCCTCGATCTGAACGGCAAGTACGTCCTCCCCGGTTTCATCGATGCACACATCCACCTGATGCAAACGGGGTTGATCGCCAGCGGCTGGCAGATTGCGCTGGCGGGGCTTACCCGCGATGAGACGCTCGACGCGCTGGCTCGGGCGGCCCGCCATCGAGGTGGCGAGTGGGTCGTCGCGTACGGATGGGACGAGTCGACGTGGGAGGATCGCCGGTATCTGAGCCGCTCGGAGTTGGACGCCGTCGCTCCCGCAAGTCCGGTGCTGGCCACGCGTCTCGACGGACACCTGATGGCAGCGAACAGTCTCGCGATGGCCTCCGTGCCGGCCGAGGCACCGGAAGACCTCATCGAACCTGCGCAGGGCTGGCTTCGCGAGGCGGCGGTCAACGAGATGATGAAAGCGATCCAGCCGGACGAGGAAGCCGTTCGGCGCGCACTTGCAGCGGCGACCGACCTTTGTCATCAGTTGGGAATCACGACCGTGCACACGATGACGCGATCGGTGTATCTGGATGCGCTGCAACGTCACCGACAGGAGAGACGCCTGCGCGTGGTCGTGTGTCCGGAAGTGGAGTCGCTCTCACTTCTGACGGAACGAGGATTGAGAACAGGGCATGGGGACGCATGGCTCCGTCTCGGGGGCGTGAAGATCTTTGCGGACGGCTCGATCGGCGCGGGGAATGCCGCGGTATCCGTTCCGTTCAGCAA
>Ga0272441_10015738_pt1 | contig 10554 bp, 9 predicted proteins | sample SSMProp6N_FD_193582 | JGI IMG/M metagenome (GOLD analysis project Ga0272441, IMG submission 193582) | Marine sediment archaeal communities from Little Sippewissett salt marsh, Falmouth, MA, United States - SSM-Prop-6N | ecosystem: Environmental > Aquatic > Marine > Wetlands > Sediment ... | reverse complement strand
GGTATGGTAAAACTTAAAAACGGTAAAATTAAGGTTAATATTGATGAATATTATGGTTTAACTAAGGGGACATTTGAAGCATTAACAAGGGATGCACAGGTAATGAATGTTCAAGCAATAAATTCATTTGTCAGGGTTAAAGCCACAAAAATAACTGGATCGGAATTTACCATTCAGGCAGAAGATCCCACATTTGATGGCGAAGTAAACTGGCTTGTTTTAGCAGAAAGAAACGATCCTTATATTAAGACAAGTAAACTAACCGATAAAACCGGGCGTTTGATAAATGAAGTGGAAAAGGGCGAACCTAAAGGAAACGAATTTGATGATAAGGTGGAATATACGGAAGGTGCAGAGAAAGAGTCATTTGAACCTGTAGAAATGCACGATAAAAAAGGATATTACAACCATCCTAAAGCATACGGTAAGAAACTTTATAAAAGAAAAATAATTAAGAAGAAAAGGTCTTGAAGTTTTGTATTTTATAAAAAAGTGTTAAAATTATAGCGTATTAAATTAAAAAGGAATTTATCCTATGGCAGAAAAAACAAACATTGAACAGATGCGAAGGGAACTTAAAAGACGTTCAATGGACATCATTAAACTTTATAATCCCTTAAATGAACCGTTTGAAACAATTTATGATAGCTTTAGACACGTTATCCCAGCTAAAAGTGAAGACAGCTTTCCAAGATATATTGCACAAAAGTGGATCAAAGAATTTATTGATGACCAAATAAACAAAGAAGAACAGAAAAGGATTGATAAGGAAAACGAAAGTAGAAAAAGTAAAGGTTGGGATCCGATAAGCCCACAAGAAAGGGAACAGTTTGATATTAGATATAAACTTACGACCGATAATGAAGAACTAAGAAAGCAATGGCTTAAAATTATATATAAAGGTGTAACCAAAGAATACGGTGCTACAACACCCGAAAGGATAGAAAAAGATAAGAAAGATAAAAGACCACAAGATGTTGTGTTGATGGAACAATTAGATACTGAAATGGGTTTTGCCGACATGATGCCCGAAACCGAACAAGACTATGATATCCCCGAAATAGAAAGTAAAAAAGACAGTTTAGCAAAGGAAATAGAAGATGAATGATAAAATTCAAGAATTAATAGGAATGGAAAAGGGGGATGAAAGTTGGGAAGAATACTTCCAAAGGGCTAACGAAGCCGGCCAAGTAGATCAAAAGATAATTTATCAAGTAGTAAGTTTATTAGTGGAGGAATTAAATGCCGAAAAAGAAAAAAACAGAATCAGACTTTCAAGAGAGGGTAAAGAAGTTCAACGAAGAACTGATGAACCTGCAAGAGAAATACCAATTCAAGATAGTGATAAAACAAGTGAACCGACCAACGAATGAACTAAGCGTCATTGATCTTACAGAAGAACCACAAAAATAACCCGTGATATAATTTTAATATGACTAATTGGACTAAAGGTAGCGAAAAACCTACTAATTGGGGTAGTGGTACAGACTATTCTACTAATTGGAATAAAGGTACGAAAAAGTCTTCTGATTGGTCTTCCGATACTTCACAAGGTAGCAACTGGACCGGTTCAACAAGCCAGAATACTAGTTGGGAAAAAGAAAACAGCCACGATACCGATTGGACCAAAGATAATGAAAATTCTACTAATTGGAACGGTGGTACAAGTCGTTCTAGCAATTGGACTAAGGATAGTAAAAAGTCTACGGATTGGACTGGACCTACTTCACAGGACAGCGATTGGATTGGTCCTACAAGTCAGGATACCATTTGGGAAAAAGAAGATGGCTTTATTATAGATAATGGTTATCTTTTACTTCAAAATAGTTCGTATTTATTATTACAGTCAGAGGATAAACTGGCTTTACAATAATGGCAGATAGTATATTAACAGCATTATCGGGTTTTTCAGACATCAATGATAGCGATTATATATATGTTGTGGATGTATCGGATGATACAGATAACGATGCTGGTACAGGAAAGAAAATAACAAGAACCAACTTTTTAGCTTCTGCAAGTTTAAGTTCGCCAACATTAGATGAAGCGGTAGCAAGTACATCTTTTGATCTAAATGGTGTAGAACTTATATTAGATGCCGATGGGGATACTTCATTAACGGCAGATACAGACGATCAAATAGATATTTTAATATCAGATGCGGATGATTTTCAATTTACAGCTAATACATTTACAGCTTTATCAGGAAGTTCAATAGAAACAGACACAATATCTGAAACTACTGGTGCGCATGGTGTGGCAATAGATGGTTTAACGATAAAAGACGCCGGTTTTGCATTGGGTTCCGATGCTAATGGGGATATTTATTATCGTTCTGGCGGGGCTTTAGCAAGGTTAGCAAAAGGTTTTGCATATCAAATACTTCAAATGAATAGCGGGGCTACGGCACCAGAATGGACAAATAATAATACATATAATGTTAAAACCTATGGTGCAACGGGGGATGGGGAAACCGATGATGCTGAAGCTATACAAGACGCAATAGATGCTGCAAACGATGTAGATGGCGGAATAGTCTTTTTCCCTGAAGGTACTTATGTTGTAGGTTCGGAACTTACTATGTATTCAAATATTTATATTAAGGGCGTTCCGGGATCAACAGTTATAGATTATAGTGCTATTGATTCAAGTTTCGATGTTTTTAGTACAGAAGGAACAGAAGAAGATGCTATTGATTTATCCGCTAACGCAAGTATTGGGGATACTACTTTGACTTTAACTGACACTTCCAGTTTATCCGCAGGGGACTATATAAAATTAAGGGATGATGCAAATAACCTTGATAATAATGTTCTTAGGGGCGAAATTTGCAGGATAGATTCTGTAGATAGTGAAACTGAAGTAACTTTAAAAGATTTAGTTATATCTGCTTATACAACAGCAAATAATGCAGCGGTTGTTAAGTTAAATTTTATTGAAAATGTGATTTTTGAAGGTATTCATATTTTAGGCCCTGAAGAATCTGCCCAAACTAGTAGGGGTATTTATTTACATGTGGTAAAGGGTTTTACAATCAGAAACTGTAAGTTTGAAAGATGTCAGCATTCAGGTATTTATGCAGAAGTTTGTTTATATGGGTATGTAGATAATTGTGATTTTCTTGATGGTGAGGGAGATGAAGGGACTAGGGGATATGGATTTGTAGCAGCCGTATGTTCCCAAGATTTAATAATGACTAATTGTTTTGGGCATAATTTAAAACACCTTTTTACTGCTGGTGGGGCTGGAACTGAATATGGTTTGGTTAGACGGGTAACTGTGGCAAATTGTAAAGCAGACGAAATGAGGTATGCTGCCCTAGACACGCATGCAAATGGTATGGAAGTAAGTTACATAGGAAATATTGTACGAAATTCTGTTAGGGCTGGGTTAAGACATAGGGGTAAAAGCGGGGCTATTATAGGAAATATAATTACTGATTGTGGGGATGAAGGAATTGCAGTTACACCGTTTAGTACAGAATTGGGGGGATATGTAATTACCGGAAATTATGTTAGTAGGGTTGCGGGGGATGGTATTTTTTATAGTGAAAGTAATGCTAGTTACGGAGATAGTGAATATCTTTCAATAACGGGGAATACTATACACGCTGCTGCCGGGGGCGGGGTATTTGTAAGTAGTAATGGGGCTAATGCTTTGGAAAATGTAGTGGTATCAGGAAATTCCATAAATGCTGCTTTACTTAGGGGAATTTATTTAAATAATGTTTCAAATGGAAGTGTTATAGGCAACGCCATGACTGTAGATGGCGATAGTGCTTTTGGAATAGAAGTTTCCGATGATGAAGCTGGGGTAAATAAAACCAGTATTACAGGTAATTCAATTATTCTTTCCAGCAGTACAGGGACAATAGGAATAGATGTTGATGACGGCGATGATAATATCATTTCTTCAAATATTATTTCGGGGGCGGCAAACGCCATTAAATTAGACAATAACTGTACCTATAACAACGTTCAATCAAACAATGTAAGAAATTGTACGGCGGGTATTACCTTAGGAACGGGTGATGGAAACGCCCAAGCTAATAATATTACATAAGGTATAATATAAATATGCGAAATACATTTGGACAACTAATAACTACAACTTACGACTATATTTCACAGGCAAGTGGAAGTGTTGCATCTTCTACGATAGCCAACTTTGTAAAAGATAGTTTAAATAAAAAATATCATTTAATACAAGCGGAACTTAGGGGGTATATAAATAGGGATCTTCCGCAAACAGCAAGTACGGCAGAAGACCAACAAAGATATCATTATCCGCAAAATATTTATCCGCCTTTGGTTTCAGCTACAATAGAAGTAGGGGATGTAGACTATCCTTTAACTATAATACAAAGCCAAAGTGAATGGGATCAGCTAAACCAAGTAGACTTTTCGGGAACAACTATTCCACAATACATCTTTCCAATGCGGGATCACTTTGAAGTATGGCCTATACCACAAGAAGACGACAACACTATCACTTTAATAGGTAATATGCTAGATCGGGATATGACAGCCGATGACTATACAACGGGAACGGTAACGGTAGCAGAAAATGACGCAACAATAACGGGTGCTGGAACAACATTTACCGCCGCTATGGAAGGAAGATGGTTTCAAACTACAAACGACCAGTATTGGTATAGGTTAGATACTTATACGGATGGTACACACTTTGAACTTGAAAGTGTTTTTGAAGGTGCAGACGGGGCGGCACAAACATACACAATAGGTGAAAGCCCTGAAATTCCACCCGAATTACATGAATTATTGCCACACGGGTCTGCAAGCGACTTTTTCAGTGGTCCAAGAAAAGACTTCAACGCTGCACAAGCCCATTTAAATTATTTTTGGACCGGGGACTATTCCAATGTCAGCCGGGATATCAAAGATGCGTTTGGTGGGGTCTTGGGGGCTAAGAAACGATATTCTAGGCGGGGTGAGGGCCGGGTCATTGATAAAAGCGGAAGACAAATAAGTAGGTTTGACGAAAGATGGTCAACAACTTTAGAATAGGGGTTTTATGGCTTTACAGAAATTAAACATTAGGGACTTTACAGGGGGAATTGGAACGGTTGGTGAAAAGAAGGATATAGCAAATTCCTGTAGATTCCTAAAAAATTTAAATATACATGAAGATCCTTCTTATGTAACACTTGCTAGGAAGGCAACAAAAGTATCCGGAACTACCGTTGATGGTTTGGTTCATTGGATGGAAGATGCTTCGCCGTGGGCTACCGATAGATATTTTTTTGCAGTAAATGGCGATGTTTATAAAGAAACAGAAGCGGGGGTATGGAGTGATGTATTTACTGCTGCAGGAAGCGATGGGGAAGGGTTAAAAGTTTTTGATGACTACCTTTATTATGCGGCTAGAAGAACAATAGGAAGATATGGAATTCTAAGTGGAACCCCAGCACATTCTGCGGACTTTTTAAGCGACGGTACGACTAATTTGGATCAGTCGGCTGATGGAACCGGTGCAACAGATTACACGCCGCCCATTGCAATAAATGAAGGTGCCACGCACAGAAATACGATTACACCTACTAGGGATCCAATAGAAAATATTGTAATAAATGTAGATGTTGTAGGCACAGGAGATTGGACCTTAACTTTACATGACAGCAATAACAAAACGATAGGAAGTAAGACTATAGCCAACGGGTCTATGTCTACCGGGGATGTTACATTTACCTTTGCTTCACCATTAAGAGTAGTTATTGATAATCAATATCATTACCATGTTACAAGTACGGTAGCTGATGGTGGTGTTGATACTGGAGAAGATGAAGATTTAGAAGCGTCGTACTTTTTAGAACATAATGGAATTTTGATAAATACTAAGTTTCATCAAATGGAAGAATTTTTAAACTTTTTGGTTATTTTAAACGAACGATATATTGCTAAATGGGATCAAGCTACTTATGAACCTAACTTTATTACTTTAGCTGCTGGTTATGAAGCAAGAACATTAGCGAAATTCAATGAATTTTTGGTGATCGGTGCTTTTAAAGGTAAAAATGTTCAAGGGGCAGAAGAAGCCAGACTTTATTTTTGGGATGGTATTGAAACTACTTTCAATTATTTTACAGACTGTAAGGTTGGGGGTCCAAATGCTTTAATAAATTCCGAAGGAAATTTAACAGGTGTATATGGTAGTGATGGTTCCATGTATCTAGGAAACGAACCCTTTCAAAAAATAGTAGATGGCGTGCCTAAACTGACAAAAGGTAAGTATGTAAAGGTGGCACCGGGGGCAATTACAAATTATAAAGGCAGAACTTTAGTAGGTATAGCTTATTCTAATGATGATGGAACCAATTTTGAAAATGGGGTATATGAATATGGACATCAACATGAACAAATTCCACAGTCTTTTAGTTTTCCCTTTACGATAAGTACAGGAAATACAAAAAGTACAAATATTTGGATAGGGATGGTAAAAACAGTGGGGGATGACCTTTATATATCGTGGCGGGATAGTGATGGTGCTACTTATGGTGTAGATAAGATAGCTTTAGGCGATGATGCTAGTGCTTCGGGTTTATGGGAAAGTCTAATATTTGACGGCGGCGACCCCGATAAATATATGTTACCAATGAATTTAGTAATTACATTTGAACCTTTAACCGCGGGACAAAGCGTAACACCTAAATACAAACTAGACCGGGCTGCTTCTTTCACAACAGGAACGGCTGCAAGTACAGTAGGGGATACAAGGGTAGAATGTCCTATATATACAAGATGCAAAGAACTAGAAGTAGGTTTTAATTTAGCTAGTACAAGTAACACTTTTATTAAAGTTACCAGCGTTAAATTAGAATATGACGATCTGGCAGAAGAAGGTTTAGAATGAACTTTGAACGCTTAGAAGGTAGAAGAAAAAAAGAAGCTAAGAAGCGTATAACCCAACGGGATCTTATTCCTAAAGCCGTAAAGTTAAGAAATAGCGAAATTTATCAATTAGGTGAAGAAACTATTATCATTTATGATAGGGATAATGATACTGTTTTACAAATAGACCAAGATAATACTAAGGTGGGTTTTGGCGGAACAGACTATTATGTGGACTATTCCAATGGAAATGCGGTTTTTAATGGTATTACGGGTGGTAGTATAGATGTAGACACAATAGATAGTGTTGCATCATTTACTGCAACTACCTTAAATTGTACGACTTTAAACGCAACTACAATTTCCGGGCTTTATACGGCTACAGAAATATGGTTTGCGCCTATTATTCCGCAATGGACTGATTCTTGGACTGTTAACGCTGCTTATACAGATATTGAAGGATCGATATTTGATGTAAATTTTGATGATATAGCAACGGGATGGGATATTTTCTTTGATATAGTAGGAAAAACAGACGCTGGAACGGCATATTGGCAACTTTATAATATAGACGATGCGGAAGCTGTTGAAAATTCTGAAATATCAACAGCATCTACCGATCCTATAAATTTAAGAAGCGATGCATTAACAATGCCGGAAGGTACCGTAACATTAAAGGTACAACACAAAATAGTGGATGGGGATGAAGCTACTGAATATGTTAATAGTATAATGGGTAAATTAGTATTAAGGTTATCATCGTGAGATTCGTAACTAAAGAAAAAAACATTAAAAAAATAGAAGCTGAATTAGGTGTAAAACTTGTAGCAGAATATGCAGGCGATACAGTAAATGGGTATTTTACGCAAAATTCAAAGGGTACTACTGTTGTTTTATATGACAAAGATGAAAACCCTACATTTGAAGTATATGAAAAAGACGGTATTTCACATAGTAGGGGAAGGAAAACTACTTTTAAAAAGGCAAAAATTGATAATACTAAAATTAAGAAATTGGCTAAAGGGGTCAATGATATAATATAAATATGGCATACAACAAAACAGATGCAGCAAGGGAATTAGGAATATCAAAAAAAGAACTAGAAAATAGGGCTAAAGCTGCTGGTTATGATAATACCGAACAATACTACTGGTCGTTAGGTAATTTCGCAGCCGGTAGTTCCGGGGAATATAATAATTTAGGTTCATTATCCGGCGTACAACAGTCTAACCTTATTGCACAACAAAAAGCGCAAGAAGAAGACTTTTTAAAAAGATATTCAACAGCTATTGGTCAACAGCCAACAATGGCTGATATTTACGGTAGACTTTCAACACAATATGGTTTACCTGAACAACAGAACTTATCAACAGGTTTAACCCAAAACGCTTTAGATATAGAAGGTAGACTTCAAACCCTACCCGAAAGAATAGGTACTGAAACAAGGGGATATGATGTAAACGCCACACAACGTGCCAGAATAGAAGAACAAAGGGGTGGGGAAATGGCTGGGGATCTAGCCCAGATGGCAAGGGCTGCAGAACGTGCCGGTACAAGAACCGCACAGTTACAGGGCGATATTGGAACACAAATGCAATTAGAATTAGCACAGCAAACTAAACAACTTCAGCCATTTACAGTAGAAGGTGAACTTTTAGGTAGTAGGTTTGCTAGGGAAGTTACTATGTACACAACAGACAAAGAAGCGCAATTGAATGTATATTTACAACAATTAGCCAACAACCAAGCAATGACTGCAGCGGAAACAGCACAAATGTATGCTTTAGCACAAAAAGAAGATGAATATGAAAAAGCAAAAAGTCTTTTTGCATTTCAACTTGCTGAAAAAGATAAATATAAAACTAGTAATTTAGGAACTTTAGATGATGGGTGGTAATTATGCCTATAAGTAAATATAACCCTGATGGGACAGTAAATATATATAACAGCAAGACAGGTGAAATTAAAACTAATGTGGCGCCAGAACAACTCGGTGCCATAAGTCCAAATTTAGCTGTTGAATATGAAAGAAATAAGGCGGCTATTGAAGCATATAGTAGTACAAATGATATTTCTGTCATCCCAGAAGGTCAAAAACCAACAATTATAAGTGGTGCTATTTCACAAGGTTATGAAGCACCCAAAACAGAAGAAGAACAAAAACAACAAACAGTCGATGAAAACGCTAAAGCCGGGCTTTATCTTGCTAACCAACTAGGAACACAGGATTACGGAAAAATTACTGGACTAAAAGGACCGGGTGCTTGGGTAAAACACAAGGGTTTTCTTGGTTTGGGTGAAAAAACAGAGGAACCAAAATTCCCCGGAGCATCTGCACAAGAAACTTTATCTACTTATACCCAATTAAAAGGAATTCTTGATTTAGCAAAAAGGGGCGAATTAAAAGGTAGCGGAACAATATCAGACTTTGAGATGCAGATTCTATCAAACGCCGCTAGTGGCTTAAATCAGAATTTATCTAACGAAGCGTTCGGTAAAAAACTTGCAGAAGTTAAAGTTGCATTAAGTCCAGACTTTGAATTAACCCCAACCGGTGTTGTAAATAGAAATACTGGTAAACAAGTATCATTGGAAGAAGCCGATAGACAAATAACAACAGGTAATATAGATATGGGGGAAGTTACTGAAGAAGTACAATCCGAAGTCCTGTCCGAAGCAGCTTCGTCAGAAACATTGGGTTCTACAGCAAGTATTTTTGAACCTGCTATTAAAGAAAAAAAAAATACGGCACGGGATATTCTAGAAACGCCGGTTAATATTCCACCTTGGCTTGAAAGACAGATGTCTATTGCATCACAAGAAACACCCGCAACATCTTTATCGTTACCAAAAAGAAAAGAAGAAGCACTTGCTAGGGGTGAGGAAATTAAAGAAGTATCTTTGATGGATTTTGCAGTAAATTTTGCAAACGGCTTAATAAATATTGTTGGCGGAACCGCAGCATTATTGGGGGATATATCCCCTATAGCTAAACTAAAAATAGATCCTGATACTGGCAAGGTAGCCGTTCTTAATCCGATAACAGGTGAAACAAAGGGCGAAGTAATAAAAGGTATGGTTGATGTTCCAGCAAATATGTTAAATTTAATGTATCAACTAGGGCGGGATCCATTAAGTGCTATATACAATAAACCAGTAGAACAAGGTTTAAGTATATATGGAACTAGCCAATTATTAAAACCTATTGTTGAATCGCCAAATGCACCTAACTTTTTTAGTAAAAAACCGCCCAAATTAGGGGAAGCGACTAGTGTTAGTGCTGAAATACCGACCGCAGGCGGCAATCAGCCATCGGGGGATATAGTAGGAAATATTGTTAAACAAATAGATGATATGGATCCTAAAAATATATTTGGAAGCAAACAAGCGGAATTAGCAGCACAAAACATTCCCGTGGACAATTCAAGTATTCTTCAAGCTGGTGACGATATTATAAATATGAACCCAGAAGTAAAAGCAATAAATGAAAAGTATAATTGGCAAGGTAGCGTAGAAAAAATAAATAATTCTGCTGATTTATTAAATAACCTTAAAGTGTGGGGCGATAACGCGTTTACTAGTAGCGGAAATATTGGGGCAAGGGCATCTTCTAAGTTACAATTTCAATATTGGAAAGCAGGATGGAATATAATGAAAGAAATAGCGCCAGAAGTTGCAAAATATCAAACTTTATTAAAATGGTCAT
>Ga0272441_10015737_pt1 | contig 10555 bp, 6 predicted proteins | sample SSMProp6N_FD_193582 | JGI IMG/M metagenome (GOLD analysis project Ga0272441, IMG submission 193582) | Marine sediment archaeal communities from Little Sippewissett salt marsh, Falmouth, MA, United States - SSM-Prop-6N | ecosystem: Environmental > Aquatic > Marine > Wetlands > Sediment ... | reverse complement strand
GGGGCACAGATTTTACTGGCGGCTTCTGTCTTTCATTTTCGTCTGCTCAGCATCCGGGAGGTTAAGGAATATCTCATGGACAGAGGATTGCAGGTAATCCTTTAAATCTCGTATCGAGTTGAATTGTACTATCAGTATTTTTTGACAGTTATCAGGCAGGAACAATCGATTTTGGAACATTCGTCAATAAGATTATAAACACTGGCGCCGAAGCCGTATTGGGTGGCGGTCACTATCAGGATGGCTGCGACTTTACACTGGCCCTGAATGAGAGTCAGGCGGAAGTTAAATTTCTCGCCCTGCTGGTTGCACCCACCGGAACCTGAATTCTCAGACATAGGTAATGCTGCATTTGGTGTTATCGGTCCGAGTCAGTGGGAGCCCCAGGTTACGTTTTCACCTGAATCAATAGAAGAGACGGATACGGTTTGGTTCGGTCCGCTGGGAGAGACATTTGTTCAGGAGTATTTGGCTTCTTATGATGAAGAGCCATCCTATCATTCCATGGGTGGATATGCGGCTGGCTTGATCTTACAGAAGGCCATTATTGATGCGGAAATAACAAACACAGATGATGTTATACAGGCCCTCGACAGATTGGATATACTCACCTGCTATGGTCATATCAAGTTTGATACAAGCGAAGAGAACCATGGTCTTCAGATCGGCCATGATATGGTTTATATTCAGTGGCAGCAAGAGAATAGCAGTGATTTGGTAAAGCAAGTCGTCTGGCCCATAGGAGGAGCAACAGCCGGAGCCGTTTATCCGATTCCCTGACGGATATTTTATGCTCCGGCGTATACATGATCTGTAAGTCTGATTGTTTTTATAAACAACACGCATTATAAAAATTGAAAAAGGATCTATTTCATCAACAATAATTTCCTCGTTTGTGAGTAATGACCTGTCTGTAATTGATAAAAATATACACCGCTTGGCAAAACATGGTCGTCCTGATCTTTTCCATCCCAATATTCCTGATGGATACCTGCTTCTTTTTGTTTATAAACAATGTGATGGACTTCTTTACCAAGATCATTATAAATTTTTATATCCACAGGGCTTTGTCTTGGTAAACAGTAAGTGAGTAAGGTCCTGTTATTAAATGGATTCGGATAATTCTGCGTCATTTCAAAGGTTGCGGATCGGGACGATTCGGTATCAATTCCCGTGCTTTGATCGATCACGGCGACATCTGCGCTGAATTCCGAGGTGTTCATGTTTATGGTATCTGTTGCTGTCGATGTGACTGAATCCCCAGGATTGAGAACTGTGGTTATCACTGTCCAGTCACCGTTTTGATCGGGTACGGTTTGCTGAATAAATGTCTTTCCTTCTCCGTATCCGGTTGGATCCACAGCCGATTTAAACAGCTCGACTACAGTCTGAAGCGGAGTGCTTCCAACGGTTCCGGAAATTGTTGTCTGGCCGTTTATATGTATCGCGCTCAATATATTTGGAAAGTTATGCTCCTGATTGGCACCTGCGTCCGAATCCGAAGCATCGTTTGAATTGACTCCCACATCATCCAGATCAATACCCAGTGTGTGATTATCATAAATTGAATTTTTTATAATGCGATTGCCGTCACAATTCCAATTGCTTTTTGGATGTTCCCAGATACGAATACCCGCACCTTCATTTTTTGCGATGATATTGTTTGGCCCCACGGTATTGTTGATTGCATATCCCCCCTGATACTGGGTGCCATAGTATTCTCCGATGTTTATTCCTTCTTTGCCGTTCGGCAGTGGCGAAAGATTAACATCAAGGCCGATGACGTTTTGTTCGATGAAATTGTTATAGGTCAATATTTCCGATTCGGCATACCCGGTAATGCTTATACCTTCATAAATGTTTCCGGAAATCGTGTTTTTATCAATGACATTATCGTGTGCTCCTTCACCAATATAGATTCCGCAATGGAGGTTGCCCAGGGCCATGGTTCCGGTGATATCCGTTCCGACATAGTTGCCGGTTACAAAATTTTCATATACATCACCAGGCGGACAATTGGTAATACTGATACCAATGGCGTAATTATTTGAAACCAGATTATTGTAAATATAGTTTTGATAAGCGGTTCGGGTCACTTTATCCATGGCCGGGGGAACGATGATATTGATACCGGCCCATAACGACATCTGACCGGCTCCGTTTCCTTGGGAGAGGGTTCCAGAAGGATCGGTTCCGACAAAGTTACAGTCTAATGTGTTATATGCAGTCCCTCCCGGACTGCCTTCGATGCGTATGCCGTCCTGCTGGAAGTTCATGATAACCAGCCCCTGAATTTTATTGTAACTGGATCGAATAAACAGTCCGTGGGAGGCTCCGGCATTCGTACCATCCAGGACAATTTTTAAAACAGCCGTAGAAGGAGGTGTATTTCCCGATAGCGCCCCTGCTTGGGACAACCCGTCAATCAAGATTCCGTATGGATCGTCTATTTGGGGAAGTTTTGCAGCGAGATGGATTGTGTGACAATTGGTTCCAGGAATTTGAAAAAGAATTGTATCCGTACCTGCATTATTATTGGCAAGGGTCATGGCGTCCCTGAGAGTCCCCGGTCCGGAATCCAGTGTGTCAGTTACAGTAAAACTGGCGCCTGATAATAGAGTCATTAAAATGGTATTTACCACGAGGATCGCGTATAATGCCGTTTTCATTTTTTCACCCTCCATTTTTAAATATGAATAAAGTAATTCATTTATCCTTATACCTGAAATGCTTCAGGAAATTTGGAGAATCAATGTGTTATCATACTTCAAAAGTGAAAGTGATGGATAATGATAACGATGCGTATTACTTCGAGTCCAATTTTAATTGAAAAGACAGGAGCAATATTTGCTGTACAATATGATTATTTTTGAAGTGTGTGAGATACGCCGCACGGTGCTTATTATTATCTCCAAAAATGAATGATGATTACACGCGAATATACATGTTTTATCAAATGATGTCAATAGAAAATTACAATTCTATAACATGTTTAAAATATGATTTTTCTTAAATCCGGGAACTGCTCGGCTCCTGTGAAGTATTACTGTATTGAATGAAATGGTTTTTTGTGATGGCCTGATTGTTAGTAAAGGAAAGGAGGGCATGATGAAAAACCAATGTTCTGTTCTTGTTTTAACAGGTCTCATTTTTGGAGTCTTGTCAGGTGGTGAGGAGACAACAATGAATCAAAAAAAGATGAACCCGCTCACGCCGGAAGAAGAACGTGTGATTGTGCATAAAGGCACGGAAATGCCATTCAGTGGCAAGTACAATGATTTCTTTAAAAAAGGCCGGTATGTATGCAAACGGTGCGATGCCGTGCTGTATCAATCCGATCATAAATTCGCGTCTACCTGTGGATGGCCCAGTTTTGATGACGAAGTGCCGGGAGCTATCAAACGGATTCCTGACGCGGATGGTATTCGTACCGAAATTTTATGCGCCAATTGCGGTGCTCATCTGGGACATGTGTTTGAAGGAGAAGGACTGACTCCGAAGGACTTAAGGCATTGTGTTAATTCCATTTCTTTAAAGTTTGTGCCTGCCGGCCAGACATCTCAGACAGCCAAGGCTTATTTTGCAGGCGGATGTTTTTGGGGTGTCGAGCATCTTTTCGAACATCATGAAGGAGTTCTTTCTGCGATTTCGGGATATATGGGGGGGAATAAAGAGAATCCCTCCTATGAGGATGTGAGTTATCGAAATACCGGTCATTTAGAGACAGTGGAAGTGACTTACGATCCCGATAAAGTGACTTACGAAACGCTTGCCAGATATTTTTTTGAGATTCACGATCCCACACAATCGAATGGCCAAGGTCCTGATATTGGGGAACAGTATCATTCTGCTGTATTCTATCAGACTGAGGTAGAAAAAAAGACGATTAAAAAACTGATCGGACTCCTGAAAGAAAAGGGATACAACGTGGTAACCCGGGTGCTGAAAGCCAAACCATTCTGGGAAGCCGAAACCTATCATCAGGATTATTATGAAAAGACCGGAAAACAGCCGTACTGCCATGTATACCAAAAACGGTTTTGACTGAATCCGGCTGGTCAGGAAAGTCAAAACAGGACCGATCTGTTCATATTGTTTATTCAAACTTTAGCAACACGTTTTACGTAAACAAAAAGGGACAGTTGCGTGTATAACAAGCGCGTTTATATTATTTGGAACAGGATAATGCGGTTTGGTTAAAAGTATACCAGAAGATTTGTTGGATTTAAAACGTAAAGTAGTTAAAACGATACAGCAGATAAGGCCTCTTATACTCCCGGTTTTTCATGTGGAGTATCAATCCGGGAATATTCCGGTTATCGATCTGTCCGAACATCATAATGAGTTTGTCAATGTGGACATCAATGATGTCCATGCGTTCAGTGCAGCAGTGTTCAGAAAAATCAACGAAACTGGTTCGATGGCTGGCATCGGCCGGTACAATGAGAACCGGTCGATCTACCGCCGGTTTAAATTGTTTCAGGGAGAAGAACCGAGAATCGTCCATCTCGGAATCGACCTTTGGATCAAGGCGGGGACACGGGTTTTTGCACCGTTATCCGGTAAGATTCACAGTTTTAAATACAACGCAAAAGAAGGGGATTACGGTCCCACTCTGATTCTTGAACATACAGTGAAGGATGTTACCTTTTATACATTATACGGTCACCTAAGCCTGGATTCCATTGAAAATTGTCAGGAAGGTGATTCTGTCCAGGCCGGTGAGGAAATTGCCCGAGTAGGAAATTTTCCAATCAACGGAAACTGGCCTCCCCATCTTCATTTTCAGTTGATCACTTCTATGCAGGGGTGGAAAGGTGATTTTCCCGGAGCTGCCTCTATAGCAGACAGAATCCACTGGCTCAATATCAGTCCGGATCCCAATTTAATTTTGAATATTAAAACACTTACAACATGAAAGGAGATGACCATATGAAAATTTTTGTCATGATTTTCTTTTCGGCAGCCGTACTGATACCGGCAGGTATGATGGCTGAAACCAATCCATTTGATTCCGAATGGGAGACACCGTTTGGCACTCCGCCGTTCGAACAGATTCAAATCCAGCACTACAAGCCAGCGCTTGAAAAGGCGATGAACGCCCAAAAACAAGCGATCCATTCAATTATTCAGAATAGTGAATCCCCGACCTTTGAAAATACTGTGGAAGCACTGGAGTACAGCAGATTGCAGCTGTCCCGTATCGAGAATGTGTTCGAGAATATGAACGATGCGCTGACCAATGATGCGCTGCAGGCACTCTCAAAAGAAATGGCGCCCGTTCTGTCTGCACACAGAGATGACATCCTGCTAAACGCAGCGCTGTTTGAAAGGATTAAAAAGATATGGGGAAATAAAGTCGAATTAAATCTGTCTTCTGAACAGCAAAAACTGCTGGAAGAATGGTATAAAGCATTTGTACGCAATGGCGCCAATTTAAATGAAGAAGACAAGGCAGTTTTGCGGAAAATCAATGAGGAATTATCTCTGCTTACCGTGCAATTCAGCGAAAATGTATTGAAAGAAACCAATGCATTTGAACTGGTGATTGACAACGAGGCGGATCTGGCAGGACTGCCCGAAGCCTCGATTTCCGCGGCTGCAGAGGCAGCGGAAGAACGGGGCCATCATGGAAAATGGGTGTTTACCATTCAAAAACCCAGTCTGATTCCGTTTCTTCAATTTTCGGAAAGGCGTGATCTTCGGGAAAAAATGTTCAAGGCCTATATTATGAAAGGCGATCATGGCGATGAATTCGACAATAAAGACATACTTTCACGAATCGCAGCGCTTCGGGTTAAAAAAGCCCGGCTTCTGGGATACGACACCCATGCCCGTTTTGTACTGGAAGAAAATATGGCCAAAGAACCGAAAAATGTGTATGAGCTTCTGAAACAACTCTGGAAGCCGGCTCTGAAACGGGCCAAAGCTGAAGCCGAAGACCTGCAGGCAATGATCGAGGAGGAAGGCAACAGCTTCGAGCTTGAGCCTTGGGATTGGTGGTATTATGCAGAGAAAGTTAAAAAGGCCAAATACGATCTCGACGAAGAAATACTTCGGCCCTATTTTCAGCTGGAACATGTCCGTCAGGGCGCATTCGATGTGGCGAACAAATTATGGGGGCTGCAATTTGTCAAGCGGGAGGATATTCCCGTATATCATCCGGATGTGGTGACTTTCGAAGTAAAAGATGCGGACGGGTCGCATATCGGTATTCTCTATACGGATTATTTCCCCCGTGCCAGCAAGCGGGGCGGTGCATGGATGAGCAATTACCGGGGGCAGTATATCAAGGATGGTGAGGATATCCGGCCCGTGGTTGTCAATGTGGGCAATTTTACTATGCCAACTGCAGATAAGCCCGCACTTTTAAGCCTGGAAGAGGTCGAAACCCTGTTTCATGAATTCGGCCATGCCTTGCACGGTCTCTTGAGCCAGTGCACGTATCCTTCCTTGTCCGGTACAAACGTACCCAGAGATTTTGTGGAGTTTCCATCCCAGGTCATGGAAAACTGGGGGCTGGAGCCGGAAATCATGAAATCTTATACCCGGCATTACAAGACCGGCGAACCGATTCCGGATGCCTTGGTAGAAAAGATCCGAAATGCCAGACTGTTCAACCAGGGATTTGAAACCGTTGAATATCTGGCCGCGTCATTTCTGGATATGGACTGGCATACGCTCACTGAGCCTAAGGAACAGGATGTGATTGCGTTTGAAGAGGCGTCACTGAATAATATCGGCTTAATTCCCGAAATTGTTGTCAGATACAGAAGCCCTTATTTTAACCATATTTTCAGCTGGGGATACTCCTCCGGGTATTACAGCTATATCTGGTCAGAGGTTCTCGATGCGGATGCGTTTCAGGCATTTAAGAATACCGGGAATTTGTTTGATCCGACTCTGGCATTGGCGCTTCGAAAAAATATTTACGAAGCAGGCTTTACAGAGGATCCTATGGTGCTCTATCAAAAGTTCAGGGGCGGGCCGCCGACCATCGATGCCCTGCTTGAGAACCGGGGGCTGAATTAAAGCTGAATGGGTTATTGAGTCGTTGAGTCGGAGAGAGAGGCTGAAACGGAGAGAAGAATCAAGAGACAAGAAACAAGAAGCAAGAGGCAAAGAAAAAAAGAGCAGATTAAAGATTAAAGATTAAAGAATAAAGAATAAAGAATGTCGACTGTCGTCCTGAAAAAGGTTGACATGGCCCAATTGTCCAAGTATTGTATTTGAACTGAAATTGACATGGGAACAGGGGGTCTATGAAAACAAAGAGGAACAATATTTTGTTTCATATTATCAAACTGCTGATATTATTGCCATTTTCATTGCTGCCGGTGGAGCCGGAGGTTAAAGTCCACTATTTGGGCCACGCGTCATTTCTTTTACAGTTTGATAATGGAGTTTCCGTACTTACAGATTATGGAACATCCAACTGCTGGGATCTATCCAGTCCTATTTATGATATCGGTGATTTTATGCCGACCATATTGACCTATTCGCATCGACATGACGACCATTATAATGTCAGCCGAAAACCAGCTGGTGTGGAATATATTTTGGAGGGAATGGACAGTCTCAACATCGACGGGCTCTTAATCCGGCCTGTCCGAATAATCAGTTTGTCTCCGTCTGATTTTTCCGAATAGGCAGGTGGTGTACACATTTATGTGTCATTCCCGCGCACGCGGGAATCCAGAGGGAAGGGTCTTATCTTTATATGTCGTTCAGCTATTAAAAATACAAAGTATTTTATATATACAAAATGGATCCGGAATAAATTATTTTACATACAACGCCTTCTTTGTTTTTTCTATGCCGGATGCCCTGAGACGAATCAGGTATATACCGGAACTCATACCATCGGCCAGAGCGTTCCAGAAAACAGTATGTTCGCCTGCCTCCTTATGCTCTTCAAGCAATGTAGCCACTTCACGTCCCCGAAGGTCAAATACACGCAGACACACTTTTTGCCGATGAGGAAGACAGAATCGGACAGCTGTGCCCGGATTGAATGGATTGGGATAACAGGACAATGTGAAATCATCAGGTGCGATGTCTTCAGACTTTAAAGATACAGGTCCGGTGATGACAGCATCCAATTGCAGGGTAAAAACCTGATAATAGGCACGGTCAGCCAGCTCACAGCAGCCTGCAGCCACGGTGAACTGCATATAAAGCCCGGGAATATCTGCAGGCTGCACAGCAGAACGGATGCTCATATGATCAAATACTGCCCCTGCCGGATTGTCCACGCATGCATCTGCGGCAATCCGTGTTAGGTTGTTTATATATACAGCATCCGGATTCAGCCGAACCAGTGCAATACCGCTGTCCAACAGACCCTGATATTGACGAAGCACATGTGGATGATCGAGTGCCGTCTGTACATGATCGTCTTCCGAGGCAACCACCATAAACAACAGATTCGGCAGAATTGTTCCGATTTCACCAAACCAGTTTTCTCCGTTGCGTACTTCCCAGAAATCCGCACATGCTTCAGGAGCAGTCAGATGATCAGGCGGATTGGCAGGGAACAGACCCTGATTCCAGGCCCAGTTGGTGATTCGTTCAGAGTAGAATGCTTTGAATGTGTTATCACTCTCCATTGTAATCGGGGACGGCACATAATCCACATTTTCGTCAATGACTCCGTTGCTGTTCATGTCGAAATAAAATCCGCCTGGCATTTCCTGATCAATATTGCTGGAATGATGCCGATTGATGTTGACTGCCGGGTCGTATTTGAGAACTGTCATATTCCATACACCCGTGTCTGGATCATAAGCCGGATTGGTCTCAGGATTTCCCCTGGAAACGCCGCCTTTGGCCCCCGCCTCGCATGTGGGCATGCCGTCTCCGACCGGGGATTCCCAGTTGACAATCCAGGTTAGATCAGACAAGGTTGCTTCGTATTTTCCGGCTGCGGCCAGAGTGGCGTTGCCGCCATTGGATAAACCTACCAATCCCACATTGTCTGATAGCGGAATGACCGAACAGGACAGGTCTGATAGTGAATTGTCAAAAATATCCGTGGTTTTACCCATGGCAAAACGAATCACATCTTTAAGCGCTTCAATCGAGAGCGGGCCCCGTCTGTCGTAAACTCCGCCACTTTCCCGTTCTCCACGACCGCTGCCTGGAAAATTGAAGAGAATCTCGATAAATCCATGCTTGGTGAGACCCGTACCACCACTGCTTAATCCCTCACCGTCAAATCCGCCGGATACATACACGGCGACAGGAGCGAATCCACTGAATCGCCCCTGCTCAGGCAAAAGAATCTGAACAGCAATGCCTGATTCGCCTGCAGTCGCTGAGGGGACATATGTCAGTATGCTGTCCGGCTCTGTCTGTTCTGCTTCCCAGGTGATAAAATTTTCTGCGATTTCCGAATGTGTGGCCCATTGCAGATAACCGGCCTGCACAAGCGGATCGATGGTTTCTGTAAGCATATCATCCCAATATTGCAAATGTCTATTGAAAGCGTCGCTGCAAGTGATTTGCGGTTCGCCGCTGCCTTGGACCACAATATAATCATGATCATCGTTCGGATCGTCAGGCAGAAAGGCATCCACATGGAGCACGAGGTTCATAGCATTGACACGACCCGGGTCCGCATGTTTGATAAACTGTCCGGCAAAGCGGCGAACTTTGAGATTCACCCGCTCATGCCGTTTGGTCAGATTGGATCCGACACCGGGAATATAAATCAGTTCATTTTCAGGATCATGAGTCAGGAAAGCATCCGGATCCGTTAATGCATCCGCATCAGAAGGCCGCCAGGGATTTGTAATGAGGTAATCGTAGGTTTTCTGCGTGTTCTGATTTTTGAAAACTGACAGGGTTCTGACGCCAACAGAAAAAAGCCGGTTTTTATGCACCATATCGAAATTGCCATTATGATCTGTAACGGAAATGCCGGATAATGCTTCGAATTTTTCTCTCCTGTGTTTGATATAGTCTGCAATGTCCTGTTCCGTGATGTTTCTGTCATATTCCGGATGTGACTGGCAGTATTTTGAGCCATAGGGCACGCCATTCGGATCCTTGCAGACCGGACCATGTGTATGGGTGGAAAAGCTCGTGTTATAATCAGAGACCAGATTGCTGAATGTATCCGGCGCATATTGTTCCGAGGCAATCCCCCATTCCAGTTCCGGCTGGATGTTCAGATATCCGCCGTGTGTGTGAAACAGCTCGGCCAGCTTCTGGAATACAGTGGTTTTTTCCCAGAAATAGGATTCATCCGTAATCAGATTCTGCGGATCTTCAATATGGATACTGAAGCAGATATTCACCGGCGCCACCGGGCTGGCCGGCACCCGCACTCCACCAATTATCGTTCCGGTCGGTGCCGGCTGCTTCCAGACCGGCACGGTTACGGAGACATCATCAATCAGCAAGGAACAGCCAGGCGGTACTTGAATGCCGGCATGAGCGAATCTGAAGCCATGCGTCGTGCTGGCGGTCAGAAAAACCCGGATCCAGGTATCGCCAACTGTATAAAGGTCGCCTGTCACCGGACCGGATACCGGCCGCGTGCTTTCAAATA
>Ga0272441_10015734_pt1 | contig 10557 bp, 6 predicted proteins | sample SSMProp6N_FD_193582 | JGI IMG/M metagenome (GOLD analysis project Ga0272441, IMG submission 193582) | Marine sediment archaeal communities from Little Sippewissett salt marsh, Falmouth, MA, United States - SSM-Prop-6N | ecosystem: Environmental > Aquatic > Marine > Wetlands > Sediment ... | reverse complement strand
GTTACCGATATAACGGAAATTGATTTTAATATCCCACAGTATTCTTTTTCTCCGCGGGGAGATAAAATCGTGTTTGTTCGGAAAATTAACGGTCTCCGGCAAATTTATATGATAAATACCGATGGTTCCGGAGAAAAATGCCTGTCCAATCCCAAATATGATGAATTTGATCCCGCTTTTTCCGCTGATGGCTCTCAAATTATTTATGTGTCGAAACGCAGCGGAAGTTATGCTATTACAAAAATGAATACGGATGGGACCAAAATCAGGGATTTGGTTTATCAAAAAGAAAAGATCCGGTTTCCCGCGTTTTCACTGAATGGCAAGTTTGTGGCCTATAACGCGTATGAAAATGAATTACCCGGATTATATATGATAAAAAGTAATGGAAGAGGTTTACGGAATATCATTCAGGGTAAGGTTATAGAGGCCCCACCTCAATTTACACCGGATGGCTCAAAAATTGTCTTCCTGGCACGGCATAGAGGAATGAAATACAGCGATGTGTGTGTGGTAGATAAAAATGGAAAACAGTTCAAAAATTTAACCTATGATTTAAATTATATTAATCAGAAACCGTTGATCACACCGGATGGAAAATCAGTTGTTTTTCAGTCGTTTTCATTTAACAACTGCGACATTTACCGGGTTGATTTGGACGGTAACAATCTTGTTAATTTAACCGATCATCCCAAATGGGACCAGAGCCCAAGTTTTTAATGTGCAGGAAAGAAAAAAATATGCTACCAATTTATGATTTATATACTGTTAAATCCAGAGTTCAACTTGATTTTAAACAGAGTTTTATGTTTTTTAAACAAATTCGGTCAATAATATATATTTTTGTATTATGTTTTTTTTTCACTGACGGATATGGTCAAACGTATAAACCGCCAATTGGGATCCCCTCTCCCGAATTTGGCATTGAAGAAACGGTGGAGAGCGTATATAATCCCGCTTTTTATACTCATTATATAGATAATACAAAACCGGAAGCAACAGATGTCAATAATCCCAATGGAAGTCCGGCCAAACCAAGAAAAACCATTCCAAAAAACTTGACACTTCCGGCTGGAAGTCTTGTGCTTATCAAAGGCGGCCCTTACCAAATGGATTTTAAAAATATCTGGACATGCAACGGCACGCCTGACAAACCTGTTTTTATCCGCGGAAGCGATCCGGCCAACAAGCCTCAACTGGTCAATACGCACCTGAGTGTGGATGGGCAGTATTTCATCATCGAAAATATAGAATTTTACGATGACTCTTTTATCCGGTCCCGCGAAACGGCGAACCATATTGCGATCAGGAATTGTGAGATCCATAATCCGTTGGGCAAGCTCATCAATTTCGGCGCGGCAATATCGGCGCGGGGTAGTGATGTTGTTATTTACAAAAACCACATCCACCATAATGTCACAAACGATCCCCGAAAGGGGGGTGACTGTCATGGCGTCAATCCCGGAGTGGCCGCGAAAAGAGTGTGGGTGTTGGACAATCATATCCACCATAACAGCGGCGACGCGGTACAGGCCTGTCACGCCTGTGATCCGGCGCCACAGTACGTATACATTGGCCGCAACCTGTTGCACGAGGACAGGGAGAACGGGGTTGACCTGAAATATGTTAAAGATACTGTTATTTCTCAAAATGTTCTATACGGGTATAAAAATGCATCAAGTTCCGACGGCAGCGCGATGGTGCTGGGCAGCGACGGCATGCCGAACCGGCCATGGGTTATATTTAATGAAATTTATGACTCTGACAACGGCATACGCAACGAGGAAACGGACAACGCCTGGATCATCGGCAACAAGATATATAATATAAAAGGTTTCGCGATTGCCCTGGAGAAAAAGTCCGATGACCTGTATATCATCGGTAATACGATCTATGATGTTGATGTTATCATCCACCAGTACAAACGTGAAAATTTCCGTATTCACGTTTTAAACAACGTGTTTGCGAATATAAGAGGAACCCGGCATCAATGTCACTTAAATGTCCCAAGCCAGAAAATTACTGCTGCCTCTGAGTTTGCGAATAATTTGTTCTGGCAGAAAGGTGGCCCGGTCATTCTCAGATGGGGAAAAGAGTTTACATTTAAATCCACGGCGGATTTTGCGGATTTCCCGGGTGGCGTTAATAATATCATAGCAGATCCGTCTTTCAGGAACGCCGCGGATTTTGATTTTTCGCTCATGCAGAACAGCGCGGCTATTGATAATGCAATTAAACATACTGTTTACGATACATTTTATAAAATGCACGGAATTGATATCAAATTTGATTTTAATGGTATTGACCGTCCCCAAAACTCATACTGGGATATTGGAGCTTTTGAATATATAAAGTAATGGCGTTATATGCATTTACTGAATCCGGAAATTATTAGTGTTAATGTCTCATGTCTAACCGGATCTCATTCGGGATAAGCGATTTGAGATGTTGAATCTTGAGCCTGGTGTTTTTAATCCCCGGTTATGCCAATCAAATATCCGATTCTGCGGCATTCTTGAAATTTTTTTATTATTATAACTATAAAAGTTATATATTAAAAGTAATTCATTCTGTTGAAAAAATTGTATAAAAAATTTAATTATCCCGGAGGTACCCGATGGAAAATAAAAATAACATGGCTCGCAGAGATTTTTTAGGAAAAGGAACCAAAATAGTAGCGGCATCCGCTGCCGCATTAACTACCCTGACAACTGTTGTTCCCTCCAACGCGGCAAATGGCGGGAAGATTAAAGTGGCGCTCGTCGGTACAGGCTCGCGGGGAAGCGGAACCTGGGGTAAAAATCTTATTCATCCGTTAAAAGATTACGTCGAGATGGTGGGGTTATGCGATATTAATCCGAAAAGATTAAAGTACGCGAAGGGTTATATTGATACGGACGCGCCGCTTTATCCGAGCGGCGATTTTGACCGTATGATAAAGGAAACAAAACCCGATTATGTGATCGTGACAACACCGGACTGCTTCCACGCCCACTATGCCATACGGGCTATGAAGTTAGGGTGTAATGCCATTTCCGAAAAACCGCTGGCCACGGAAGCGGAGCAGTGTCAAAAGTTATTGGACACGGAAATTCAAACGGGCAAGTCCGTAACCACAACCTTTAACGCGCGGCATGGCGCTTCCGCCGAGGAAATAAAACGGATCATTTTATCCGGCGAACTGGGACGCATAATATCGGCAGAATATCATGAATATCTGGATATTGACCACGGCGCCAGTTATTTTCGCAGGTGGCACGGCAAGGCACGCTTTTCCGGCTCTTTACTGGTGCACAAGGCCTCGCACCACTTTGATCAAATGAACTGGTGGCTGGACGCCGAACCGGAAGAAGTTCATGCCTTTGGTAAAGTCGATTTTTACGGTTCAAACAATCCGTTTCGCGCCCGCAATTGCAGATCCTGCCCGTTTACGAAAAAATGTAAATTCTATTGGGACATTATGAAGGACAAGCGTTATAAAGAATTATATGTGGACAATGAGGATGCCGATGGATACCTGAGAGATGGCTGTGTCTGGGACAATGAAATCGATACCTATGATTCGATGACAGTCGAGGTTAAATATAATAACGGTGTGATTTTGAGCTACTCCCTGAACGCTTATATGCCCTATGAAGGACAAGGCATTGCTTTTAACGGTGAAAACGGCAGACTGGACGTTCGTAATTTTCACAGACAGCCCTGGGATGTGAATAACAGCGCCGAATTCCGATATACGCAAAGTTTCGGCAAGACCAGGACCTGGGGTGTGAACAGCGGAAAAGGCGAACACGGCGGCTCGGATATGAAATTGAAAAGATTACTGTTTGTTCCGGATGAGAAAGACCCATTGGCCAAACTGGCCGGCAGCAGGGCGGGTGTCATGTCCAGTTTGATCGGTATTGCGGCCAGAAAATCCATTGAAACCGGCGAACGGATCAAAATTGCCGATCTGGTTGACGTCCCCTTGAATTGGAAATGGTAAACATTCTTTGTTATTTCAGGTTTTTCGTTTTTATCCTCAAACGGAAGACAGAATAAAATGATCAAAATATGAAATGATAAATAAATTATAATAATTAAATGTAAAGGTTTGTTATGCAAGTTATTGATCGAAGAAATTTTGTAAAGACCGTGGTGAAAGCCGGCGCAGTCGCAACCGTAACGTTGCCGGCAATAACAGGATCATCACGGGTTATCGGCGCGAATGATACAGTCAATGTTGCCATAGTGGGTTTAAATGGTAAAGGAAGGGCCCATATCGGCTCATTTCGCGAATTACCGAATGTCAGAATTATTGCTCTATGCGATGTTGATAAAGCGGTATTAAAACGGGAGGTTGATAAATTTACAAAGCGGGGTGAAAAAGTCGAAACGTATACGGATTATCGAAAATTACTGGAGAACAAGCATGTCGATGCCGTTGTTCTTGCCACCCCGAATCACTGGCATAGCCTGCAGACGGTTTGGGGTTGTCAGGCCGGTAAGGATGTGTATGTTGAAAAACCCGTGTCCCACAACGTGTGGGAAGGGCGCAAAGCCGTTGAAGCGGCCAGAAAGTACAAACGAATAGTTCAGGCCGGTATACAGGGCCGTTCGGGAGAAGCGGTGAAGGAAGTGTTTGAATATATTCATAGTGGAAATCTTGGCACTATGAGAGCGGTTTATGGGTTGTGCTACAAACGAAGAAAAAGTATCGGCAAAGTCAACGGCATACAACCCATTCCTGAAACCGTTGATTACAATTTGTGGACCGGCCCGGCCCAGTTAAAGCCGTTAAAACGGGAAAGGCTGCATTATGACTGGCATTGGCAGTGGGCCACGGGTAACGGCGATATCGGCAACCAGGGAGTGCATGAAATGGATCTGTGCCGCAGGGCGGTCAATCAGGCGGGCCTCCCCAACCGGGTAATAAGTTTCGGCGGACGTTTCGGCTATGATGATGACGGCGAAACGGCAAATATGCAGGTCGCGATACTGGATTACGATCCCGTACCCGTCATTTTCGAGGTTATGGGCCTGCCCGGTCGAAAAGACAGTGATGCCATGAGCAATTATAAAGGTTCGAGAGTCGGTTTTGTTGTTGAATGCGAAGACGGATATTTTGCCGGAGGCAGCGGCGGTGGCTGGATCTATGACAATAAAGGTAAAAAGGTCAAACAATTTTCCGGTACGGGTGGAAAACAACACGCCGCTAATTTTATCGATGCGGTCCGTTCACGAAAGGTAAGTGATTTAAACGCGGATATCGAAGAAGGACACATCACATCCGCGTTATGTCATTTGTCCAATATCTCCTATCGTCTGGGTGAGTCGACCGCTCCGGATCAGGTTAAAGAGCGGATCAGGACTTATCCCAACGCATTGGATTCATACTCACGGTTCGACCAGGTGTTGTTTTCAAACTGGATTGATCTGAACAAAACAAAAGCTGCTGTCGGTCCTCTACTTGAGATTGATACAAAAAATGAACGCTTTAAGGACGGACTGGGAGAATATAACATACAACGATGGGCAAACGATATGCTGAAAGAACAATATCGTGCGCCATTTGTTGTACCGGAAAAAGTATAAAAAATATTTTATCGCAATCATATTAATTTTTACAGTGAATTTATAAATGAGATCAGAAATATGAACAGACGAAATTTTTTATCAAAATCGGCAAAGGGAATGATAGCGGGAACTGTTTCTGCCGGCATGGTTTTGACGCCAAAAAGGTCATCAAGAGTTTATGGCGCCAACGAGCGGGTGAATCTTGCGCTCATGGGCTGCGGAGGTCGCGGCAGGCTTGTGGCCCGGGGCTTTGCGGAGGATGGCGCGGAAATAAAATATGTTTGTGACGCGCATTCCGGCCGGATGGATAATATGGCCGCATTATTGACCGAATTACAGGGTAGAACTCCCAAAAAGATCAAAGATATACGCACCGCGCTTGATGATAAGGATGTCGACGCTGTTGTCATCGTCACACCGCACCATTGGCACGCGCTGCCCACAATCTGGTCTGTTCAGGCCGGAAAGGATGTATACCTGGAAAAGCCGCCGTCCCTCACCATCTGGGAGGGCAGAAAAATGATCGAGGCGGCCCGGAAATATGACCGTATTGTGCAGATCGGGGCGCAAAACCGAAGCGCCCCGTATGTTCATGCAGCCAGGGAGTACATCAAGAACGGCAATTTGGGCGATATTCACCTGGTCAAGGTATTCAATCTCAAGCCCAACGCCTCATTTCACAGGCGGGGAAAACCGTTTACCCTTGGAGAACCTGAAACACCACCCAAAGAACTGGATTGGGACCTCTGGCTTGGTGGCGCGCCTTCAAGGCCTTATTACCCGACAATTTTTAATAATTACGGGTGGTCCGCTTTCTGGGATTTTTCAACGGGTGATATTGATGACGCGCTGCACCAGATTGATATTGCCCTCTTTTTAATGGGCGAACCAACTCCCAATGCCGTGTCCAGTTCGGGCGGGCGAATGCACTTTAAAAGTGACGACGCCCAGGCGCCGGATATTCAGGTTTGTTCGTTTGATTTTGAAAATTTTGTTATGACCCTTGAAATGTCGGGATACCCTACGTTTATGCGAAAAACCACAACCACCATTCGCCGGAATGATGAATTCCCCTACTGGACGCAAAACGCGACAAGGATCGAATTGTATGGTTCAAAAGAATTGATGATCCTTGGTCGAATGGGAGGCGGCTGGTTAACTATGACCTCCGGAGGTAAAGTTGTTGAAAAGATGTACGGCAGGGTGCCGGACGCGGTTCACCGGCAGAATTTCCTCGAGTGTCTGAAAAGCCGCAAGCGTCCATACGGTGATATAGAGATCGTCAATAACAGTATGAACGTGGCTCACCTGAGTAATATTGCCTATCGTTCTGGTAATCAAAAACTGTATTATGACGCCGGACAAGAACGATTTATCAATAATGATATAGCCAACGGAATGCTGCGGCGTGAATATCGTGCAAAGTATAAAGTGCCTGACAAAGTATGATCATTATAAATTTCTGATCAATGTCCATAACTAAAAGAATGGAAAGTTTTATGGAAAATAAAAAAAATGTAGATAGAAGAGACTTTATCAGCCGGGGCGCCAAACTTGCTGTTGCCGCGTCGACGGTTGGTTTAACGAATAAAGTCTCTGCGATGAATGCGAAATCTTATTCCAGAATAAAAGGCGCCAATGATCGCGTCAATATTGGTTTCCTGGGATGCGGCAGCCGAAGCCGCGGACACCGCAGGATGGTTGAAATGTCTTTTAAGGAAAAAAACCTGGGCGTCGTGGCGGTGTGTGATATCTGGAAGCTGAATCGGGAAAAGGCCGCCGCCGACTGTAAGAAAAAATTCGGCAAAAATGTAAAACAATTCAAATATTCCGAGGACATGCTTGCCATGCGCGATCTGGATGCCGTGATGATCGCAACGGGCGATCATCAGCATGGTTATATTCTGGCAGAGGTTGTCAAAGCGGGCAAGGATTGTTACTGCGAAAAACCAATGGCCCTGGATGTGGAGGAGGCCAAAGTCGCGCGCAAAGCTGTTCTCAATTCCGAGCAGGTTGTACAAATGGGTTCGCAATGGGTCAGTGATCCTTATCATCACAGGATCAGGGAGATCATCAGATCGGGAAAATTGGGACAGGTTACAAAGATAGAGCAATGCTGGAATGACAATAATCACCGCTGGCATGTACCAAGCGATCCTGATGTTGCCGCGATCCGCGAGCAGGATACCGACTGGAATAGATGGCTTCTGGGTAAACCCTATCGTCCTTTTAATCCGTGGATGTATTTTGAATTCCGTATTTTCCGGGATTTCTCCGGTGGTATCACCAGCCAGTGGATGAGCCACGGCATCGGTCTCGTTCATTTTTACACCGACACGGCCATACCCGACACTATGGTCGCGAACGGCGGTATTTTTTCCTGGCCTGATATCCGTCAAAATCCGGATACGTTCCAGGCCCTGGCAACGTTTGAGGATCAGGACCTGTTATATTCCTATACTTCCACTTATGGGAATCGTTTCGGGGATTACTCGTCAATTCGGGGAAAAGAGGGAACATTGTTTTCGGACGGCGGAGAGGGTTCTCCACGCTGGTTTTTTATCCCCGAACGGTATCAGGACAGGTTCCGGTATTATGAAGGCTTTTCAGAAGCTATCAAAAGCGGCAAAGCGGAACTGGTTACGATAAAAGGTAACGATGAATTACCGCCTTGTGTACAGAGTGATGACAGCAAATACCATATGGATAACTGGATCGATTGTATCCGGGCAAGAAACAAAATAACAAATGGTCATATTCATACCGGATTCTGGCATTCCGTTGGTGCAGCAATGGCAACACAGGCCTATCGTTCGGGTAAAAAGGTATACTGGGACCGTCAGCGGGAAGAAATTGTCGATCATCCGCCGGCCAAGTAATGTAAACTGATTTCATATTTGGGAGACTTTAGTACAATGGAAAATAAAAAGAATTTAGCCAGAAGAGATTTTTTCAGTCAATCTGCCAAATTTGCCGTTGCCGCATCGACTGTTGGTGTGGCGGTCACTTCAGGCAAAGCTGAGGCTGAGGAGACAAAAACCGAATTTAAAAAACCGGATTTTATTATCGATTCCCATATTCATTGCGGCAGCACTGAAAAGTGGGTGGATGATATGGTCAGAATTTACCGGCCGAATAAAGCTATGGCATGCGTCCTGACCTGGAAAAGTGATATGGAATTGATGATCGATGCCATGAAGCAATATCCGGATGTATTTATCGGTTACGGGCGCGTTGACCTCGATGATCCCAACTCCCTCCGGGAGATAGAGGAGTTCAAAAAGAATGGCTTTGTCGGTATGAAATATCACAGTCCGCGAAAGAATTATGATGATCCGTCCTATTTTCAAAATTACCGGCTGTGCGAAGAATACAAGATGCATATGTTATTTCATACCGGAATTTCAAGTCATAGAATTAAAGACGAACCGCAATGGGGATCATCATCCCGTATGCGGCCCATGTATCTGGATACGATCTGCCGGCAGTTCCCGAGAATTACGATACAGGGCGCGCATCTCGGAAATCCCTGGTACGATGAAGCCGCAGAGGCGGCGCGATGGAACCCAACATTATTTTTTGATGTGACGGGATCGACTTTGCTCAAGTTTATCAAACTGGGCCGACTGGAAAGAATGAGCGAAGTTTTGTGGTGGGCCGATAATGAAGCGGAAAGTAATCCCCATACCTTAAAGGGTGGTCCGGGAGCATGGGAACACATTGTGTTCGGCACGGACGAAAAACCCACCGGTTTGGAATCAAATATTCAGCGTTTTCAGATGATGCTGGATGCCAACAAGGTACCCGAAGATTTACGTAAAAAGATGTGGGGCCTGACGATTGCCGATGTTCTGGGAATTGATCCGGTAACAAGGCAGTTTAAAAGTGAGTGAGTGTGTAATTCTATAAAAAATAAGAATATTTATTTCGCTGAGCGAAGAGACGAGTAGTGAAAAATATAGATTTTAGCAAATTAAGCAAATAGCACCCAAAAAATTTTATAAATTGTGACAAAAAATTTGATTTTTGCACAACTCAAGAATAATTTGTCCTGATAAGGACAATATGTTTCCAGTAAACGAGAATCCATAGAAAATTAATGCACCATTTTGGACCATATAAAAGAAATATCAAAAAGCGGACGGTGAATCAATGATGACTCGAAAAATACCCTGTCTGGTAGCTGTATTGATATCAATACTGCTTGTCTGTGCAAATGCTGATGAGCATAAGAAAAAGACAGCATCACGCGAAAAATGCATAAAGACATTTATGGTCAAATTAAGGGGTGGAGAGAAAATAGATTCTGCTGCCGTGAACAAAATGGCTAAATTTGACATGCTTGTGATTACACGAAATTGGTATGATACTGTTAATAATGACACTTGGAGCGCAATTAAAGACATCAACCCGGACTGCGAAATTTTTATTCAAGTCGAAGGTCCGACTAGTTATAGAAAAAGGGATTTTGGAGATATCAAGTGGTGTAAAGGTATTGCCCGTTACTCCAATCCACGCGGACATTCAATGGGTAACCTCAATGATGACCATCCCGATTTTTTTCTGCTTGATAAAAACGGAAATCGGTGTTGGGCATACAGGAAGACAGGCTATAAAGAAAGATATCTTATGGATATCGGTAATCCTTCCTTCCAGGATTACTGGCTTGAGGCAATATTGAAAGATATCGTAAATGGTCCATTCCGAGCAGACGGCCTTCATATTGATAACATGGGACCGGTGAAAGCTTTTTATAGTGATGATCCGGCAAAATATGATACTCCCGAGAAATGGAAGGATGCGGCCAATAGTTTCGTTGATAAAATCACAAAAGAGATGCATGATAATAATACAAAAATTTGGATCAATGCTGGAGGCACACATAAAGAAAAGGGATGTAAACTGTTAATTACTTTAGACGATTTAAAGAATCCACCTGACGTGGTTGGAGAAGAGGGTGCTTTTGTTCATTCGTGGGGAAAGGCGGCTGCGACTTTCGAA
>Ga0272441_10015733_pt1 | contig 10557 bp, 5 predicted proteins | sample SSMProp6N_FD_193582 | JGI IMG/M metagenome (GOLD analysis project Ga0272441, IMG submission 193582) | Marine sediment archaeal communities from Little Sippewissett salt marsh, Falmouth, MA, United States - SSM-Prop-6N | ecosystem: Environmental > Aquatic > Marine > Wetlands > Sediment ... | reverse complement strand
CGAGTTGATGGACAATGGCGTGTTCAGCAAGAACATTCACGGACCGCGGATCTATAACCACCAGATTCCACTGCTGGTGCGAATGCCGGGCAAAGAGCACGCCGGCGCCCGCATACAGCCCTACGTATTGAGCCATGACGTTCACGCCACGATCCTGGACCTGTTGGGAGTGGACTGGCCCGAGCCGATCCAGGGACGCAGCGCCTGGCCACTGGTCACCGGTCAGGCCCGCGACCTGCACGGAGACACCATCATCAGCGGATGGACGCAGACGGCCTGCGTCAGAAGCCCCCAGTGGGCGATGATGGTCGACACGGTCACCGAAGGCGCACAGCCGAAGCTGTTCCACACGGCTGCCGATCCCTACGAGGGCGAAGATGTAGCAGGTGAGTACCCGGACGTGGTGCAGGACTGTCTTGCACGGCTCGAGGAGTACCTCGGGGCGCCCCTGCCATATGGGTACGGGCACCAGGTGGACATGCGCAATCAGATGACCCTCGGCCGCCACCTGAACATCAGGCGCGCCCTGGACCCGCCGATGTGACCCCCGGTGGACCGGCACGCGGCGCCACGGACCGCCCATATGACGGAGTTCGCGGGCCCAAGCGACAATGCCCTGGTCGAGGGTCACACGGCCATGCGCCTCGGGTGATAGCTGAAGGCGCTTTCCGTCACCGCCGCGTGTTCTGCCCCGCAAGACCGCTCCGTCGTGGCCAACCTCAGCGGGGGTGCCTCGAGGGTTTTCCTGCAGCCGGGGCCCAGCCTTACCCGTACTACCAACTCATCGCCAACATGGCCGGCACGCGCCTTGACAGCCGCCTGAGTCCGGCCGCCGCTCTGCCGGGCTCGGGGATGCGTGCGTGGCGACACATAGCGTCGGTCCGACGGACCCGGGGCCTCAACTCCACACGCCGGGGATCTCGCGGCCGCACTTGGCGCACTTGCCCCTCTCCAGACGGGTCGCCAAGACCTCGAAGCCACGGCGCTCGACGACGACCTCGTTGCACTTCGGGCAGCGGGTGCTCTGGTAGTCATTCCCCGGCACGTTGCCCAGGTACACGAAGTCCAGGCCTTGCTCCCGGGCGATCTCGTGGCAGCGTCTGAGCGTGCTGTACGGCGTGGGCGGCAGGTTGCGCAGTTGGTAGTCCGGGTGGAACCTCGAGAAGTGCACCGGCGTGTCGGCGCCCAGGTACCGCTTCACCCAACGGGCCATCTTCCCGATGTCGGCCGCACTGTCATTCACCGTCGGCACCACCAGGTAGACAATCTCCAGCCACTTACCCAGCTTCTTCACCCGGCTCATGGTGTTGAGAACGGGCTGGAGCGTGCCGCCACAGTAGTGCTTGTAGAACTCCTCAGTGACGCCTTTCCAGTCCACCTTGACGGCGTCCAGATGCCGGCAGACCTTCTCCATGGGGGGTCCGTTGATATAGCCGTTGCTTATCATCACCGAGCGCAGCTTGTTCTTACGGCCCGCCACAGCCGTATCGTGCATATACTCGTAGAAGGTGACCGGCTCAGAGTATGTGTAGGCGATCACCTCGCAGTCGTAGCGCAAGGCCAACTCGACGGCTCTCGCCGGGGGCAAGTCGTGGGTGTCCACGTCCTCGGGCCGGGCCTGGGATATTTCCCAATTCTGGCAGTCGCGGCAGTCCATGTTGCATCCCGCCGTGCCGAAGGAAAGGGCTTTGGAGCCGGGCAGGAAATGGAACAGGGGCTTCTTCTCGATGGGGTCGATGTTCAGTGCCGCGGCGGAGCCGTACACCAGGGTGTAGTAGGTGCCATCCCTGTTCTCGCGGCTTCCGCAATGTCCCCGCTCGCCGGGGCTGACGATGCACCGGCGGGGGCAGATTCCACAGCGCACACGTCCGTCCTTGAGCTTGTCGTAGAACATCGCTTCGGCGGCGCGCAGTGGTGTGGCGGCCCGGGCTTCGCGCGGCCGGCCGATCTGCAGCCCCCCCAGCCCAACGGCCAAGCCGGCACCCGCGGCCCCGGACGTCCTGAGGACCTCGCGTCGATCCATCTTGCGCAGCATTGAGACGACCTCCCGTGCGAAGCGCACCGACCCCTCGCGCCGCTACTCAGCGCCTGCGGCGCCCTACTGAGGCGGACCCCAAGAGCTACTCGCCATCGCCGAAGGACTGCGTGGTAAAGACGAGGAGCTTGGCGCCTGTCTTCCACGCATCCGCCGGCAACCCGGCCTTCTCAGCGCACAGGTGCGTCAGCGTCTCCTCGAGGGTCCACCCCTGCTCTGTTGCCACCTCAGGCAGGAACACGCCGCTCCTGCCCGCTTGTTGAACGATAATGCCGTGCTTGCCTATCTCAATCTCAGATGCGTTGCTGACGGCGGTGCTGGGCGAAAGGACGCTGACATGGATGTCAAGGGCTGAGAGCTCATCCGGCGCCACGGGACGAAATCTCGGGTCCTGCGTCGCGGCCGCAATGGCGCTGCCCACCACCGCATCGACGAGCGGCTCGCGCGCCACCAGGCTCCCGATACACCCCCGCAGCATGCCTTGCTCCTTGAGGGTGACGAAGACGGCGCGATCCTGGCTCAGCACTCCTTCTCGCCGCTCAGGCGTCACGCGCTCAGACCTGGCGACCCAGCCCCCAACAGCGTCGCGCGCCAGCGTAAGCAGATACCTCTGCTGCTCCTGGCTCAACTCGCCCTCAGACGTGTGCATGGTGCGTTCTCCTCCGTCCGTGCTGTTGACAGTTCGCAACGGCTGGACATCCGCGGCCGGCCTATTGCTGTCGCGCCACAGGGCCACCGCGCAATACCCGACACACCGCCCCCTATCCCCGATGAGCACATCGCCGGAGTTGGCATATCTAAGCACGGACACCGAGTTGGCGCCCAGCCGGGCGGCGCATCGCATCACAATCAGCGTGGGCCCAAGTCCGCACAAGGCACAGTGCAGATCCTTCACTCCCGACGCGGGCGCCTGATGCTCCCACTTGATGAGGTCGGCCAACCGCCAGCCCTCGAGCAGGTCCAATGTCTTCTTGTCAACCTCGCAGGCGTCCTCATAGGCGGGGTAGTGGCTCATGTCCGTGCTGGCGATGAGCAATGCGCTCTTGCCTTGCAGTGCCTCGCACAAAGCGTCGGTGATAGCCGAGAGGTTCTCGACAGAGAAGTCCGCCACCTGTATCGGCAGCACCTTGACCTTCCCAATAGCACGCTGCAGGAAGGGCAGTTGCACCTCAATCGAGTGCTCCTGAGCCATCGCCCCGTCGCGGCGGACGAAACGCTCGTCGGCGGCAAGCAGGCCGGCGCGCATCTCGGTGTCGATCGATACATTGCCCAGCGGCGTGTTCCACGCGTTGGCCCGGGGTACGGCCGCGCCCGCGAACAGCGCGCCGTGGCTGGGACCAACGACGACCACAGTGTCGTACTCTTGGCCCTTGACGGCCGCATAGGCGAAGCCCGCCACGGCCCCCGAGTATACATAGCCCGCATGGGGCGCGATGATGGCCAAGGGCTTCCTCAGGGCCTTCATGGGCTTGGCCGATTGCAGGAACTTGTCGACCATGCTCTGTAGCTCAGTGGGGTCGGCCGGGTAGAAGGCCCCCGCCACAGCCGGCCGCCGGGCCGTGGAAGGGGCGCCGGGCGTCGGCCCCGCGGCTGCCGCCGGGCGGCCTCGTTCCTCTGCCTCAAGCATGCGCCGATTGCCCAACTGCAGCCCGCAGACGACCAATGCGACGACTACTGCGAACACTATGAGTAGTGATCTCATCGTGCTCCCCACGGAGGTCGGTTGTGTTCAGAAAGGCCTGCTTCACGCCTCGCCCCGGCCCCCCTCCTTCTCCCGCCGTAGCGGGATCAGGCGAGGGGCGACACGGCAATCGGTTGTTTCTGAACACAACCGATCCGGGCCCCCACATGCAACGCCCTGTGCGCCGGGGCCATGTAACTGTGCGATTGTACAAGGAAGTGTATAGCCGGGCCATGTCCCGGTCAAGCGACCGCCGGAGACAGTAGGGCCTGCCACGCCGCTGTTCAGTTCGCCCGTCGGCACCGGGCCTGGTTTGTCTTGCGGCGGTGTATTGGGTATAATAGTGTCCTACTACCACCGTTGGTGTCCCAGCCTCCGACTCACGCCGGGCTTACGGGGCGGAGGTCCGCCGTCTGTTTCCCGCTTTGCTTCAGGGCGTGCGCTCGGCTTATTGGCTCTGCCGAGCCGCCGTGGCCATATTTAAAAACGCGAGGCCACAAAGCGGTGCTCCGTGAGACCGGGGCTGGCCCCGCGTCCTGTGCGCCTTATGTCCAATCTCGTCGGCTTCACTAAGGGGAGGAAAAGCCAGTTGATGAATGGTCTCAGAGGCGATGAGGTCCACGAGGGCCTGGAGGATGTGGTCGTCGCGAACTCATCAATCTGCAGGATTGATGGGCAAGCAGGACAGTTGATCTACCGCGGGTACCCCATCGGAGAGCTTGCCGCGCACTGCAGCTTTGAAGAAGTCGCTCACCTTCTATGGCACGGCAGTCTGCCTGATGCCGTCTCGTTGCGCGAGATTGCCGACGCCGTGGGGGCTCAGAGCGCACTGACGCTGCCCATGGTCGAGTTGCTCCGGCGCTTCCCGCACTATGCCGAGCCGATGTCCGTACTTCGCACGGCCATCTCAGCTCTTGGGATGTACGACCCTCGTGCGGAGAGCGATGTTCAGGAGACGAATGTGGAGCTTGCCTACGTGCTGACCGCGAAGGCCTCAAGCGCGGTGGCGACCTACGCCCGCCTGCGGCGAGGCGAAGACCCGGTAGCGCCGGACCCGGGCCTGTCCCACGCCGGGAACTTCCTATACTGCCTCACCGGGGAGTACCCGGATGAACTGGCCACACAGGTCTTCGACAACTGCCTGACGCTGCACGCCGAGCACGGCTTTAACGCATCGACCTTCGCGGCCAGGGTGACGGCCGCGACCCTGTCAGATATGTACTCGGCCATTACCAGCGCGATTGGGGCTCTCCGCGGCCCCCTGCACGGCGGAGCGAACCAGCGGGTGATGGGCATGCTCGAGGAGATCGGCAGTCCCGACAAGGCCAGGGAGTGGGTGATGGCCCGACTCGCGGCCCGCAAGCGCATCATGGGCTTTGGCCATCGCGTGTACCGCGTCGAGGATCCGCGCGCCACAGTGCTCCGAGAGTGGTGTCAGAAGCTTGGCGACGCTCTTGGCCAAGGCCAGTGGCACGACATATCTCTCGCCGTCGAGCAGGTGTTGTCTGAAGAGAAGGGCCTGCACCCCAACGTCGATTTCTATTCGGCCTCCGTCTACCGGATGTTGGGCATCGAGAATGACCTGTATACGTGCATCTTCGCGATGTCACGGATGGTGGGGTGGACGGCTCACGTGCTCGAACAGTGGTCCCACAACCGTCTCATCCGGCCGCGGTGCAACTACATGGGTCCCGACAGTCTCACTGTAGCCCCCGTCGAGGATCGCTGACTCGACGGGCCTGTCTGCTGACAGCGAGCCGGGGCGGTCTGCCCCGGCTTTTCGCTGCCCGGATCTTCGTCGCCCCCGTCGGCAGGAGGGCGGATCATCTTCCTTGAGGAAACCTGTGGTGACCATGACTGACGGAACTCAGCGGGCCTCGCGCACCGACCGGCGAGTGCCCGCAACAGGCATACTGTGGATCGCGGGGGCCGTCGTGGCTTTGCTACTGGCCTGCCTGGTAGACAGGCCCGCCGCCCAGTGGCTCTTCGACCACCGGGGCAACCCGACCGCCAAGTTCCTGGCCGGGTGCTTGTGGCCCTTGGGCTCAGGCACCCTTCAGGCATCCGTGATCGCGCTGCTCACGCTCGTGGGGCTGGCTCTCAGGCGGCACCGCATCGCCCGCATCGGGACGCTGCTCTTCTTGACCCTTGTCATCGCCGCCGTGTTGACCTCCGGCCTCAAACGGGTCGTCCGTCGTCCCCGGCCGCAGCACATGGACCAGCCCAGGCCCACGATGAGCGTTCAGATGCATAGCGGTGAGTGGCATTCCTTCCCGTCGGGCGATGTGCTGGCCTCGTGCGCCCTCGCGCTGGTCCTATGGCACATGCTGGACCGCGCTCCACGGCATGCATGGTTGCTTGCCTGGCCGGTTCTCGTATCCGTGCAGCGTCTGGCGGCGGCGAGGCACTTCCCTTCGGATGTCGTGAGCGGATTGGTTTTGGGTTTCTGCGTGTACGTGGCCATCGTCTCGGCCGCCCGTCGCGTGGCCCACGCAGGGGCACGCCGGGACAGGGCCAACCCCGGCTGAAGCGGCGCGTAGCTGCGGCGCGGCGGCCTCAAGAGGTGATCCGGGATGGGACGGCTCAGCCTAATGCTGATGATGGCCCTGTTCGGCACCGCCTATGCCGATTTGTATGAGCCCATGAGGCCGCCTTTCACCATGTGGATCGATCAGGGCAAGCCTGTGGCGCAGATCGTCACGGACGCCTTCGGCACGGACGCTCCTCGACCCGATCAATGGCTGAACGAGTACCTCGAGAAGATCACCGGGGCCGCCTTGCCGCTGAGCCAGAAGCCCTCGACGGACCGCCCCAATGTGTACCTGGGGCCAAAGCGCGCTGCGGCACAAGGGGTGCAGCCAACGGATCAGCTTGGGGCCGAGGGCTTCGCGATCATCAGCCGCGGTCCAGACCTGTTCATCTTCGGCAATGACCGCCTGGCAACCCTCTACGGCGTGTCGGCATTCCTGGAGGAATGCCTCGGGATTCGCTGGTTCTGGCACGATGAAACAGGCGAGTACATCCCCCGCACCGGCACGCTGTACGTGGGTCAGATTAACAGGAGCCACACTCCCAGCTTCCGCTATCGCTGGGTGGGCGGGGGGCAGTGGGCGCTCTTCAACCGGCTGAATGTAGCCACGGGCCAGCCCGAGGAGTTCCGCACTAAATGGTTCGTACACACATTCCTCAGGCTTGTGCCGCCGGAGAAGTACTGGGAAACACACCCCGAGTACTACGCCGAGCGCGGAGGCGTCCGCCAGGACCCTCGAGAGCGCGAGAAGCGGGTGCAGCTTTGCACCTCGAACCCCGAGGTCGCCAAGGCGGTTGCACAGACCATTGATGAGATCATGAAGGCCGATCCGGACATCGACATGATCTCTGTCGACCCCGAGGACTCCCAGAATTTCTGCCAGTGCGCCCAGTGCAAGGCTCTCGATGAGCCCGGCGCGCCGTACCCTCGATGGACCTCTCGCCGGCTGGCGCTGTTCTACAAACAGGTCGCCGATCTGGTGGCCCCCAAGTACCCGGACCTGCTGCTGAAATCCATCGCCTACCACACGTATGTTGCGCCTCCGGCCGACCCAGACATCACTCTGCCCGACAACTGCGTCATCCAGTTCTGTCGGTTCGAGGGGCACGACCACCCGCTGTTCGACACGACGAACCCCAAGAATCGACAGTTCCACGACTTCTACCATGGCTGGCGCAGGATCGCCAAGCACATCATTTTCTACGAGTACTACTACAAGGCTTCCTGGCTGCACCTCCCGTGGCCCATCACCCACACGCTGCGGGAGGAGATTCCCTACCTGCGCGACCAGGGGCTGATGGGCATCGCCACCCAGCACAGCGCCAACTTCGGCACCCACGGGTTGGGGTACTACGTGGCGGCGAAGCTGCTGTGGAATGCGGACCTGGACGTCGACGAGCTGCTTGCGGATTACTATGAGAAAGCCTTCGGCGGGGCCGCCGGGCCGATGCGACAGTACTACGAGCGCCTCGAGCGCGCCGTGCTCGATTCCGGGGTCAACCTTGCCGGCCAGCGCCCCTATGCCACCATCATCGCTCTGTTCACGCCACCGGTGGTGGCCGACCTGAGCGAGGCCCTAAAGCGGGCCCAGCAGTCCGTGGAGGATGAGGGCGCAAAAGCTCGTGTGGACCTGGTGGCCAGGGGGCTTCGGTACACGCAGATGCTCGTCGAGTACCTGCACACCATTGATGGGGTGCGCGCCAAGGGCGTCTCGACCCGATGGTTCGGCGGCGTAACGCCCCAGATGAAGCAGGAGGTCGTGCGCCTGGCCGGCCCGCAGGCCAAAGCAATTCGCGCATTCCTGCAGGCGCCGGATAACCGGCCTGCGGTCGGTGGTCTGAACTCGTATACGGAGCTGGCGCTGAAGCCGGAGCAGGTGTTGGGGGCATGGCGCGATGGCAGCACCAGCCGCGGGTTGACCAAAGCCGAATGGCTCAAGACCAATCCCGGCATCCGGACCAAAACCCCGACAGGCAATCTTGCGCTGTGGGTGTACGGCTACGACCTGGACTTCGTCGGGGGCAAGCCGGAGCACACGATCCTCTTGCGGGATGCCGAGGGCAACGAGAAGGTACTGGGACATGTGGGCACGCCGGAGAGCCCCGGAGACGCCCACGCCCGTTGCTATGTGCTCCCCGGCCTGAGAGCTGAAGACGCCGTGGACGGGAAGCTGCTGCTTACCGTCACCAATGAGTCCGGTGGCCCGTATGCTTCGCGCTTCTCAGCATTCTACCTGATGCCCCCGATGAAGGGGCTGACCAGCGATTACGTCACCTCACAGATCCACGAGGATATCGAGTGGGTCCGCGCGATGTCGTGCGGCTTCACAGAGCTGGAATTCGACGGGCTGCGCAGTAACGATGGTGACAGGCATCCGATCACGATCGAGTTGGGCGGGCAGAAGGCAGACGATTGAGGGCCTTAAGTAACCGACGAATGCGCCTTCATCCCGGCGGCCCGCAAGTCCGCGCCGCGCACTACGCCCCTCGGGCGGAACGTGGAGGAAGGTCCATGCGTGCATTGTCTCCCCCAATGCTTCTCCTGGCATCTATGTGTGCCTTTGTAGGGGCGCAGCCCGAGCCGCTGCTGGAGTTGCGCTTTGACGGCAGTTCCGAGAACACCGGGGCCTTGGGTGGTGCCGCCGTGATGCAAGAGTATGTGCCCGGCGAGGGCCCTGTGTACGACATGGGGGTCAGCGGAACCGGCGTCAGCTTCGCCAACAGCTCGCGCTCGGGCGGTCGGGACAACACCCAGGCCGGCGGGGCCATCGTGTTCACCGATGAGTCACTGGGCAAGCTGCGTCGCTTCACGGTCAGCCTGTGGTTTCGCGTGCTGCTGCCGGGCTCTCCGGCGCGCCTGGTGTACACCACCAACTGGGACCTGTTCCTGGGAGGCGTGCGTCCTTGCCTGAAGTTCGCTACGGAGGACTCCGAGCGTTTCCTGCAACTACCCGGCGAGGCGCCATCGGCGCAGGAGCGTGAATGGGCCTTTCTGGCGGCGGCGTGCGATTTCGACGCGGGCATCGCCACGATGTACCTGGGCACGCCCGGCAGCCCGCCCGTCCAGGTCGCCCGCTGGGAGGGCCTCGAGGATTTCCGCAGCGGCTCCGGCGTCATTGAAGTCGGCAACCTTGCCGGGATTCGTCCGCTGAAGGGTGTCGTGGACAGCGTCCGCATCCACGGCAAGGCTCTCTCACACGAGGAGGTGCTGGCCGTGTTCAGCCAGGACGAAGCCCAAGAGCGAGGGCTGTGGGACTACGCCGTGAAGCCCTCGGGCCGCGGCGTGCAGTTCGGCCACAACGACGTGTGCTTCTCCACGCGCTGGGGCAGACCAGAAGCCCCCGATGCCATCCAGCAGTTCAAGGCCAACCGTGTCGTCTGGGTCTATACCACAGACAAGGAGTTTGTCGCCAGGGTGCATGACCTCGGCGCCACCGTCCAGGGGGCCATCAACTCGGTGCCCCGCACGAAGGACCTGTCGGCCTACGCCGTGGACCTCGATGGGACTAAGCTCGTCGCGCCGTGGATGGTCACCTTCGATCCCAAGGACCCGGTGAAATGGGGCTGCAACAACCAGCCGGCCTTCCGCGAGGTGGTCCTGGAAAACGCCAAGAAAGCGCTGGACGCCGGGGTGGATTGGCTGCAGTTTGACGACGGCGCCCTCATCGTCAGCGCACATAGCTGGGGCGGCGGGTGCATGTGTGACCGCTGCATGGAAGGGTTCGCCCGGTACCTCTCAAACCTGCCCCGGGAGGCCCTTGCCAAGATGGGTGTCGACGCCATAGAGGGGTTTGACTACCGCGTCTTCCTGGACCAGAAGCACGGCATCGCCGATGCTGAGGCCTATAGGCAGAAGCGTCGGGAGGTACCCTTGACCCGCCACTTCGAGGCTTTCCAGCGTGAATCGGTGCGCGAGTTTTTCGTCTGGCTGAGGGGTGAGCTTGACGCCCATGCGGGCAGAAGGGTGCCCCTATCCATCAACGCGAATCTGCAGGATCCCTCGCAGACCCGGGTGTTCCTGGGCGACCTGGTGGACTTCTTCCTGGGCGAGACGTGGTCGCTCGAGCTCGCCGACCTGGCGGTCTGCGCCCGAGCGGCTGAGGGAATGGACACCTACCAGATCATCTCCCCCTTCCCCCATAGCGTGAATGACACGCGGCTGGCCATGGCCGCCACATATGCCCTAGGCCAGCTCTTCCTGGTGCCGTGGGATGTGTGGATGGGCCCGGAGAAGGACCGCTACTTCGGCACCGCCGAACAGTACGGCGACCTGTACCACTTCGTCCGGGACAACCCGGCCATGTTCGACGAC
>Ga0272441_10015732_pt1 | contig 10557 bp, 8 predicted proteins | sample SSMProp6N_FD_193582 | JGI IMG/M metagenome (GOLD analysis project Ga0272441, IMG submission 193582) | Marine sediment archaeal communities from Little Sippewissett salt marsh, Falmouth, MA, United States - SSM-Prop-6N | ecosystem: Environmental > Aquatic > Marine > Wetlands > Sediment ... | reverse complement strand
CAAAGCAAGTTTTAGACCAAATTCTAGAAGCCGGCAGACAATCCCCTTCCGCCATGAACAAGCAGCCTTACCGTTTTGTTGTGGTAACCAAACCTGAACTCAAAAAAGACATGAAATCAGTCTTTAGTCGTTTTCTGGACAGCGCCCCCGTTGTAATTGTTGGATGCGCTAACGTAAAAGCTCGAATAACCGGAAAATGGGCAGTAATCGACACAACAATTGCTCTGCAAAATATGTTGCTTGCCGCTTGGAGTTTAGGAGTAGGCTCATGCTGGATAGGAAGTTTCAACGACCAAAAAACCAAAAAGGCTCTTAATGTTCCAGAAGACTGGAAAGTGGTTTGTTTACTAACTTTGGGGTATGCTGCAAAAACTCCAGATGCAAGAAAAAGAAAATCCCCAGAAGAGCTGTTTGGAACTAATCAGTTCTAAACTTTTTTATCCATTTGTTATCGGGCGGGTTTAAGGTTATAGTTGACGTTCCCATAGTATGTTCTACATTTGCTTCTATCTCTTCGTCTAGGAACCCTTGAAACAGTTCATGGTACCGTTTAGGTATTGCCAAGGAATAAACTGAATACTAATATCCTGCTTTGTTTTAGTAGCGTTTCTGCAATAGACTTTTTTGTATTTTAACCCTGACACAAAAATTCCTAAGATTTTGGCTAAAATGGCTTCTTTCCGACACGCCAAACTTGGCAACAAGAAACACTGTCAAATCTGCTGATTTTTTCTTTTATTGTTTTTCAAAAAATACAATGAAACTGTATTTCAATCATTAGTTAATCAAATTTATAATACAAAAACGAAAATAAAACAATCAAACGAAGCGTTTGGTTAAGATTTGAGTGTGGAAGTATTTTGTTTTGTTAGTTTTGTCGCTGCTTCTCCGATCATGAAGAGTCCGATTAGGATTATTATGGTTGGGAATAGTTCAAGTTTGTATCCCAGAATTCCGGCGATTCCCATGGCAAGGGCCACAAGACCGATAAATAAACTGAATTTGCTTAACCTAGTCTTGTTTAACACCCGAGCACCATTAAGTCCAATCAAGATAAGTCCAACCCCCAAGGAAATGTAAGACCCGGTTTCTATTCCAGTTTGGCTTTCTATAAGCCAGCCAACACCAAGTAAAACAACAAAAAGTCCCCAAGCCAACCCCTCAAAAGCTTTACTGTCCAAGACACTCCCTCACAACAGCTAGAATTACAACTATTTTCAAATCAATTTTTAATACTTTTGATGATAACCCACCCTAATTTTTTTGAATAGGTTTTCTCTAAAATAATCTAAGTGTATTTTTTGAATATTTCATGGTATTTTTGTATGGTTTTTTTGGGGTTATCTGCGTACAAGACTGCTCGTCCTAGGCTGATTAAGGGGTTTTTGACGTGTCGGATGTTGTTTGCTTTTCCACCTTGTGGGCCGATTCCTTGAAGCAAAAAAACTGCCTTGTCGCCAACCGTTTGTTGAATTTTTTTGACGTAATCAGGTTTAACAAAACAAGTCAAACCAACCACACAACCATCTGCATCAATTTTTTTTATTGTTTGTGCAGTGTGCAAAAAGTAAGGCTTGCCGTTTACTGTGGTGTTTATCATCATTTGTTCTGCTTCGGGGTTAGACATTAAAGTCAAAACAATTACGCCCATGTCTTTTTCGTGTGCTTTTTGCACAGTCCTTAAGATGTTACCCGCAAAAGGTGAAAATGTGAAGGCGTCAAAGCCCATTTTTTGTATCCAATACAAAGCAGACCCATTAGTAGAGCCAATGTCTGTTAGTTTATGGTCCAGAATTGAAATCATTCCGTGTTCATGGATTTTTTTGGTTATTGTTTGAAGTATTCCTGTATGACCTAGGTAGTACTGGGTGTTAGGTTTCACACAGCAACAGTAGTCGCTGACCTGTTCGATGATGTATAAGGAAAAATCTAAGAGGGCTTGTCGGTCTTCTTTGTTTGCATAGCTTTCTGGGATTGTGTTACTGCTTCTTTGATTAGGCAACGCAGGGTCAAGATTAAGGTTAATAAAACTACCCTTCTGTTTGGTCGCCTGCAAATACTTCTCGTAAAACATTTTGTGACACTGCATGTAATGTGCAAACTTTTCATTATTAAGTAGGATGGAAAATCTTGCACCTAACGGCCACAACAAAAGAAACAAACTAAAAACAGAAGCAAAACAACCTGGACAAACTCCTTTTTGATGAGGTTGGCAAAAAACAGAATTAGGGAATATTTTTGATTCTACAGACAACCCCGACTTAAACTGCCAAAATATTGTGCATAATTGTTTTTTTGATATAACTAAATTGTATCTTTTTTAGGAAAGAAAATCAAAAATAGAAAAATGATGCTTTGGTAACCAAGTCAGAGTTAGTTTTTTAGGCTCATCTGAGAAATGAGACTAACGTATTCTTGGATGACCCTTTGTCGTGCTTTCTTGTTTTTTATGTTGGTTAGTCTTGAACGCAGATGAAATGCACGACGCTTAATTTTGTCTTTAGTCAAATTTATCGCCTGTGACAATACTTCTTAAACAGCGGATTATGGTCTTTTGCATATAAATATTACGGCATTTATCGCCAAATAAATACAGCTTTGGAATGCTGATGGAAATATTTCATCTGCAGTAATATGTGTTTTTCTGAAGCACACTTTTTATTTGTTCATGTTCCCTTCAAATATAGACAAAAACTCTAGAACAAAAATAAAGAGCGGAGAAAAAGTGGAAAACAAACGACGAGACCGACTACACATAATTGCAGAAATATTAAACATAACCAAAGACGGCTCCCTGAAAACTCAGATAATGTACAAGGCAAACTTAAGCTTCGCTCAACTAAATGAATACTTGAATTTCTTAACAAAAATTGAACTCATTAAAATTAATAAAGAAAAGAACAAAACAATTTACAGAATAACTGACAAAGGCCAAAATTACCTTGAAAAATACAAAGACATCTCTGAAATACTGGGAAACGATGACCTATAGGTCCTTTAAAAACTCGAACTAAAATGGGCTTTCTTTGAACAAAACCAAAAATGACAAAGGTTAAGAAATAACCTTCGCTGTAACCCCATCAATTTTTATTACTTTTTCTTCAGCTGTTTTTTCATTTCGGAATGTAATCTCGTAAATTGGGCTATAAATTGCTGCATGTTCAGAAACCTGAAACAGTTCTTCCTCGATTTCACCAATGTTTGGAGGCCGCTTAACAATACGATTTTTAATTATATTAACCTCTTTTTGAGGCGTAAGCTTTCCGCTTCCCTTCTTTTTACTGAATTCTTTCAATATCTCTTCCGGATTGTCTTCAGAAGGAGCAGCAGGTACTTGATTTGGAGGAATTTCATTTCCTTCTTTATCAAGAACCAAATAGGCTTTATCTTTATATGATGCACACATTTTTGCTTCTAATTTAATTACTTTGCGTGACTTTCCTGCCTCTGCAGGCTCAACTTCAGGCTTGTATGATTTTCCCGAAATCTTTACTTGTTCAGTTTCAGGCTCAACATCAAGAGTATAAACTTTTGATTTATAGTATTGTAGGTTATATTTTGCATCGATTAAAACATAAGGCTCGTAATATTTATCTACTGAAACAACTCGAATCTCTTCAGACCGATTCTTCGAAAAACTGAATTTTGTAAAAAGTTTAAATTTCATTTTTTCAGCAGTAAGTTTAACTATCGTCGGATCAACACGAGATTTGTAGACTATTATTTTTCTTTCACTTATTTTTTCTGGGGTAGGAGGAATCTCGCTCAAAGTTAGCACCTGAGAACTAAAATTCCATTTTCTTTAATTAATTATTTATGAAGCCCAAATCTGAATTCATCATTTACTAAGTGCTTTCGTTATTGGTCTTTCAAGTAATCAACTGCCTTGTTTTTGAGATCAGCAGAGTCGACAAGCATTGACTTAATTACGTTCCATCTTGCTTCGTTTATTTTTTGAATGAAAAATAACCAACAGTAAATAACATCAATAAATCAAATAGAACAAAGTTCTATAATGACTTTCCATAAAACATTTGAAATATTTTGCACTAAGAAATATCGCCTTTATGTAAAGACACCGAAATATCCATAAAAGCAGTCAACAAAAGATGTATAACACACATGAACAATTGCACTTCACGACCTGCTTTCACCGAAAAAGAAAATGAAAGCTTAGAAAAAAGAAAACAAATAATTAAAAAAGTAGTAACAAGCCTAATTGCTTTAGCATTAATTTCTTTGCTTTTTTTCGTACCACAAATGTTTTTTGTTACATCAGCAAGTTCAGAACCATCATTGAAGACAATTCTTGAAACCTCAGGATTTTCAAATATTGAACGTACAGATATTGAAACATTTCCAGCAGGGATTTACAACATCACATTGTTAGCTGAGTTTGCTAGACATTGTAATGATAATGTTCTAAGTTACTACATTGTTGAATCAACTGAATATATCACAATTTTCACTGGACCAGAAGGAGCAACTGGAGTTACTGAGGGGTATGTTATTCCTCCTTTATCAAAAATGTTTGCTGTTGCCAACGAATTTGGGTTGTCAATGATTACTCCCTACAATCAATACTTTAGTGAACATTATTTGAATCCAGACTTTCTTGAACAATGTCAAATCTACAAGAATTTGGACGATCCAAAAATGCTTCTAATTGGGTTTGAAAATTGTTACTGTGTATCCCTTGATAGAGACTACAACGACATGGTTTTCTCTTTGACTCTTATCAATCCCGTAGAAATAGTGAATGTTAGTCAAAATCCTCAGGTCCCAAACTATGACGAACCTGTAGTAGTTATGTCACAAGTCAAAAAAGGAAATTATGAAATTGATTCAGTAGTTCTACGATATCAAATTGATTTAGGCAGTTGGAATAACGTAACCATGAATCTGGACAACACAGATTATGTAGCAAATATTTCTGCTCAACAATATGGAACATTAGTAAATTACAAAGTTTATGCCACAGACACCTTTGGAAATACTGATGTTTCATCAATTTATTCATACACTGTGGCCGATTTTATTGCTCCAGTAATTTCAGATGTTATTCAAGTTCCCCGCGCTCCTAATCCTGGAATCTCAGTTACAGTCTCAGCAAAGGTAACCGAGCTTTCAGGAGCCAGCGGCATCAAAAATGCAACATTATGGTTTTATAGTAATAACCTTTGGTCTCCCATCAACATGACCTTCCAAACCGGTTTATGGAAAGCAACAATTCCAGGACAAGCATCAGGCAGCATTATACAGCTTTATCTAAAAGCCTTCGACAATGCAGGAAATAGTGCTAAAACATCAACTCTCAGCTACACTGTCAATACCTATAACAAAAGACCAACAGCAGATTTCTCTGCACCAGCCATGGCATACACCAATGAAGTTGTTGACTTTGATGCTTCTGCAAGTTATGATGCTGATGGAACAATCGTAAATTACAGTTGGAATTTTGGTGATGGAACAACAGGAACTGGAATAGCTGTTTCACATTCGTACACCAACGAAGGAGAATATGTTGTCACTCTAACTGTTATGGATAACAGGGCAACAACAGATTCTATATCCAAAACGATTACAATTGAAAATAGACCGCCAGTAATAGTAAACAGTCCGCCAACAGCTATCTTCACAGAATCTCCTGATCCTGCTTATGCAACTGAAACTATAACTTTTGATGCGTCTGATTCCAATGATTCTGATGGTGAAATTGTTAGTTACCTTTGGGATTTTGGTGATGGAATAACCACAACAGGTGTTACAACAACACATGTCTATAGTGATGATGGTTTATACCTTGTGGAGTTAACAGTAACAGATAACGAGGGTGCCACACACTCAACAATTACAACAAAATACATCCTAAACAACTCTCCAGTAGCGTCATTCGCACAAGCTTCTAACGAAGTCTTCATTGACGAAGAAAACTCTTTTGATGCCTCAGAAAGCTTTGACCTAGACGGAACAATAGTTGCATATTCTTGGGATTTTGGCGATGGGACAACCGCAACAGGCGATACAGCTACTCACATTTACAAAAATAGTGGAACCTACACAGTAGCCCTTACAGTTACGGATGATGATGAAGACACAGATTCAGTAACTTCAACAGTAAATGTTGTTAATCAAGTACCTGTAGCATTATTCACCACAAACACTACCGAAATAACCGAAAACCAAGGAATAAGATTTGATGCTTCTGAAAGTTATGACCTCGATGGAACTATAGTAAGTTACAGTTGGGATTTTGGTGATGGAACAAACTCAACCGGTTTGACTGCAGATCACAACTATGCTGAAGACGGAGATTACACAGTAACTCTAATAGTAACAGATAATGAAGGAGCCACAGACTCAACAATTGAAGGTGTTAGTGTTGTTGCAGAATCAGAAGTATCGTTGGCTATTCTTTCTGTGATTGTTTTAGGCATCACAGCATTAACGGCCACTCTTTTGTATGGCTTGTTTGTACAAAGAAATAACAAGAAAAAATCTAAAAAAACTTACTAAGCCGAAACCCGTTCTAGGTTTATTTCTTTTTTGTTTTAAATTTATTCATAGTTTAAAACAAACTAAATTAGGAAAAACATTCACTTTAAAAAATTAGTCGAGGTCTAAAACGCCCTCAAAGACGTCTTCTTTGTTAACCATCAATTGACTAGATAACCATAATTTCATTAAAGTGTTGTTTGATGGAAACTCTCCTGTGTATGAAACTAATTTTCCGTTTATTAGTGCCTCTACTTTGAATGTGTTTTCCGATGTTTTGCAAAGATATGAAACTGTTTCTGCACATTTGGCCATAGTCTTGAAGTCGTCCCATTTTCTGCATTTGACGTTTACTGCCTTTGCGGACACAGTACCGACAGTGGATTTTTGTAGAGGGACTTCAGTAGATGTTGGTAAATTTGATAATGCACATTGAAGGTTTGATATTTTTTCTTCAATGCTTTCGATTTTACTCGTCATTTCTCCAGTTTCACCCAAACTTTCTGTTATTATTCCCAACTGGCCAACGAGACGGTCTAAATCTTTTTCGTGTTCTTTTAAGACATTAATAATGAAGTCTAAGGCTTCCAATGCGTCATTCTTGTTTGGTTTGGGTTCCATGTAGTTGTCTCCTTGGGCAATTATAGCATAATGTTTGCTAGATAAATAAACCTAATGCATCAGCAAACTGTATCATAATGTTGTTAATTCTATACTAATTAACAATTCAAAGCACTAAAATTAACAATAGCACCTGCCCAAAAAAATGGGAATATAAAACTAATGAGTAATACATATTGCGATCAAATTAATTATTTTGATAAATAATTTTAATTACTAAAAATAAAAAAGAAGCAATTATTGCCTCTATTTGTTGCTCTTTGTTCCCTTAACTAACAGTTATGCTGCTGGCTGGGATGTTAGTTTTGATTTTCGGACGCCAACATGACGGAGTGGAGAGATTTTCTTGGCTTGATTGTAGATGTCTGATGCTATTTTTCCTAGAACTAGTTCTTGAACGAATTGGTCAAAGGTTAAGGTTTCGGCTTTGTCTTTAACAATTTTGTACATTATGGACCGTATTTCACGTTCTTGAGATGTTTTGATTCTTGAAAGAGTGAAAACAGAAACTGCCAAACTTAGTCCGTAATTGTCGCTGGTTGTAACTTCTAAGATTCCGTCTACTCGTGTGGTTCGTCTTCTAACTAGGCTTCTTAAATAGTCTCGAGAATATTCGTGACCTTTAAAGACGGTTCGGGCGGTTTTGCCTTCAACGTCTTCTATTCTGAAGTAAATTTTGAGGTATTGATGCGCGAAGTCATTGGTGATGTCATAAAGAGTGCCGTCTACAATCCTTCCAACAAGTTTTGCCGGATCGTCTGCAGGTACGGCTCCTAATTCAACACCGCCAAAGTAAGGCGGAGATACTACACTGTACCATTTCTTCTCGCGCCACTTGTCTTTTATGCGTCCTCTTCTCTTTGACATCAAAGTCCCTCGTTGTGGATTGAAAGATTTAGCATGGAAGTATTAAAAGCTTCGGCTTTTTGTGTCATCCTAACCGTTTCAGACCACCCATTAAGGGCTGTAAAACGTCAGGAATTTTAACTGTTCCATCTTCTTGCTGGTACTGTTCCAAGATTGCAATCAAAGTTCTGCTAGTGGCAATGGCAGTATTGTTTAATGTGTGAACAAAACCTGCCGGAGACTGCCCCTCTTTTTTGCGGTATTTGATGTTTAGTCTTCTGGCTTGGTAGTCGGTACAGTTACTATTTGATCCAGATTCTCTGAAGGTTCCATCGGCCATCCAAACTTCGATGTCATATTTTTTCGCTGCAATTATTCCGATGTCCCCGGTACAAACGTTTACTACATGGTAGTGTAGTCCCATGCTTTGGTAGAGGTCTTCAGAGTTTTTCTGTAATTCTTCATGGAATTTCCACGAGTTATCAGGGTGACAAAAAATAAATTGCTCAATTTTGTTGAATTGGTGCACCCTGAATAAGCCTTTGGTGTATTTACCGTGAGCACCAACTTCTTTTCTGAAACAAGGGCTAACTCCTACGAGTTTTATGGGCAACTCTTTTTCGAGGATAACTTCATCCATGTATGATGCTGCCATAGGGTGTTCGCTTGTGGCAATTAGGTATAAATCGTCATTTTCGATTTTGTAGAGTTGGTCCCCAAAAAATTCCAAGTCTGTGACGCCCAGATACGGTTTTCTGTGCATCATCAACGGGGGTTCGATAAGGGTGTATCCTCGCTGTCTGAGAAAATCAATTGTGTAAGTCATCAAAGCAAAATCCAGCCTAGCCAAATCCCCCTTCAAATAATAGAATCCGTGACCCGATACTTTTGCTGCTCGTTCAAAATCAACAAAACCCAATTTGGTGGCTATTTCTACATGGCTTTGAGGGCTAAAATCAAATTTTGGAGGTTTTCCAACCACTTTTTCAACAACGTTATCTTGTTCGTCATTTCCAAAAGGAACAGAATCATGCAAAATGTTAGGAAGCCTCATCAACAAAGCGTCAACTTTTTGTCTGCACTCAACAACTTGGTCTTCTAATGCCTTTATCTGCTGAGGAATTTGTTTTGCCTGCTCAATTTTTTGTCCTGCATCCTTTTTTTGTTTTTTAAGGCTTGCAATTTCAGCAGTTATTTGTTTGCGTTTGTGGCGAAGTTCGCTTGCTTCGGTTAGTAACTTTCTCCACTTTTTGTCTTGTTTGATTAACTCATCAAGCATCTCAAGTTTTTCAGCTTCTCCTCGTTTTTGTATGTCTTTTTGTATTATTTCCGGATGCTCGCGAACAAGCTTAATGTCTAGCATGATTTGTACCCCACTAGTATTCGTTTCAAAGTTTAATTCAACTTAATATTTAACAGTATAGCGAGACAATCACAAAAATTAGTTTAATCTATTGATAATTTTTTGTTAATGTCTATTTTTTAGAAAAACCTTTTTGTCAACATTGTTCTGTTATTTTCATTCTAATATGGTTGATTTTTGTTGTAGTTCTTGAGGGGTTTTGATAACAAATTTGCTCATTTTCCAAGTTTGCCGTTTTCTTTGATGTCCAGCCATATTCATTCAAGATTTTTTTCAAAACTATTCAATTTTAATATCTGTTTTATTTATGATTTGAATAATATATTTCATGAAGTGTATAAAACATCCATTGACGTATCTTACCCTTTTTCTTTATGATACAAAATTTTGATGGTGCGGGGAACGGGATTCGAACCCGTGGAGGCCTGCGCCAGAGGATCTTAAGTCCTCCCCCTTTTCCTAGGGGATCTAGTTTGACCCACTATTTAGACCTGGCTCGGGTATCCCCGCCATCCTCATTATTCACATCACAGCTTCGACATAAATGTTACTTGTCCATAAACCAACACCGAAGCAATAACAACTTGGATTTGATGTATTTGTCTGTTTTTTGATTTCTTTGGCGTTACGGTTATTACAGTCAATATCCAAGAAATGTTTTGGCGGGTAACTACCTCTGGGCGGGTACAGAAAACTACAACGGTTTTCTACCGAAGCCTAGCCAGGATAGGGCACGAACAGCAAAAACTGCTGGTGTAAGCCTCCTACCAAGGGAATCGGGAGAGAGCTCGGGGTCACGGGTTCAAATCCCGTCCCGCCCGCCATCAATAGCGAGTTTTTTGTAAGAATTAATTAAAAACTTGTCTAGATTGACAGTAATTTAGTGTGTCGCGACATAAGAAAAGAATTTCTTAACCTATTTTGTGTAAATTTGTTATAGACCTAAAAGCTAGAAAAATTTCATTTATTTTCTATAGGATTTAAGGCGACTATTAATATGAAGAACAGATTCACAAGGCATTTATTATCTGAAACAACAAATTCAGTTTGTTTGGGAGGCCGAAAATTATGTCCACTATTGGTAGATTTTTGGATTTGCTGAAAGATGGCCTGTGGCACGATTTGTATGTAACTACCCAAAAAGTTGGGTTATCTTCGGCTAAGGCTGAGATGGTTATTAGTTTTCTGAACGAATACGGATTTACCAGACTAAGTGAAAAGAACAAACAGAT
>Ga0272441_10015731_pt1 | contig 10558 bp, 7 predicted proteins | sample SSMProp6N_FD_193582 | JGI IMG/M metagenome (GOLD analysis project Ga0272441, IMG submission 193582) | Marine sediment archaeal communities from Little Sippewissett salt marsh, Falmouth, MA, United States - SSM-Prop-6N | ecosystem: Environmental > Aquatic > Marine > Wetlands > Sediment ... | reverse complement strand
CTGGATTCTAATCGGCCTGGCGATACTCGTTCCCGTAGCTATGAACTTCCCCACCCATTTCGTCGGTAGCCTCATGCCACCCGTGTGGCGTGTGGCCCGCGCCACCTTCCATGAAGCCTGGCGACGGCGATTCCTCAACGGCATTCTGATCTTCGCCGTCCTGATCATCGGCTCGTCCTGGGCGCTGGCTTACCTGCAGCCCGGTGCCGAGCTAAAGATGCTCATCGACATCGGCCTGGGCGCGACACGCTTTTTCGGCCTGCTCATCGCCGTGTTCCTGGGCACGCGCCTGATCGCCGACGAGATTGAGCGCCGGACGATCCACACGCTGCTGGCCAAGCCGGTGACCCGCTCCCAGTTCCTATTCGGCAAGTTCCTGGGCGGGTACGCCACCGTTCTGGCCAATGTGCTGGTGATGGCCCTGGCCTTCTATATCGTGTTTGCCATCAAGGCCCCCGGGTTCAAGAACCTCGACCCAGAGGCCGGCGTTACCACATACCAGATGGTCCACATGCACGCCAACATCGCGAAGGCCATCGGGCTGACGTTCTGTGAGCTTGCCGTGCTGGTAGGCCTTGCGGTCGCGGCCTCGACGATCTTCTCGTGGATATTCGCGGCCATCTTCTCGTTCTTCGTCTACTTCGTTGGGCAGATGAGCGACTTCTTCCGTACGCTGGCCGACCCGGACCAGGGCGCGACCAAGGTCGCCCAGATCACCATGGGCACGATCTACCGCATTCTGCCCCACTTCGAGATATTCGATATCCGCGAGGCCATCCTGAAGGACCAGTACGTTCCCTGGGAAGTGCTTACCAAGCACGGTCTGCAGGGACTGGTGTATGTGGTCGTCATCATGCTCATCGGGTACCTGTGCTTTAACGAGCGTGAGGTCTAATGCCACGCGGCGCCCAGCGTCCTGTGAGACATCAGTTTTCAGGCCACATACGCGCCGGGGAGTTGTCAGATGAAACGAAGCAAGAGTGCTAAGATCGGCGGCTGGATTCTCGTGCTGGCGCTCGTGGTGCTGCTGCAGCCCCTCAGTGAGAGCGTGTACCTGGACCGCCTGATTCTCGGGCTGAGAAGCCCCACACCCGCCACCAAGTTGATCGAGTTCGACCCAACGGCGGTGACCGGCGTCATCGCCGGCGCTATTCTCGGCGGGTTCCGCGAGATCGCCGCCTCTATGCTGTGGATGAAGACTCACGAGATGTGGGACAGCGGCGAGGGTGCAAGCTTCAAGGCCCTCAACCTCATGCGAACGGTCACGCTGCTGGACCCTCACTGGCTCGAGCCGTGGCGTATCACCGGCTGGCACCTGTCTTACAATCTGTACGTCGAGACGGATGACGAGGAGCAACGGGCCAACCTGCTGCGAATGGGTGTCAACGCACTGAAGGAGGGCATATCCTGGAATCCCGACAGGTATGACCTGTACTTCGAGCTTGGCTGGACCTACTTCGACAAGATCAAGGATTACCCCGAGGCCGCCAAGTGGCTGGAGGCGGCCATTCAGTTCGAGCACCCTCAGCATGTCGAGCGGCTTATCGCCCACGGCTGGGAGCGGCTACCAGACATGCCCGAAGCCCTGGACTGGTACGATTTCTGCGTCAAGCGCGACCCCAGTGACGGAACGGCCCACGGCGCCACGCTCACAATTCGCGAACGGTACATGTACGCGTGGCGCCTCATGGAGCAAGGCGATACCGATGGGGCGATTGATGAAATCAACGAGTGCCTTGCGGTGAGCCCCAGCAGCACTCTGGCCCTGCATATGAAGGCCCACATCTACGAAAGAGCCGGCAATCTGCCGAAAGCCATGGAAGCCTGGCAGGTGGCGGCGGACAACTCGGCGTTGGACTTCCACGCTCGTGCCAAGGTGGCCGATACCGCGCGCAGGGCGGGCCTCGAAGTACCCGAGGCCGCAAGCGACATCTTCAATCAGAAGATGGCGATGCCCAAGCGCAGAGACGGCCCGATGTAGCGGAGCACAGCCTCACCGTCGACAGATCAGGCCCCGGCGCGCCCTAGCGGCGCCCGGGGCCTTCTCATGTCTGCCGGCAGCCCTCAGGGTGCGCCCTATGGCGCCCCCTGGCGGGGATGGCCTGCAATATAAAGGCCGCTCGCGTCGTGGCCATGGTCTCTGCACGCCTCCCGGGGCGCCGCACGTCACCATGCCTCCTTGCCCTTTGACGGTTCCACAAGGCATGGGCTCGGGCTACTGCTCTGCCGCCGGGGCCAGATCGCTCTCCACCGGTACCACATGCGCGTACACCGGAATCCGTATCGTCTCCTCCCCGGGGACGTCCGTGGTGAGTGTTATCGTGCCCTCGAAGACGCCGAGCTTGTCGGTGGGGAGGGTGATCTCCAGCCGGTAGCCGCCGTCGGCTTCGGCCGTCGTGACCTGGATGCTCGCGTCGCTGGGCTCTGCCTTCAGGAGCTTGAAGGGAGTGCCTGATTGGCCGGTGAGAGTGATCGTCGCGCGGGCCGGTTCTCCCGCCCTCACGAACCCGAAGTAGGCAGAGGGTGGGTAGAGCTGCAGATCGCCACGCACGGTTCCGGTGATGGGGACGGTGATCAGCGGACGCTCCTTGTGGGTGGTGCGAATCAGTAGCTGATCGGCAATCTCGCCCACGAAGGTGTCTGACTTGAGGGTCAGAGCGACTTGCCAGGTCTTCTTCTGGTCTTCGCTGACTTGAGGCTTGCCGGCATCGACGCGGAAGAGGCCCTTTTCGGTCGAGGCCTCGGTGAGCTGCATCTCAGCGGGGCCACTGAGGGTGACCGGCGCGGACAAGGGGTCGCCCTTGGGGCTGGCCAGGAAGAGACGGTCGGGATAGACGCGCAGATCGTGGGGCACCTTCCCGTGCAAGGTGAGGAAGGCGATGGGTTGGGTGAGGTCGTTGGTGACGAGCTTCACCGACTTCATCACGTTGCCCGAATAGGCGACCGTGAACTTCACCCTCACTTCGGTGGACTCGCCGGGCGCCAGCGCTTCCTTGCCAATCGAGGCGCCGGGGGCGCCGCACCCGTACGACTGAAGCCCCACGACGAGCTCCTCGTCGCCCGCGTTGGTGACCTTGAAGCTATACTCAATCTCTTGGCCGATGCCGGCGATGCCGAAAGGATGGTGGAACTCATGTAGGCTCAGTCTCGGCCCGCCGGCGTTGGCCTCGGTGTGGTCCAGAATCAGGGCGTGGCCCGAGTAGCGTCTCTGCATCTCCGCGAAGGGAACTACGGCAACGTTTGAGTCATCAATCAACTGCACCCAGCTCGCGGATGAGCAGATCATCACAGCAAAGTGGCTGGGATCCACCAGGTGGCATATCTTCGGACCCGTCAACGTTGCCAGTTCAGCCAACTCTACCCTCACAGGGACGAGGGGGATTCCTACCAGGTGAGCTGCGGTCTTGATGTCATGCATCGACGCCTCGGGAGCAGGATAACGGCGCGCGACTTCCTGACGTTGCTCGTCCGTGAGGGTGCGCCCGATGAGTTCGCAGACACCGAATAGACAGTCTACTCCGCAACTCGGGGCAGGCGCGGCAGAGCGGGCGGCCCCAAGGACCGCCACGGAGCACAAGGCCCCGAGGAGTGCATACCCGAGGTTTCTGTCCACCTGAAGCCACTCCCTGATGACCGACGAGCCCGGCCCATTTGGGCGCGTACCCGCCGAGGCCCCAGACGCCCGCATGCTGTCCCGGTCTGCCGGTGCTGTGGGCATACGGGCCTATCGAGGGCGCCTCAGTCCGGAATCTCGAGCAGGCCGCTGGGCGCCCTGCCCTCCACGGTCCTCTCAATGACTGCCTGGATATCGCCGCCTATGATCGAGACCGGCGTGTCCTGGTCGGGGCGGTACACACGGGTCCCGAGCGGCAGCACGAGACCGAACAGGTGGGCCGGAAGGTCCTTGTTGACCTGCAAACCAGTCACCTGGATCATCTTGGCGCGCCCCCAACTCCAGGCGGTTTCTCCCTTGGGGTGCGTCATCCCAAGCTCGCGAATGCGCAATGGCATCCACAGCCCGGGCTCGCACTGCGTCATCTCCTCGACCGCCCACACCCACCGCGTGACCAGAGGGCGCGCCGGCTTGTCTACCAGTGTTTCCTTCTTGAGGGTCAGAAACCCCAGGTCGGGCGCAATCCACCACCTGAGCGTCCTTTCATCTCCCTGCCATCTCAGGACTTTGCACAGCGTGTCACGGATCGTGGCGTCCGGTTCGAGTTGAAGGTCAGGCCCCATCTGCCGGAGCTCTGCATGCGGCTTGAAGTCGATGACGGGCACCGAGACCCCAAGCCATCCAGGCATCAGCCCATAGCCCTGTCGGCCTTCAGGGGTGAGAGTCTCGCTGACCCTCGCAGTGAAGGACCCGACAGCCATCCCCACTGCCCTCTGCCCATCGTAGGTGCTGGTCTGCGCGACCCGGGGCGTGACCTCCTGTCCACGGGCCACCACTTCGCACGTATCATGCCGGATGTGTGTTGGTGTGTGCGCCCAGAAGTACTGCCACAGCGAGCGCCAGCCGGCCCACTCTGCATCTGCCATAGGGTTGTGATAGGTTTCTTCCGTAACATACGCTGAGAGGGAACGGACCCGCTGCGCCCGGTTCTCCAACCCTCGCAGGATGGTCTCGATGTGCTGCGCGGCCTCGTCGTCCTGAGCCCATGCGGCGGCCTGGATTGCAGCGCCGGCGATGAGACACACTACCACTGTGGCTGCGACTGCGGCGTACCGCATCTTCCACACCTCCTGGGTGAACGGGACAGAGATCGCGTGTCGCGTTGCAGCGCAAGGCCACACGCCGCCGCAGGTCCCGGCGGCGAGTAGTGGGTGCCGAGACATGCCCTCGGCGACCGTTGTGGGGGATGGCCTACGGCTGCTACCCCTCCGTGGAGCATGCGCAGCCCGCATTGGCGGCCGTGTACCCATAGGTTCCCCAGTTGGGGTTCCCCCCGCAGTCCGGGCCCGGGTAGAAGGCCCATCGGCAGCACGCGCACCGCTTGTTGTTGACGCAGTGATCCGTCGTCGTGTAAGTCTTAGTCGAGCACTTCTGCCAACTGGGGTCCTGGGTCCCGTCGCCCGGCCGTCGGACGGTACACCTGCGGGACTCGTATATCCCACCCGGGTCGTTGTAGTTAGCGCACGAGCCGACACAGGTCGCGCCAGAGACGTTGCACTTCAGCTTGTTGTTGCAGGAGCCGGTGATACATGAGGCTTCGGAAGCGTCCAGCACTTCGTACGCGTGGGCCACGGAGCTGGCTATGGAGCCTGAAAGGACGATGGTCACCACGACCACCGACCTGAGCGATAGTCTGGACACGGTATGCACATCCTTTGCGCGTGGAGTCGGGTTCGGGATCAGGACAGCAACTGCCTCGGCTGGCGCTCCTCCGCTTTGGGGAACGCAAACCTCTACATGACACCTCCCTCAGACTGATGGCGTGCCCGCACAGCCGTCACGTGCGCGTAGTAGGGCACCGTCACGACGGCATGGTGTGGGGCGTCTGTTAGCAGCGTGATGTTGCCCTCCAGAACGCCGGACTTCTGGCCCTTCTGGATGGTGGCCTCGACAAGCCACTCCGTTTGGCTTTGCCGCCTCACTCGGACTGTGACGACGCCTGGCTCATCGGACTGCACCTCAGTGACTCGGAAGCGCTCGCGACCGGTCAGTGTCACTGGAGTCGTGGCCTCTTCATCGGGCGTTACAAACCCGAAGTACGCGCACTCAGGTGCGACGTGCAACCGGCCCCCCACTGTCACGGTCACAGGTACCCTCAAGGGCTGTCCCGGGTGCGCGTCGGCCGTGATCTCAATCTCACCCGGGAACACCCCCGGGCGGGTGTCGCGTGAGACGTCGACTCGGAACGGCGTTCGTGCGCAGTATTCCTCAACAGTCTGGTCGAGTGCGCTCACCCTCAGGAAGGGCAGCGATGATGTGGCCCGCAAGTGCGTCGTGCCACGACTGCGGACGGAGAAGGCATAGCCCGCCGCGCCGACGGCTTGCGGGCAGTCGCGCGGCCGCGCGACTTGCGCAACGTGGACGCGTTTGGGCGAGGCGTGCAACGGCGACTGCTCCCACTGGTCGAGAAGGGCGACTATGGTGCGAGCCCTGGTTACCCCGTCGAGACACTGCCCGCTCGCCTCGCCACCACTCAGGCCCTCGTATGCAGCGATGCTCTCCTTGCACGCCTGCCGGGCCGCAGCATCCTCCCCGCTGAGGTAGTGGCAGTACGCAATCTGGGCGTGAGCGCCAACGGCTTCTCCGCCTGACGCCTGCAGCGTCAGCAGCTCGCGCATGGCGCTACGCGCAGCCGCGAACTGACCATTGGCGATGAGCCCGTCGAATAACTCCGACGTCGCGACCGCGTGCCCGTAGCCCGTCGTGGTCGTGAGCGCCCGCCAGTACGCTGCCTCTGCCTTCTGCTGCTGCCCGATCTGGTGCAGCAGCCTCGCCGCCTCCACCAACCCCTCCCCCCTCACGTCGTAAGGATTCCCCTCTGTCGGCGCGCCCCATTCGCCGCACTTGAGAAACCACTCGATGGCCTTCCCCGACTCGCCCCGCCTCCTGTAGCACTGGGCGATGCGGTAGGCGATCAGACCCTTAGACACGCGCGGACCGGGCGGCTCGCCGCCCTCCAGCCGGCCCAGGATCTCCTGCAGGCACTCTTCTGCGCCATCGACTTCGCCGGGATACAACTGCATCTCCGCCAGCACGAAGAGCTCCGGGGTGGGAAGGGTCTTGATGTCCGCATCCGCCAACCCCAGGGCATCCCGCGCCCCGTGCCAGATGGCCCGTGTGTGGCTCGGCGACTCGCCCTGCCGGGGATGGTCGCGCCGGAACTGGCTCCACACCGCGCACAGGTCCGCGAAGGTCAGCTTGCTTTGCGCAATCTCCTGACGCCACTTCTCGGCGGAGAGCTTGCCGCTTGCAGCCATGGCTACCAATGCACTGCGCTTCGCGGTGCCGAGGGTGTCCCCAAAGACAACGCTGCTATCGGAGGTTCCCACCCCGGTGGCGTCAAGGGTCACCAACTCGGAGGTCGCGGCACCGACGGGCTTGAGCCCCTTAAGGTCGACGGCCTCGAGCCCCGGCACTTCGTCCGTCTCGTCCGGGGTGATCTTCACGCCCGACAGCGCGTCACGCACGGCATCGGGCAGGTCGCCGATCTCGGCGGCGCCCACCGGCGGCGCCAAGGCCACAACCGACAGCAACATCACGCCGGCCAGTATCAGGACTCTCGCTTCCTGATGCATCCTGGGTCGCCGCACGTTACCACGCCTCCTCGCCTCCGCCCGGGATGGCGCTTCAGAATTCCCTCAGCGGGTTGTCGCCCTCACCGGTCTTCGCGTATTCGATGAACTGGTTGGCTCGAGTCAGGTTGAGGTCTTTGGCCTTGAAGCAACGGGCGATGTCGTTGACGGATGCGGTGATGGCGTCGTTGCCCCGGGCCTCCCCAAGCCGCACCACGGCGAGCTCAAGAGCCTGCTCGTAGTCGCCGAAGTGCAGCAGCGCCACGATCTGCAGGTGGGCGTCGCCTTTGCACTTCTGCATCAGGGCCTGCCACTTCTCGTCGGAGTCTATCTGGGGCCAGGGGACGTCTTTCAGAGGGTTGTCTCTGTCCGGGTCGTCCTGTGCGGCGACAAAGCCATTGGCCTTGAAGACCTCTCCGGCACTGGTGAGGGACCTCACCACCAGGTCTGCCGCGTTCTTGATGTCGGCCTGGGCGAACTTGCAGCAGGCGTAGAAGGCTTTCGCGGCGCACTGCGCTTCATCGTGGCGCTTGGCCGCCTGGAGGGCCTTGACGTAGCGCCGCGCGACCTCCCAGCTATCCAGAACCTGGGGCGTCGTTAGCATGGCCTCCTCAAGGACCTGCAGAGCCTTCTCAGGGTCCCCGAGGGTCTTGTGGGCGTCGTATCGGTACGCGGCGAACCAGTGCAGGTCCTTGGCCGGCACGCGGCCCAGATACGTCTCCATGTCCGCTTCCAAAGCGCTTAGGGCCTCCTGTGGCTTCCCCAGACCGTAGTTGAGGATGGCGAAGCGGCGCCGGACGCACTGGCTGGCCAAGTACGTGCTTCCGTACTCCTTGAGCACCTGGTCGTTGAGCTTGATGGCCTCATCCCACTGCTTGGCGGTCATGTGCAGGGACCCGATGTTGATGAGGGCCTGGCCCGCGTAGAGGGTGCCGGGGAACGCCTCGATCACTTCCTCGCGGTAGATCTGCGCCGCCTCTTCGATGGTCTTGCCCTTGACCTTGTCCTGGGCATCGAAGAGGGCCTGCTGGCCGGGTGGACGCTCGGCCAGGCACACGCCACTGATGAGAACCGCTGCGAGCAAGACGGCCCAAGCTCGTGACATCGTGGTCCCTCCTTCAGTCTCGACCGAGTGTCTACCAGGCTTAGTCCGCGTCCTTACGTCGCCCCGCGGCTGCGGGACCCGCGCCCGCCGGGGGAGCCAACTCCCCCGGACCCCGGAGTACGAGCTGATGGCCCGCTCGTACTCCCTGCCGCGACGCAAACGACGCATCGCGATCATTGAACGCGGACGAAATCAGGCCGGTACTAGCCCGAAGACCTGAAGGGTCACCAGGGTCAGGTACACTCCCAAGCCCGCGAAGAGTCCCGCGGTTGCCGGCTTCACCGCGTGCACGGTTCATGGCGTCCCCCCGGCCCCCTTGCCGCCTGTGATCTTCGCCGTGACAAGCACGATGTTCTGTTGCCCGCCGTGCCAGCGATAGATGCGGGTGCCGGGCTGCGACCACACGCCCTTGCCCAGGCCGAGCGAAGCCGCACTTACGCAGTCCTGCGCCAGCAGCTCCGGCGGCTTCGTCAGACCGTCACGCGCGACCACGTAATCCCTTGCACCGTCGGTGATCGTGCCGATGGCGGCGAGTGTGAAGCTCTTCCGAGCCCGGCCCCTGGCGACCGTGCTTGATTTGGCCGATCGGGGGTCGTAGCTGAAGGTAACCAATGCGGGGGCGCCGGCCTTGATGGCGGCGACGAGATCGCTGAACCTGGCGAGGGACTTGGCCGACGTGGGGCGGGTGCATCGCTCGGCTACCGTCAGCTTTGCGCCACGCGCCTTCAACAGGCTGGCGAGGCCCCCCGCGACATCCCACGTCACACTGTCGGAATCGCTGCAGTCGCCGCAACGCCGCATGTAGACCCACGCCGTCGCAACGAGGGTCTTGTCGCGCTCACCGTCTCGCTTGAGCCCGTGGTGTTTCACCAACCATGCGCCGGCGGTGGCGTGGGAGTTCCTGAACAGGGGGATGGCTTCGACAGGGCGAGGAACCACACTGATATCGGGCTTCCCCCAACAAATGTCCGATGCCAGGACGATGACTGTGCCTATGAGGCTTAGCGTCTGCGGGATTGACGGGTACGGTCTCATCGGTCGCCCCCCCCGGCAGCGACGCAAGATGACTTATATGGTGTTAATTTTACACACTAAATCGTTCTATGTCAATAACTTACGTCCAAAAGAGTGCTTGGAGCCCGCAAGGAGGGCGCGGGCTCGTGACCGGGGAACCTACCGGCTACTCTTGCTGTAACACCAATAGCGGAGGGTATCCTGATGATTCGCACGGCAGTCATCGGCTACGGCGGGGTGGCACGATCCCATGTGCGAGATATCGACTTCTTCCGGCAGGACAACCCCCTGCGCGGGGCCGATGACCCCCTTGTCGAGTTGGTCGCCTGCTGCGACATCATGCCCCAGGCGAGGGAGGCCTTCGCGGAGGATACCGGCGTTACCGCCGTATATGACGACGTCGCCCGAATGCTGGATGAGCAGCGGCCGGACTATGTGCACATCGCCACTTGCGCCGATGCCCACCTCGAGCCGGTGCTTGCCTGCGCTCAGAAGGGCGTTCACGTGCTGTGCGAGAAGCCGCTGGGCACGGACCCGGCCGAGTGCGACCAGATGATCGCCGCCTGCGACGAGGCCGGGGTGCAGTTCGTGGTGAGCCATCAGCGGCAGTCATGCCCCATGTACTGGTACGCGCGCAGCCTGCTCGATGAGGGGGTAATCGGCCGGCTGAGGTACATCACCGGCGGTGTGTGCGACCCTCGAGGAGGCGGCCCCGTATTCCACAATCTAGGCAGCCACCTGATCGACGCTATCGGCATCTTCCGGCGCGACGTTCAGTGGGTGTCGGGCTACTGCACGGTGGACGGGCGGCCGTGCACCGCGCAGGATCGCCAGCCGGGAGACCGCGGAGCGGGCTGGGTACTGGGTGATCGCATCGATGTGACCGTCCGCTATGGCGACGATGTACAGACGAACCTGCAGTTCAATGGCGATTCGGCCAAGGTCGTCTTCTGGACCCTGTGGGGTACCGAAGGCCGGATGGCTATGCTGGGCAATACCTTCTACAAGTGTGCGGACCCCAGGGAGGGCGTGGCCGACCAATGGGAACCCATCGAGGAGCCGGCGCAGCCCGTCAAGACCGGTTCGGGCTATATCAACCCGCCTGATTGGGTTCACATCCGGCAGCAACTGGGGCCATACCCACGCATCTTCATGCTCAGGGAGATGTTCCAGCGCATGCAGAGCGGCGGCGAG
>Ga0272441_10015730_pt1 | contig 10559 bp, 7 predicted proteins | sample SSMProp6N_FD_193582 | JGI IMG/M metagenome (GOLD analysis project Ga0272441, IMG submission 193582) | Marine sediment archaeal communities from Little Sippewissett salt marsh, Falmouth, MA, United States - SSM-Prop-6N | ecosystem: Environmental > Aquatic > Marine > Wetlands > Sediment ... | reverse complement strand
TATTTGTCGGTGTAGGTGTCGGCGTCTCGGTCGACGTGGGCGTCGGCGTCTCGGTCGACGTGGGCGTCGGCGTCTCGGTCGACGTGGGCGTCGGCGTCTCGGTCGACGTGGGCGTCGGCGTCTCGGACGACGTGGGTGTCGGTGTCTCGGTCGACGTCGGCGTCGGCGTCTCGGTCGACGTGGGCGTCGGTGTCTCGGTCGACGTGGGCGTCGGTGTTTCGGTCGACGTGGGCGTCGGCGTTTCGGTCGACGTAGGCGTCGGTGTCTCGGTTGATGTAGGCGTCGGTGTCTCGGTTGATGTAGGCGTCGGCGTCTCCGTCGATGTGGGTGTTGGTGTTTCCGTCGAAGTAGCCGTCGGCGTATCGGTAGCAATTGGTGTATCGGTCGGTGTTGATGTTTCTGTTGAAGTAGCCGTCGGCGTATCGGTAGCAACTGGTGTGTCGGTCGGTGTTGACGTTTCCGTCGAAGTAGGCGTAGGTGTATCGCTAGCGATTAGTGTATCGGTTGGTGTTGCAGTATCAGTGGACGTGGAAGTTGGGCCTGTCGTGTTGGTAGCCGTTGGAGGTGCTGGGGTTGAAGTACTCGTCGGCGCAGGAGTGTTGGTAATCGTAGGTGTATGCGTGATCGTGGGTGTATCCGTGATCGTAGCCGTCATTGTGGCCGTCGAAGTTCTGGTCGACGTGGGCGTAGGCACACTGACTATGGAAGGAATCTGGACTCCGGAATAGTTGTAGGCGCCATCCCAGAAGAGCCTCGCAGGAGACCCGACACTCAAACGCAGAATCAGGCGCTGACCACTTACAAAGTCGTGCTCGATGTTGGCGATCGAAGCGGAGAAGAAATACGCTGAAGTAACGTTGGGAGGTAGTGCAAAGGAAGCCGAGCCGAGCACTGTCGATCCCGCGCGTAATTCAACAGATAAACTGACCGAGGCGGATGAAGGGTTGTAGGCATAGAAACGCGCAATAGTCGTTCCAGCCAGAAGCCGCTGGCCACCAGTAAACTGTGGCGAGTAGTAAGTTGCAGTTGATCCACTTCGAAAACTCCCACTGGGAATGCTGGTATACATCATATAGCTGAAGGGTGTGGTGTCATCGTAGAACCAATACGTATTGGGAGGTGGTCCTGGTGGCGGCACTGGCGGTGGAGGCCAAGGTATGGATGTCTCAGTGGGAGTACGCGAAGGCGATGCGGTCATGCTTGGCGTACTCGTCGCTTCCGGCGTGCCAGTATCAGTGACTGTCGCTGTAGCAGTATCCGTGGCTGTAAGCGTAGCGGTCGCAGATCCAGCGGGCGTCATCGTCACTGAAGGAGTCGAACTTGCCAGCAACGTCGCCGTTGGTGTTCCTTGGGTTCCCTCAGGTGTCGGCGTTGCGGTTGCCCAGAAATCTCCTGGCTCCACGATGGGCTCGAAAGACTCACTGCCCGGACCGGGATAATACTCGGCGTCTCGCCGGATCTCCTCGATGATATCCGGATTGATCGGCTGCAGCACTATGAAAGGCCACGGACTGTAATCCGCGTTCATTTGGGAACGTGTATCGGCATGAGCGCTTTGGCCAGGCATCATCCCGCATGTTCCACATCCAAAAAGAAGCAGTAGGATAAGCGGCACGAGCAGCAACCACTGCGCTAACTCGCTGCGCTTCTCCTTGCGTTCTTCTTCCTGCTGCTCTACAACGCTTTCCACAATCTTCCCTTACGCTTCGTCAATTCCGAATTATTTTTTCGATTTTTGGGTTCGTGGCAGCAACAGGGTAAACGTCGTGCCCTTTCCCATCTTGCTATCTACTTCAATACGACCACCATGATGGGAGACGATCCCAAAACTCACCGATAGTCCCAGCCCGGTTCCCTGCCCTTCCGGTTTTGTGGTAAAGAAGGGATCGAAAATGCGTGATAGATTCTCCCGCGGAATCCCGATACCTGAATCCTGCACAGCGATAGCGACCGCTTCTTCTGCCTGGCCAAGACTGACGCGCAGCTTACCGCCATCTGGCATAGCCTGCACTGCGTTGGTGATTAAGTTGATCAAAACCTGTTCTATTTGCGTTGCATCGAAGCTCATCATCACAGATTCTTTGGGGAGATCGAGCTGAGACTCCACTCCAGCCTTTCGGACCAGGTATTCCGTCAACCGCATCGAGGATTCAACCGTCTCGCGGATATCCCGAGTTTCCATTTCCGGCGTCGACTGTCGTGCGAACTTCAACAAATCTCCGACGATTGTACTCGCCCGCGTGGCACTTTGTCGGATGGTTTTCAACTGATCCTGAGTAGAGGGATCAAGATCGACCTCTTCCTGTAATTCCTCCGCCAATCCTTTGATCACAGCCAACGGATTCTTGACATCATGAACAATACCAGCGGTCAACTGTCCAACGGAGGCCAATTTCTCGGATTGGACCAACTGAGCTTGTGCACTTTGCAACCGGGCGTTGGCGTCGGCCAGCTCTTCATTTCGCTTTACCGTTTCGGCATATAACCTGGCTGCTTCGGCTGTGCGTTCGCGCAAGTGGTGCGTCATCGTATCGAAGGCGCTTGCCAGTTCGCCAATTTCATCCGATCCCTGCAAACCAGTGGATTGATTTAAATCTCCAGACGCAACTGCCTGCGAAATGCTGCGCAATCGCAAGATGGGTCTGGCGATGCTTTGTGCAAGGGTGTAACCAACAACGATGGTTGCCACAGTACCCAACGCGAAGATAATGCTAAATATATTCCGGCTTGTCGCCATGGTGGAGACAATGTAATTACTGGGCATGACAACTGAGAGGATACCCATGTCCTGTTGGCGGATGATCAAAGGTGCAACCACGATTTGATAATCACGGCCGTACAATTCAATGTCCAGCGTGATCGCGGTTTGGTCCTCAGCCAGAATGCCCGGGTCAACTTCGAGTGCTTGAGATCCTTCATCGGGGATGACAAGTGTTGTCGAAATCAATTCTCCGTCTTGATCTAAAACCACCACATCTGCCAGGGCTTGATTCTTTATCTCCCCGATGAGTGATTCAAGACGAGAGCCGATAAGCAACGCGCCGGCCAAATCGCCATCTTCTGTACGGATCGGTGTGCTTGTGAAGAGATAGGCGCCGTAAGTGGTCACAAGAATATCAACGTATTTATCTCCGAGGGTATCCACTTGCTCGACAAGCACATGCGCAACCAGGTTGTAAGCAGAAAAATCCGCCCCACTGGATTCTCGATAGATGCCAGAGGAAGGATCGATAGCAAGTGTCAGAATCTCGGTACCTGCGAGATCAATAACAGTCAGTGCTTCAACACTATTGTTTAGCACCAGAGGCAAGAGAAGCGTTTTTAAACCTTCCGCATCGTGGTCGAGCACGGTTTCTGGCACACCTTCGGTATAGGCCATCAAACGAAGATTTTCAAGATGCTCGCGTTCTTTTCGTACGATACCATCCCCTGCAACACGACTGGCTTCGAAGGCCTGGTTAACAAACCGCTCACGAATCGATGAGGTCACCAATCGTGTCACGACGTACACACCCACCATAGCAATCACCAGGGTGAGAATGACATAAGGAACAATCAATTTTGCCCGCAATCCTGAAATGAATTGAAGTAACCACTTCACCAGGGATTGCAAGCTGGTGTCATCTTCGCTTGCTGCTTCGACTTTGTTTAGCAGGTTATTACCTACCGCATCCATCGGTCCTCCCAAACTCCGGGATCACGATTAAATTTTCTTCCCAGCCGCAAATCGCGCGGCTGACCCGCGAAATGCCTGCCGCCATCGCGAGTTGTTTACCCTCTGGACAAAGTGCCCGTAAACATCGTTCGATTGTTCGATTCTCGCTTAAGGCTCCCCCCATGGCGCCAATCAAAGCGGAAATCTCGAAATATCTTGCGATTGTTGATTCGAGGGTAACATGAGTGTGGTTACCTGAGGGCAGGTACTTCGTCCTAATAGGACCAATATCCTGTTGTTAAGGTGAGAGTACAAATAACCGCTTTCCACCCGCTCGTTTTGCTTGATACATAGCCTGATCGGCGACTTCAAGAAATTGCTTGGCTGTGGGAAAATCCGGTGACCATTGTGCGACCCCCGCACTGACAGATAAATACTCACCTTGAAAATTGGCACTGGTGATCTTGGCGCAAATCCGTTTGGCAACATTGCGTGCCGCTTCCAAATCCGCTTCAGGTAGGAGAATTACAAACTCATCCCCACCGTACCGGGTCGCCACATCGACGGTTCGTATTTGCTTGCGGATCTTATCGGCGACGATCTTCAATGCTTCATCGCCTGCCGGATGACCGTACTTATCGTTTAACGCTTTCATTCCATCCAGATCAAGCATAATCAATGAAAGTGGGCGATTGTATCTATGCGCCCTCTCGACTTCAATGGCCAACGTATCATCCAGTTTTCGACGATTGAACAACCCGGTCAGAGGATCTGTGATTGCCAACCGTTGTACTTCGGCGAACAGGCGAGCGTTCTCCTGCACCAAGCGACGGTGCGTTAGGGCCCGAGAGATGGCAAGATCGAGCTCGGTGAGGGATTCAAGCGGCTTGGTAAGATAATCATAGACACCGCAACGCAGCGCTTCAACAGCGGTTTCCAATGTAGCACTACCCGTCAATACAACTGCCTGAAGATCCGGATCGATTTCTTGCGCGACCCGAAATACTTCCAATCCAGAAAAGTTAGGCATCCACAAATCTAGTAGAATTAAATCGAATGAATTTTGTCTAAGCGCTTCGATTGCTTGTCCCCCATCTTCAGCTTCGATTACTTCCAGTCCCAATCGCTGTGCTCGTCGAACAAGGATGCTGCGGAAATCTGCATCATCATCTGCAATCAAGACTCGTTCGCGTTGCTTTGCTTCCACAGCTGCATTGGCTGCGGTCTCTATATTGTCGGGCTGCATCACGTCATCACCTACCCAAAACACAAACCAATTGACGTTATACTTCCCACTCCTATATCCTGGTCTTATGATAATGGAGGCTCTTCGAGATACACCTTTCAATATACCTACATCAATATATATGACCTCCGTCCCATCTAAACGAGGCACCGAATCAGACAAACGGAACTGATTCCTTTTTCAAAGAAATATCGTTTTGAATCAATACTAATCGGCTCGAAACAAGACCGCTGTGTGATGTGAAGAATGATTATGGCTCGAGGCGATAGCCATATCCCCGTACAGTAACAAGGCGCACCGGTTGCGTTGCGTCGCTTTCGATTTTCTCCCTGAGCATGGAAATATAACGGCGTAGTGCATTTCCTGCCCCACGTCGATCGGTCCCCCAAACCTCCTCAATGAGTTCCGCCTGGGAAACCGCTTCCCCGGTCCGTCTTGCCAACGCAGCCAGTAAACGGAATTCTGTTGGCGTCAGATCGATCGGCCGCTCGTTGATCTGTGCTTGACGTTTACGTAAATCAACCGACAGGTCTCCTGCACGACATACTCTCAGCTCGCCAAGTCGGATTGAATCCGTTCGCGCCAGGACAGCGGAGACTCTCGCCGCCATCTCAGGCAAACTGAATGGCTTGGTGATGTAATCATCGACACCCAAACGAAAACCGCGCAACTTATCTGTTTCTGCGGTTTTTGCCGTTAGGAAAATGATCGGTGTATCCGCCATCTCGCGAATGCGGGCACACACCTCCCATCCATCCATTCCCGGCATCATCACATCGAGGATTACGAGATCGGGTTTTTCCTGGAAGAATACACGCAAGGCTTTCGATCCTCGATCGGCTGTAATCACATCGTAACGTTCGCGCTCGAGATACTCTCCGAGGAACCGCAGTAACGTACGATCGTCATCCACAACCAAGAGTTTGAAAGTCACTTTCAACCTCCGCAAATCTGGGGCAACTATGGTCAAGCGCCCATTTCATCGCTACCCTCCGTATGGCCTTCGACTCCCATTTGAATGGGCAACCAGAATACGAAGCGAGCGCCGCCACGTTGGCTTTCTTCGACTCGGATATCGCCTTGCATCGCCTCGAGCAGACGTTTGACCATCGAAAGACCCAGTCCATAGCCGTAAATATCACGATTGTCGCGAGTGTCGAGGCGATGGAACATATCAAATATGCGTTCCCGTTCATGCTCCGGGATTCCCTCACCACCATCATCGACAGCGATCCACAGATGGTCTTCTTCCCTATCGCCTTCCAGGACAATTTCTCCCTTCGACGTGTATTTCAAAGCGTTATCCAGGAGATGTTGGAAAATACTCTCCACCGCCTGTTCATCTGCTAACGCCTGGGGTAGGTTATCCGGAATCTTCAAATCGAGCCGTCCTGCTTGATCTTCTTCGATATACCGCTGACACACTCGACCAGCGATTGTGTTCAGGGTTACCGCGCGAATCTGCAATGGGAAACGACCCGCTTCCAACGCAGAAAGATCGAGAATCGTATCCACCAACTTGGATAATCGATTGATCTCTGCTTGAACCAGTTCCAGCGAATCTACACTGTCGGATTCCAACTTGGGCTGACCGCTAAGTAGCAACTCGATACCCGTGCTAATATTGGTCAACGGCGCACGCAACTCATGTGAAACCAGAGCGACGAATTCAGTCTTCAGTTTATCCAGCTCCTGAAGCTCTTCGTTCAATCGAGCAAGATCATTTATCGTCTCTTCCAACTCCATTGTACGGTGCTCCACTTTTTCCTCGAGAGCAAGATTGAGCTCCTCGAGTTCCGCACGAGCTGCAGCGACCTGGCGCAAGGCATCGTGCAGTGCATTCTCACGTTGCTTAACCTGGGTAAGATCGTGCGCGGTCCCTGCCAGCACTACTTTCGACTTGCGTTCATCTTCAATTGGGCGTAAAGACAGCGCTGCCGGGAATGTGGATTTGTCTTTCTTGCGAAACGTGATCTCTCCGGACCAGCCTGCAGCTTGCGCCGCATCCGCGAGCTGCTCCCAGCGTGATGCATTGCGAACAACATCCTGCACCTTCCGTGTTTCCCATTCTTCGGCGTCCAAACCGAGGTCGCGCAAGAAGGCGGGATTGACGAGCAACAACCTCCCCTCGAGATCGCACACGAAGGCCATGTCTACAGCATTTCTAACCAGGGAAGCATACTGACGGAATTCCATTTGCCCAGCAATCACTCCCTGACGTGCCACGAGCAAGACCGCCAATAAGACCACGATAGCCACGCCAACCAGCTCGACCTGTCCTCCCATCCACCAATCCAAAAGCATATATCCGATCACTATCCCCGTAAGTCCGACCGGCATTATTCTCCCTAATCGACGAGCGATCGGGTGTCTGCTCACGGCGCCATCAGAATCGGACTGAGAAGCAGGATTCCGGATCGTATAATCTGCGGCGAGATAGAAGAAGCTGCTCCCGATCATCCAACCGACTTCTGCCATCCCTCCGGGGGAATAGTTTTCCTGCAGCGAGAGTACCCCAAATACCAAATCGGAAATGCCGAAAAACAATGTCGCCAAAGTCAAGTAATTGAGCGTCTTGCGATCGCTGTCTGTTTCGGCCAACAGCAGTAAGCGAGTGAAATAGACAAGCAGTAAAAGATCCAGGATCGAGAATAATGATCGCCAAAACACGATTACCGGATCGATGAAACGGACGGACAAGATGGGCAGCAGGAAGACCAACCAGGACAATCCCAATACAGCGATGCTGGTTAAAACGATGTCAAGTTGGTTGCGTGTGCGTCCCAGCCCCTCGGCAGGAGTCGTAGGATAGCTGAAGGTTACGATCATCGTCGCAAGATAAGCACAGAGTCGAATGGCATCGATCCAGTGTGGTACTGCAGGGAGCATGGAACCGGTTATCCAGTAGGTAAAATTCATTCCATCAATAATCGTCCAGCACACAAACGCCAATGAGATAAATCGCCATATTCGATGTCGTGAAGATTGCTCTGTCCGCATCGAAGCGAGAATCAAAGCACCTGTCGTCCAGCTGCGCAAACCAAAGGTGATCAGCAAGGACCAGGTCGGGCGCGTTTCGGAAAGTGGCTTAACAATCACCCAAGCTATGTAAAACAATACAATAGCTATCCACAAGCCAACAAACAACTTGTTGCGATTTTGCCGGGTACTTTCGATATCGGTCATTAATGAAATCCTAGCCGCAGATCGAATATTGGGCAAGCCTCAATATGCTTGAAAGACAGGACTTTCTGAATCCTTCATATTGATTCGAAACCCGGGAAGATCGTCTAGAATGTTTACTGAACCCTGGCTAAATAGCACTCCCGAGATCTATCCCAAAGGATTCGTGGAAGAGACGATTTCTGGTTAGAAAAAACGCTGGGCACGATATCATGTGCCCAGCGAGTTGGTACTTCTGCCATGTGGCGCTATGTTTCGATAGTGATCGCCACATTTATCCGGATCGACGATTCCACGATCGATCCTTCACTCCGATTAGAGAGTCAGTCGCACGAAGATGGCATCTGCAATCCATTCGAAGATCTCCTCGAGTTCCTCCGATGTCGGTGCGAAGTAGGATTGGCCATTCGTTAAGTGCGCAATCCGCTCCATTAGCTTCATACCCGTGTAATGCGAATCGCCGTATGCAGTGAATTCATTCGTAACAACATCATAACCAAGACCGATGGTGAAAATAGTCACATTCTGAACCTGTGCTTCCGTAATCATCTCATCGACACATGACACGCAGGTCGATGGGCTGCAATACAGACCTGTACTACCCGTTGCATCACAGGGATCGTCGTATCTGTTGAGGACACCATCCGTCAATAAAATCATGAAGTGGGTGGTATTGGGCCGACCGTCCCCCAGGATACTCAACCCGATGGCCATGCCACCGCTGATGTTCGTATAATTTTCCGAGGTGAAGGTTGTGTACATCGTTTCAATGATATTTTCATAGTCGATCGTGAGATCGAGCACCTTGCTTGCCCTAGTTGTAAATTTCCCTAGTCCGATTTGATCTTCGCGCGGCATGCCGGATTCATCAGCTCGTTTTTTAATGATGTTGATGAAAGTCTCCGCGCCCCGGATCACGTCGGTCATGGGTTGCTGTAACATGTAGGGTCTGGGTACACTATAAGAACCCACGGACTGTCCTGGCAACAATGTATCCGGCGCCTCGCTGGCGCAAGTCCTCGGTTTGCTGGAATTACATCCACCGCTGTACTGCAAAAAAGGCCCTGGCTTGGACGGGCATGTTCTCAAAACGATGTCATCGAGCATATAACCTTCGTTGTCTTCCACCGATTGAACATACCAGCGGAGCTCCAGGTAATCATCGATTTCATCCGTATCCAGAATTACGGCGTATTGCTCCCAATCCGTATCGAAATTACTGTCAGCCGGGATCCCCATGACGTAATTCCAGCCATCAGCAGGGTCTGCACGCCAAGCAACCCTGACAAAGTCCTGATCTCCCCAAGTACTATAATCCATTGTGTAGAAAGGATCATTTTTCACCCAGAAGTAGACCGCAAGCTTTTCATCCGCCGGAATCGTGACATTCCAATCCCAGCTCAGTGATCCTTCTGCATTGGTAGCTGCATCCTGGTAGATATGGACCCCCGCACCATCATGACCACCAACAGTCTGGAATTCCACTGCATCGGTGCTGTTGATTACCCAACCGTCCGCGACCATGGCATCGATGTCGGCGTAGCCGTCGAAATTCATTTCGCTAATGGCAGCGCCGCATTCTCCCCAAACATTTTCACACGCGTATGGCTCGGTATATTCAGGTTCATCTGTAAGCCAGTTGCAGCTGTCCCACATCATCGAACCGGATACGTCCAGCACGAGGGCAACATCGTACTGGGCGGTTCGTTTCGCCGTACCCGGTGTACCAACTTGGATGGTCTCGAAACCTATCACCCGCATGAAAACGACCGGTACGGTTAACTCACCTGCAATGCGCACATGGTAATGCGTCATTTCATGTTCCGAAGGCACAGTCACATTTGACACACAATCTTCTGGCAGTTGGATATTGTCGATATCGGAATCGATAACAAATTCATCTACAGGGCCACTGGGCGCATATTCATCTTCCGTAAAGATGATCTGGAAAGTGAATTCATCACTCTCGGTATACCCGTTCGCATTTAAATACTCGACAGCTCGACTGCAAGCGCCTTCGATATCAGGCAGTTCGTAGCCCGCCGCAAGTACTGCTGCGTCAATTGCCTGGCCCAGCCAAATTCGATGCAGATACATGATCCCTGTGTCGACGGCAAAACCGATAAAACTGATAATACCCATAAAGGCTATCGCAATGATAATGAGGCTCTGCCCGGATCGTGTTTTTCTGTTTTGCATCCTCGACTCCTTGCCAACAGGTCTTTCCATCCTGATGAGCTTGTAAGAGTGGGAGGCGTTTGATGAGTTCCGGAAAAATCTTTTTATCCAGTCTCTCATGGGAGGTTCCTTTCTCGTTGGTATAAATCGATACTACAAGTACATAACAATGTCGTAACGCATCTGGATCAAGGCTAAGGTGGAGGAGGTGAGCTCCATGGACTCCGCCGACTCAAGACACGCATAATACTATGTTGTTCGATGATGATCGGAGAGGGCATAAAATACTCAATAAAG
>Ga0272441_10015728_pt1 | contig 10560 bp, 7 predicted proteins | sample SSMProp6N_FD_193582 | JGI IMG/M metagenome (GOLD analysis project Ga0272441, IMG submission 193582) | Marine sediment archaeal communities from Little Sippewissett salt marsh, Falmouth, MA, United States - SSM-Prop-6N | ecosystem: Environmental > Aquatic > Marine > Wetlands > Sediment ... | reverse complement strand
GAACGCGATCCGGCCGGGCTCGTGAAGCGGCTGCAGGACCGCGGCATCCGGGTCCCCTCCGTGCATAGCCCGGTCGACGCACGGATCCTGGACGCCGAGGGGGAAGCGACCCGGCAGGCCGTGATCGAACGGAACCTTGCCTACCTCGAGCTGATGGCTCGGAGCGGGATCGACGAACTTGTCCTGCACGCGAAGGGCGTGAAAAGCTATTCTTCGCCGGAAGCCAAGGCGGCGGGCCGCGCACGTTGCGTCAACTCTCTGGCGGCAATAGCGGAACGAGCCGAACAGCTCGGGCGCAAGGTAGCGGTCGAGAACGGGATAGGGCACGAGGGTCTGGGCGCTACCATGACGGAGATCCGCGACATGATCGACGGGCTCGGCGCGCATGTCGGGCTCTGCCTCGATGTCGGACATGCGGCGTTGACCGGCCTCGATCTTGTGGGCGAGTTGCACGACGCCGGGGACAGGCTGTTCTCTCTGCACCTGCATGACGTGAACGAGCAGAACCGCGACCATTTCATACCCGGCGAAGGGACCATCGACTGGCAACGCTTTCTGGCCGCGCTTGACGCGACGCGCCTGGAGGTGCTGCGCACTCTGGAAATCTCGCCGCCCCGGACAGACGCCGTCGGCCGGCTGCATCAGGCCGCGGCGCTCCGAGAACACTGGGAGGCCGGGAAATGAGAACACCGGATGAATTCTGCGTAGCCGGCATCGAATGCTTCTTCTTCGGGGAGCGCGACGATCGCACGCGCCCGTTGGTCTTTGCGCTGCACGGTGTGGGCGGGAACGCGACCGGCATGTTCGGCTATTGCCGGCAGCTGCGGGAGGACGGTCTGAACGTAATCGCGCTGGACCACCGCAATCACGGCCGGCGCTACGTCGATGCCAGGCACAACTCCTGCAAGCCGGAGCTGCTCGCGTTGCTTGCGGGCGTCGCCAGGGATATCGGACTGCTGCTCGATTTCCTGCCCATCCGCGCGCAGCTCGAGCCGAACGCGGTCGGCATGCTCGGCACGTCTATGGGCGGTTGCGCGACGCTGTTGACGATGATGCTCGAGCCGCGTATCGCGGTCGGGGTCGCCATGGTCGCGTCCGGCGAGTTCGAATTCCTGTTCCAGAAGCCCGGCGCGACCAGCACGCAACCTGAATGCCCTGCGGACCTGTCCGCCGTCCGGAAGATCCTGGCCCGCTACGACCCGATCCGCGCGCCCGCGACCTTCGCGGATCGGCCGCTGCTGTTGCTGAACGGAGAGGAAGACCCCACCGTCCCGGTCGACTCGGCGCGACGTTTCGCGGAAGCGGCCGCACCGCACTATACAATGCCCGAGCGGTTCCGCTTCAAGACGTTCCCCGGGGTCGGCCACGAGATCACGGACACGATCTGGACCGACGCGCGAGCCTGGCTCAAGCGCTGGCTGCTCGATACGACGGCCGCCCCGAGTTGGCGGCTGGAGTAGAGAAATGGGCCTGCTGAGAATCCTCTACCGTGACAAGCGGCTGGTCGCGATCGACAAGCCCGAGCGCCTGCTCGTGCACCGCACGCGGCTGGCGCGGGACCACACGTTCGCGCTGCAGCTTCTGCGCGACCAGATCGGGCAGTTCGTCTATCCGCTGCACCGGTTGGACCGCGCGACATCGGGCGTGCTCGTGTTCGCGTTGGACCCCGAATCGGCCAGAGCGTTCTGCGAGCTGTTCGCTTCGCGGCAGGCTCGCAAGGAATACATTGCCGTCGTGCGCGGGTTCACGGACGAGACGGGCAGGATCGAGCATGCCCTGCGCGAGGAGAAGGGCGCGCCGGAGCAGGAGGCGGTCACCGAGTACACCCGGCTGGCAACCGCCGAACTGCCGGTCCCTGTCGGCCCGCACGCCTCGGCGCGCTATGCGCTCGTGCGCGCGGAGCCGCACACGGGCCGCATGCACCAGATTCGCAAGCATTTCAAGCACATCTCGCACCCGCTCATCGGCGACACGCAGCACGGGGACGGCCGCCACAACCGGCTGTTCAGGGAACGGTTCGGGTGCCGGCGGTTGCTGCTGCACGCGCAGCGCATTACACTGCCGCACCCAACCACTGGGCACGGCCTCACGATCGAGGCGCCGGTTCCGGCAGAGATGACGAGCCTGTTCACGGAGCTGGGCTGGCAGACCGCGACGACCTGATCCCGAACGAGCGACAAGACAAGGAGCCACGCAGCACCATGGCGAAGTCCGCAGCGCGCGCCACCAGATCCGCGAACGCTATACCGCGATCGATCTCGTGCGCGCCGCCGGCCTGCTGCCCGGCCAGGCGGCAGCCGTCATCGACGAGCATCTCGGCTAACCGTTCGCCGAATCCTACACCACCCCAAGGATTACCGCCTCATCCTCGCGATCACGCGCCGGACCCATCCCTTCTCTACCGGCACGCGCACGGCGTCGTGGCGCGTGTGCGCGCGCACGACAGCCCTGTCTCTGAACGCGGGGCGGGGGCGTTCCCCGCCCATCGCCTTCATGTGCGGTAACCGCCCCTCCAGACTCACGATGTACGGACGGACTTGCCTGCCGACATCCCCGTCGAACCATGTTGGCGTGGGCTCTGCCCCTTCCTCCCCCATCTCCTTCCTCGACGAAGCGGCGCGGTTCCGGCCCGCGCCCCTTCGCTGCCTTTCCTGCGCTGGGTCGTCCCAAAAACGTTGTACAACGGTACATGCTTCCGCAGCCCACGCGCGCTCGGCGGGCGAGCCCCTGACGCAAAATAGCCCGACAGGCAGCCAGCCCAGCGGCTTGTCCGTCTTGCTGTCCACCACTTTGGCTCGCAACTCCCAGTCTGTGAGCACTACACAGCGCTGGCGCTCCTGATCCACTAGCGGCGACGCACGCCACACCGCAATCTGCCCCGAGAATAATTCGCGACACACGACCATATCCCATACCTTCGAGTGCCCGTTCATCGTGGTGCCCAGCACCTCTCTTCCGTTTGACGCGATCGCGACATCGAGAAGCGGCGCGTCAAGGCCCCTGAGAGGGAAGCTGTCGAACGGCTGCTCCAAGTCCCAGACATGCACAGTGCCTTGGTCGTCGCCGCTGACAACATAGCGGGCACAACGAGAGAAGGCCACGCATCGAATCACTCCCTTCTGTTCGCCAATCAGCTCGGCATGCGTGCCGGCCGGGCAGTCCCAAAGCCGTACGGCACCGTTGTGGTCGCCGGTCACGAACAGACGGCCGTGCGCTGCGCACGCGATGCACGTGATCCCTGTTCTCAAGTCCTTCTCACACGGGACCCGGACTTCCCGCCTCCTGTGCAAGTCCCAGAACCGAAGTTGCCCTCCGGCCACAAACGCAAGCCGTGCGTGTTCCGTACACAGCGCGGCGCAAGTCGGGGCCTGCCCGGTCACGGGCACATGCTGCAGCATGACCCCATCAACCGCATCCCAAACCGTCAAGCTGCCGTGCGGCCAGCCAACGGACACCGCACATCTCCCGTCCTCGGTGTACGAGAGCGGGACGATGGGCTCACGGCCCTCGGCAGGTTCGGCATCAACCAGCCACCACATCGCGAAATCGTCGTCGATGCGGACGGCGTCCCGGTCTTCAAGAAGTCCAGACTTGTGCATCTGAGCAGACGCCGCGGAACGCCGCCGTTTCGTATCCCACAGACACACCGAGAAACCCAGCGCATCCGGCACACCCAACAGCCTGTCCGCACCCTTCCCGCACATATCGACGGGCGTGACCGGACAATAGCTGGCACTCGCAAACCACCGCCCGTCAGGAGAAACCGCCACAAAATGCACAGCGCCCCCGTGCGCCGGAAGACAGGCGGTCTCGGCCCTGGTGCCGGACTCGAAGACTCGGACGGTCCCGTCGCGCTCGCCGGTCACCACCCGCGAACAGTCGGGCCAGACAGCACCACACGCAGGACGGCCTTGCCGCCAGACACACCAGAGCCGGCTCTTGTCGTTTCCGGCCAGGCGGTGCACGTGCATGGACCAGAGCCCCTCTGCAATCAGCGCCTCCTCGTCCTCAACGACCAGTGCCCACTGGCCGTCAGGCGACAGGGCGGTCAACAAGGAAGACTCCGTCCACTTCCGTTGCTGTTCGATCTGTTCGCCCGAATCCCTGTCCCACAGATGCATCATCCACCCGTCGAAACTGAGGATATGGTCGCCGGCACAAGAAAAGGCCACACGCGACACCTCGGCCCTATGCTCGGACAGCACATGCAACGCGCGCCCCGTTGAACTGTCCCATGTTCGCAACGTCCTGTCCCACGCCCCACTGGCGATGCAGCGATCGTCGCGACTCACCGCCAAGCACAAGACCGGGCCGCGATGGCCGTGCAGGCAATACAGCTGATTCCCCTCCGAGCCATCCCAACCCCGCACCGTGCCATCCTGGCCCGCGCTGAACAGTCGATCCCCGCGATGCGCCCAAACCACGCTCGTGACGTGGCCATCGTGTCGCCGGCAGCAGAGCCGTTGCTCGCCCGAGCGAACCGACCAGACCCGCACCGTGCCGTCACGCATCCCCGCGGCGAGTTCCCGACCGTCCGGCGAAAAGGCGAGGCACGTCGCCGGCACGAAACCCAGCGGATGGGCCGGCGGCAACCGGGCCCGCAGCCACAGGAAATCCGGGGTCGCCTGTTCCTTACGGCCCAGCCAGGTCTCCAGCAGTGCGGACATGCCCGGATTGCGCCGGTCGCGCAACGTACGGTCGGCCCTTCGGCACCGGCGACCGTAGTGCTGCGCCAGCTCGGGACAATCGTACCACCAGCACGTGTTCCACAAACACTGGAACAACGTGGTCGGATGCACGTCGACGAAATTCAGGTCCCGAGTAATCGCCTGCTCGAGCAGCGCAAGCTGCGCCCGTTTCGGATGCTCGGCGGGTATCGCGGAGAGGGCGGCGGCGAAGTCCTCTGTCAGCTCAAAAATCATAAGCAAAGGTCTCAACGGCGAGGCGCAAGCGGCGAGCTCCGCGTGGTGCCCACCCGCAAAGGTTAACCTGGACCAAGAGCCAACACAAGGGACAACAGCTGTCACGGAAGCTACGAGGCCCCGGTTGTTCAGGGAACGGTTCGGGTGCCGGCGGTTGCTCTTGCACGCGCAGCGCATTACACTGCTGCACCCGGCTACTGGCCGGAACATCACCATCGAAGCTCCGGTGCCGCAAGAGATGACGAGTTTGTTCGACGCGCTTGGCTGGCAGACCGCGGTGACGGCGTGAATGCGGGAGATCCGGCCCGGCTCAGCCCCACTTCGACGGCGCCTTCTCGATGAACTCGTCGACGACGCGAAAGAAGCCGGGCCCGACCTTCTCCCGGCATTCCGGGTCGGCCAAGACCTCTTCGACGGTCGGGACCATGGTGAACACGCTCTGGTAGCACTCGCGCAGCGCACGGTCCGGATGCATGGCCAGCACTTTCTGCCAGAGATACGCGCCGCGCATCGTCCAGTACTGCCGCGTCGTGTGCACGCGGCCCGTCCCGCCCACGTGCAGCAGGTCCGGGTACGGTTCCGCGCGGGTCGGGTAGTCGCCCAGCGCCTTGCACTGCATCCCGTCGGCCGTGCCCAGCATCATGAGCACCTTGCACGTGTCGAAGTAGCGGTGGCCGGGATGCGGAAGGTTCTCGGCCGAAATGCCGAGCGTCACCAGCCGGTTCTTGACCTGGTCCGATAGCTCGTGCCAGTAGGCGGTCGAACAGCCCTCCCCGTACTTGCGGCGCAGCGCGTTGATGACCGGCGTGTTGAAGGCAAGGAAGAACGTCTCGAGCACGTTCAGTTTCAACCGTTCGTTGTACCGGCAGTAGAAGCCCTGGAACGAAGTCTCGGGATCGAGCGCCCGGATCGTGTCGAAGTGGCCGGGATCCACAACGAAACAGTCGGCGTCGCACAAGGCGAATGGCCGGTCCAGCGCATCCAGGATCGTGTCCATCACCTGGTGATACCAGAGATGCCGGCCGGCCTGCAGCACGGCACGCGCCGCCAGATGCTTGTGGGCCCAATCCTTTTCCCACGGCGCCAACTCGTCCAGAATCACGAAAACCGGCGCGTCCGCCGGGAAGAACCGCAGACACAGATCCGCGATGTGCAGGCTCCCGTGCGGGACGGAAACAAAGAACGGGAACGCGCACCGCACCGCTTCACGAATCGCGTCGCGCAGAGGTTCGTCCGTGTAGCTCGGGCCCACCCGCGAGCGGGCCTCTTCCCGGCCCGCGTCACGACGAGAAATCAGCTTCATGCACAACTGCCCGCCGTCCCGCACGGCAGGCGCGACCGAACACTTGCCCAGCCGGAGCAGGGCACGATGCGTCAAGACAAACTCGATCAGCGCGCCTGCGAGCAGCAAACCGCCCAGCAGGACAAGACAGGGCAGCGCCAAGCCAACGGCCGCGCGCGCAAGGACCGGGCCCGGCAACGCGCCGTTCGCGAGCTCGGCCCGCACGCGCGGCAAAACCTGCGCGCGACTGATGTGCACGGCGAGCGGCAGAAACACGGCACAAACTACCGAGCCAACCCGGCCGTGCTGCCACGCGGCCGCGACCAGGACCACTGCGCACACCGGCACGATCGCCCACCAGGCGGCCACAGGCCACCACACAACCGCGAGCGCGATCGTACAACCCGCGTTCCACAGGAAGACAGGCACCTCAACCCACGGATGCACGCGGCGCCGCACAAAACGGGAAGCGTGTCGAACAGGACTCACCCCGGCATGCTACAATGAACTCCCACACTCCGCAATAACAGACCCAGCCATGGCCGGTTCCGGGCCGGGATACGCGCCCGCCTCACGCCACACGTCGAGCATCAGCTCGTAGTTCGCCAGCGGCATGCCCGTATACACGCAGTTGCTCGAACCAAACGCGTAACCGCCGCCCGGCATCCCATGCCGCAGCGCGTAACGAGCGGATGCCTCGATTTCCTCAGGTGTGCCCGTGTCCAGCGCCGCGCAGCTTACGTTGCCGATCAGGCAGACCCGGTGCCCGTACAGGCGTTTCACCTCCGCAATGTCCACCCCGCCCTGCGGGTCGAGCGACTGGAGCGCATGCGGGCCCGCGTCCACGAGCATGTCGATGATCGGCATGATGTTCCCGTCCGTATGCAGGATCGTGTAGAAGCCGAGCTCTCGGTAGCCGCTGAGCAGACGATCCAAGTACGGAACCACAAACTCCGAAAACTGGGCCGGACTCAGGAACGGACCGCTGTTGAAACAATAGTCCGTGCAGAGGACCAGTCCGTCCAGCCCGCCGTGCGCCGCAAGCCGTGCCGCACGGGCCAACGCCTTGTCTACCCGCTCGCCCGCCTCCCGCTTGAGCGACTCCGGCTCGTCGGCCAGCCGATAGGAAAACTCCAGCATCCGGTTCCCGTTCGGGATCCCGTAGGTCGCCCCGCCGTGCAAGCCCAGAAAGTACGTGTCGCCGCTCTGTGCCCGGACCGCGTCGATCAGGTGCAGCGTCTCCTCCTCCGTGCGTGGGTTCGGATGCAACAAGATCGCGTCGTGCTCGTAGCGTTGCGCCGTCTGGATGTAGAGATCGGCCATGTCCGCACGATGCAACACCCGCTCCTTCTCCTCCATCTGGTCCCACTGCCTGTAGATCCGCTGCGAAGGATGGACCCGGCCAAATGCCTCCATGGTCAAAAAAAAGACCAACTCGAAGTTCGGTACGCGGCCCGTGATCGGACGCCGCTCCAATACCGCAATAAAACGCTCGCGGGGTGTCATGCCGACCTCCTTTTCTCCCTTGAAATAGCCCTGTCCTAAACCTCGCCCGCCTGCAGCGCTGTGCGCAGCACTGCGGGCAGGTCGTAAATCTTGTCGACGGCCTCTTCATCCGTCGAGGCCTGTACAAATCCGATACTCCTCCCACACCTCAATATCTCGCCTCTACATCATAGGCCTGAAAAACAACATTCTCAATTGCACCCATCCGCGAAAAACTGGTATAAATTCATCAGTCATGAAGCAACGATCTCTGTTCGAATGGCCGGTGCGCGTGGTGCCGGATCTGAAGAGCAGCGGGCAGTATCCGCTGGGTCCGGACGAATTTGGGCGGGTCTACCGTGGCGACACACACGCGTTGCACGTGCACGGGTATGCGGGCGAGCTCCGGATCGGGGCCGTACAATACAGGCTGCAGCCGGGCGATCTGACGATTTCGCCCGCGGGCCAGCCCAGCAGCTACCGGCTCCCGGGAGCGGGTCGTCACTGGTGCGTACACTTCCACCCGGCCGACCCCGCCGGCGACCGTGTGCTGCTTCCACTGCACCTGCCGCTCGGCGCGCGCCGCGCCTATGTGGTCGACCGGCTCCGGCATATCACGCGCTTTCACAACCAGCCGGCCCCGAGCGACGCTGCCCGTGCCACATTGCACGGCCTGGCAGCCGCCGCCTTTCAGGAGCTCCTGCTCTGGCTCGCCCACGCGTTCACCGGCACGGCGCAGGCCACAGCGACAACACGCCTGCAGAAGACGCTCGATCGCCTGATTATCAAGCTCGAGGACCAGCTTGCGGCCCCACTCCGCGTGCCGGCGTTGGCTCGGGAGGCCGGGCTCAGCCAGAATTATCTGGCCCGACAATTCCGGCAACGGTTCAGGATGACGATCCAGCGCTATGTGCTGCTGCGGCGCATGGAGCAGGCCAAGAATCTTCTTGTGAACACGGAACTGGCGGTCAAAGCGATCGGCGTGCATGTCGGCTACGCGGACCCGCAACACTTCAACAAAGCGTTTCGACGCGTAACAGGCGTGTGCCCCTCGAGGTATCGGCAAGAACGGCGGATCGCGTGATGGTGCATAACGGCCCAAAGGATCACAGCACACGAATCCGTGTCCGCACCTCTCCCGGTCCGTGTTGGTCCGTGTCCGTCCGTGTCCGTCCGTGTCGAGCGAGGCGGCACAAGGGTTACGCGTACTGTCGAGGAGCAAGATCATGAGACACATACTCGCCATCGACCAGGGCACAACGGGCACGACCACGATCCTCTACGATGAGACCGGCGCACCGGTCAAGCGGGCCTATCGCGAGCTGCCGCAGATCTATCCGAAGCCCGGCTGGGTCGAGCATGATCCGGACCGGATCTGGCGAACCGTGCTCGAGACCGTCGCCGAGCTGTGCACCGGCTTCTCCGGCCGCATCACCGCGCTCGGCATCACGAACCAGCGCGAGACAACGGTGCTGTGGAACCGCCGAACCGGCGAACCGCTCCACAACGCGATCGTCTGGCAATGCCGCCGCACGGCGGACATCTGTGCGGGCCTGACGGAGCACGAGCTCCTGTTCCGACGCAAGACAGGCCTGCCGCTGGACGCCTATTTCAGCGGGACGAAGATCAAATGGCTGCTGGACAAGGCCGATCCGCCGGCCCCCGCCGAGCTGGCGTTCGGGACCGTGGACACCTGGCTGGTCTGGAAGCTGACCGAGGGCCGAACCCACGCGACCGACCACACGAATGCCTCGCGCACGCTGCTGTACGACATCCATGAACGGGCGTGGGACCCGGAACTCTGCGGCCTGCTCAACGTGCCGCCCGAAATCCTACCGGAGATCCGGAACTCGAGCGCGGAATACGGAACCGTAACGTCCGTGCCCGCCCTCGCGGGCGTGCCGATCATGGGCGTGGCCGGCGACCAGCAGGCGGCGCTGTTCGGGCAAGCCTGTTTCGCGCCCGGCCAGGTCAAGAACACGTACGGGACCGGCTGTTTCCTGATGATGCACACCGGCGATAGACGGATCGAGTCGAACCATGGCTTGCTCACCACCCTGGCCGTCGACGGCGACGGCCGACCCGCCTATGCGCTCGAGGGCTCGGTCTTCGTTGCCGGCGCAGCAATCCAGTGGCTGCGCGACGAGCTCGGTCTGATCGAATCGGCGGCTGACAGCGAGCGGGCCGCGCTGTCGGTGCCCGACACCGGCGGCGTCTACCTCGTGCCCGCCTTTGTCGGTCTCGGCGCACCGCACTGGAACATGAACGCGCGCGGGATCCTGACCGGGCTGACCCGCGGCACGACGCGCAACCACCTGATCCGCGCCGCACTCGAGGCGATGGCCCACCAGACCGCCGACGTGCTGGCATGCCTGGAAAACGACACCGGGACCCGCATCGAGGAACTGGCCGTTGACGGCGGAGCCGCCGCGAACAACTTCCTGATGCAGTTCCAGGCGGACCTGCTCGATGCGCCCGTGCACCGGCCCGAAATCATCGAGACCACCTCGCTCGGCGCCGCATTCCTCGCCGGGCTCGGCGCCGGGCTATGGAAAAGCGCGGCCGAACTCGCGGATCTCAAGAAGATCGAGCGTACCTTCACGCCCGCCATGCCGGCGATGGAACGGGAAAGACTGCGCACGGACTGGCAGCATGCGCTGCGGCAAGCGTTGGTTTGAGCGCCGGCAATATCCAACAGCCAACCCGCCCTTCGTGGCTACGGCAGGGAGTATCCAAAACCCAAGCTGGAGCCACCCTTCGTCGGTATCTTCGTCGGCACCTTTGTCGAACCTGATGGCGTCGGGGGACCAGGGCGGGACCGACGAAGGGGCCGACGAAGTGGGGGGGGCGGGACGGGTTACCTACCACCGT
>Ga0272441_10015727_pt1 | contig 10560 bp, 8 predicted proteins | sample SSMProp6N_FD_193582 | JGI IMG/M metagenome (GOLD analysis project Ga0272441, IMG submission 193582) | Marine sediment archaeal communities from Little Sippewissett salt marsh, Falmouth, MA, United States - SSM-Prop-6N | ecosystem: Environmental > Aquatic > Marine > Wetlands > Sediment ... | reverse complement strand
CATTCATAAAAGCATCATATCCACCATCACCCTGGGCGATTTCTTCCAATTCGATTGTATTGCCATTTTCTTTTTTCTTATAGAGTAAGTGAATGACTGCAACGGGTTTTGTTGAATGACTTGTCAAAATATTGTATGCTTTTAATTTAAATGTTTTTTCTTCAGGAGTCTCTAAAACATCAGATATAATATAAGGCAAATCAGAGCTGGTGATTGTTTTCTTTTTATCACTCAATTCAATAACCCTGTCCAATATATTCTTTTTTTGTTCTTTGGAAAGTTCAATGCCTATCTCTTCCAAATTGTAATCTAAATTGGATTTACCGCTTAATTTCCCCAAAGAATATTGCCTCTTACGGTTAAATCTCTCCGGTAAAAGCCTGCTGGCATATAGATTGCCTTTTCTATCTCCATCAGCATGAATGCCTGCGGTTTGGGTAAAGACATTTTCTCCACAAATTGGCTTATTTGAGGAAATACGATAAGTAGAAAAAGCCTCGACGGTCTTACTCAAATGAAATAAACTTTTTTCTTCAATACCTGTATCAATATTGAGAAAATCCTTTAGTGCTACGACAACTTCTTCCAGGGATGCATTGCCAGCTCTTTCTCCCATTCCATTAACCGTACAATGAACACCCTTAATTCCTGCCTCTGCCGCCGATATAGTATTAGCAGTAGCCAATCCGTAATCATTGTGAGCATGAAAATCAAAATGCAGTTTGGGATATTTCCTGATCATTTTATTCAAAAAATGATAAACCTGAGATGGATACAAAATTCCAAGCGTATCGGGCAACATAAATCTTTCTATACTTTCTTCAGCAAGATTATCTATTAAATAATATACATAATCCGGAGAATTAAGCATGCCATTAGACCAATCTTCCAGCCATAGATTGCAAGTAATCTCTTTTTTCCCTGCGTATGATATTGTTTGCTTAATTTCTTTGACATGTTGTTCTTTTGTTTTTCTTAGCTGATTAGTTAAATGATTGATTGATCCTTTGGACAGGATATTGATTACCTTTCCGCCTGCATTAGCAATCCAATCTACTGATTCGGTAATATCTACAAAACCCAGTACTTCAACTCTTTGGGTGTATTTTTTTTGATTTGCCCAATCAATTATTTTTCGAACTGCTTCTTTTTCACCTACGCTTACTTTGGCACTGGTAATCTCAATTCTATCTACTTTTATTTCATCTAATAATATTTTTGCAAGTGCCAATTTTTCGTCAGGAGAATAGCTAACATTTTTCATCTGTTCTCCATCTCTTAAAGTAGTATCCATTATTTCTAAATTCATAGACATTATCTTCATCCTTTCCCGAATGCTGAAGATGTGTATTAGATAAATTGATGGCTAAATTAATCTATCTCCTTTTGTGAACCCAAACCTCTATTGAATTGCACTAACATTTTATTAATCGCCTTCAGATATGCTTTTACACTTGCCTCCAAAGTATCGGTACTTATACTCTTTCCAACAAAAGATCTTCCGTTATCTTTGATTTCAACTACGGCTTCTCCCTGTGCATCCTTTCCTCTAGTTAAGGCCTTGATATAATAATCAGACAATTTTACCTTGGCTCCGGTGATTCGGTCGATAGCGTTAAATAATGCATCGACAGGACCATCACCACAAGCAGCATCTTCAAAAATTTTATCCTCTTTTTTTAACCTAACTGTTGCAGTTGGTAAAATACTGTTTCCGGTATTTACATGAAAATATTTCAATTCATAAATATCAGTCATATCTTCAACTAATATTTCAGACATAAGGGCAACGAGGTCCTCGGAATAAATTTCCTTCTTTTTATCAGCCAGTTGCTTGAATTGCTCAAAAGATTTATTTAATTTTTCTTTCTCTAAATCATAACCTAATTCTAACAAACGGCTTTTAAAAGCATTGCGACCAGAATGTTTACCTAATACCAGTTGATTGCTTTCCAGGCCAATTGTTTGTGGCTTCATAATTTCATAAGTAGAAGTATCTTTTAATATACCTGCCTGATGAATGCCGGCTTCATGGGCAAATGCATTCTTCCCCACAATCGCTTTATTAGGTTGAACAACGAATCCGGTCAGACGACTCACCAGCTTACTGGTTGGATAAATGTAGTGGGTATCAATATTAGTGGATTTATGATAAAAATCTTCTCTGGTATGTAAAGCCATGGCAATTTCCTCCAGGGAAGCATTCCCTGCTCTTTCTCCGATACCATTCATTGTACATTCGATCTGCCGTACACCATACTTTAAGGATTCCAGTGAATTTGCCACCGCCATACCCAAGTCATTATGACAATGTACGCTAATAATTGCCTGTTCGATATTTGGAACATTTTTCTTAATACCCTGGATTAGTTGACCAAATTCATCAGGCTGTGAGTATCCCACGGTATCAGGAACATTAACAATGGTTGCACCTGCTTTAATGACCTCTTCAAAAACTTTGTATAAGAACTGGGGTTCACTGCGACTGGCATCTTCTGCGGAAAATTCCACCTCAGGGCAATAACTTCTTGCTAGCTTCACCGCTGAAACAGCCTGTTGAAGAACCTCCTGAGCTGTTTTCTCCAATTTAAGTTTCATATGGATTGGTGAGGTAGCAATGAAAGTATGAATCCTGGGTTTTTGCGCTGACTTAATAGCATCCCAGGCACATTTTATATCCCTTTCAACTGCCCTGCATAAACCGGCAATGGTAGTATTCTTAATATTTTTAGCAATGATCTCCACCCCTTCAAAATCACCAGGAGAAGATACGGGAAAACCAGCTTCAATAACATCTACTCTCATTTTTTCCAGGTACCTGGCAATTTCCAACTTCTCATTGGTATTGAGAGAAGCCCCGGGGCATTGTTCCCCATCACGTAATGTTGTATCAAAAATAAATATTTTTTCAGTCATTTTTGCCTCCTTTTTTCTGATAGATAATTTCTCATTTAAAAATATGATTATTCTGTCAATTGATTTTTCCCCTTCATTAGGTACGTTGTCCGTTGTTTTTAGTCCTTGCTATTGCAATTCTTCCGGTACGGACAATTTCAATAATGCCAAATGGTTTGATAAGCTCTAGAAGTCCACTGACTTTTTCTTCATCTCCAGACATTTCAATGGTCAAAGTGTCTCGCTCTACATAGACAACTTTTGCTTTAAATATTTCTACTAATTGAATAATCTCTGCCCGAATTGATAATGAATCCGTATGTACTTTTACCAGAATCAACTCTCTTTCAATAACATTTCGGGGAGATATATCCCGAACGCGTATGACATCGATTAACTTATTTAACTGTTTGGTTACCTGTTCTAAAACCTTTTCATCTCCGCTGGTAATAATGGTCATTCGTGAAATACCCGCTTTTTCAGAATGACCTACTGCAATGCTTTCAATATTAAAACCTCTCCGGGTAAACAAACTTGCAACACGTGCCATGACGCCTGGCTGGTCTTCTACTAAAATTGCAATAGTATGCTTCATGATTGCTCAACTCCCATCATTTTATTGATTGACGAACCTGGTTGAACCATTGGAAAAGTATTTTCCTCCTGAGGTATTTGACAGTCTATAAGTACAAACTGGTTCATTCCATAAGCTTTCTCTAAAATCGGGTAAAATTCTTCTTTTTTATTCACCCTGAAGCCAACACCGCCATAACCTTCAACAATTTTTATAAAATCCGGACTCCCTGCAAGAGAAGTCGAAACATAACGTCGATCGCAAAATAATTCCTGCAATTGCCTCACCATACCCAGGTATCCATTGTTCATTAACACTACAATTATCGGTAGCCTGTTATAAATTGCCGTAGCTAGCTCCTGAATATTCATCTGAAAACTTCCGTCACCTGATATGCAAACTACCGGCTTTTTTGGACATCCGAATTTTGCACCGATTGCCGCAGGGAATCCATATCCCATAGTACCCAGACCACCAGAGGAAATAAAAGTACGCGGATGCATAAATTGACAATAATTAGCTGCCCACATCTGATGCTGACCGACATCAGTCACAATTATAGCCTCTCCCTTAAAAAATTCATTAATACACTTAATAATATATTTTGGTCTCAGTTCTCCTTTTTCTTCTTCTAACTGCGGTGTAATCTTTTCTCTTATTTTCTTGATTTCGGCTAGCCATGACGAATTTTTTCTCTCATCAAGGTAATCGTTTAGCTGATGCAGTATATGTTTCAGGTCTCCTACAATAGGTATTTTAACTGCAACATTTTTCCCTATCTCGGCAGGGTCAATATCAATATGAATCACTTCGGCATGGGGACAAAATTGATTTAAATTTCCGGTAATTCGGTCATCAAAACGGGTACCCAGTGCAATAATAAGATCAGCACTGCTGATTGTCCGATTAGCTGTATACTGTCCATACATTCCCAACATTCCCAGATATAGTGGATGGTTCTTCGGAAAACTGCCAAGGCCCATAAAGGTATTAATAACGGGAATATTTGTCTTGAGAGCCACTTTCTGTAATTCCTCTGAAGCATTGGCATTAATAATACCACCACCGGCAATAATCACAGGCTTCTCAGCTTCCATGATTTTTTTTGCTGCCGCTTTAATCTGTCTGATATGTCCCTTGCAAGAAGGCTTATACCCTTTTCTGTTTATCTTATCCGGATATTTAAATTGACATTTGGCCTGTTGAACATCTTTGGGTAAATCAATCAATACAGGGCCTGGCCTTCCACTGCGTGCGATATAAAAGGCTTCCTTGATAATGGATGCTAAATCTTCTACTCTTCTGGCTATATAGTTATTTTTAGTAATCGGAAGTGTAATTCCAGTAATATCGACTTCCTGAAAAGCATCATTACCTACCATGTAAGTTGGTACCTGTCCTGTAAATGCCACCAATGGGACTGAATCCAGATAGGCATTTGCCAGGCCGGTAACCAGGTTTGTTGCTCCCGGACCTGATGTAGCAATACATACTCCTACCTCGCCCGTTGCCCTCGCATATCCGTCAGCGGCATGAATAGCTCCCTGCTCATGTCTGGTTAATATGTTTTCGAAAGGAAGCTTTTTTGTTTTTCCAAAGGTATCATATAAAGGCATGATTGCAGCACCGATGATACCAAAAATTACCTTCACTTTTTCTTGTTTCAGAGATTCAACAATAATTTCAGTTCCGCTTAATTCCATATTCTTCACCTCTTTTCAATTTTTATCAGAAATTTACTCTTTCTAATTTTATTTAATAAAAGACCCCGCAGGCAGGTCCTTTTATTTCAAGACAAGGAACCTTCCGCTGGGGTCTTTTTTACCCACGGTGTAATACGAATGTATCAAGCATTAATGATATCCGTATTTTATGCCACTTGGTCCAGACTTTTATATTTAAAAACGGAACCCTAGGCATACTTCCCTTAATAATAAAAAACGCCCCTTCTAAACCATATAGCTTAGATAGGGACGAATTCCTCGTGTTACCACCCTATTTCAGTAGAAAACTTTATTTTCTACCCTCATTGTAAAAAAAATACTGGAATAAATTTACTAAAATCTTCAACCTTATCAGTCGGAAGTGAGTTTCAGTAATATTTACTACCATATTCACACCGATTCATGGCTCTCTTCAGCAAATCATTACCTACTGGCTTCCTGAAATAATTCTTAATGATAATTTTAGCAATTTTACTAATATAATCTGTTTTTGTCAAATTAAATTTAAATATTTATCTTAAAAAATTAAATTGCAACCTTTTTTAATGATTTTAAGCTTAAAAAAATTATTAACTGTAATTTAACTATAATAAATATGGGAATTTTAGAATATTTTATTTCTCCGATTATACTCTCGCCAATAATATCTATAATACCAGCTCAATTGCATCGGGGGGTGCTTATCTAAACCGGATCCCCAGTTTCTCATAATATCCCTTGCCTGAACAAAATATCTATCTATCCTATCTTGATTAATATCTCCATGGGTATTTTCAATCCCAGCAATCATTTTTTCTTCATAATGATTGATTAAATGCTGAACTTCCATGAAAGCTGAATGAAAATATTTTAGAGCTTTACGATGGTAGTACTCACTTTCCCACCAATATGAATTCTGATTATAAACTGCACTTCCTTCTTTGTATTCTTTTGGTACCTCGGTATTGTAATAAAAAACCGGGAAATAAGGACTCAGACATGGACTGGGTGCTCCGGTTGTATAATAGAAGTTATTCTCTTTACCGATACTGGCAACCAGGGAGCAAACTGTTTGTGTTCTTCGGAACAATGAATCTGCTGCATGTAGGCATAGAGTTCCTCCAGGTCCTTTGTGGGGAGTCCACTGTGGATTATTTCCATGATCACGCAAAATATTAATAAAGTCTTTTACGGTAAATTTGTTATTGCTCTTTTCAAGCAATTCGCGGGAACGTTTTTCTCTACTAACACCCCCGGAAGCCCAGGTCATCATTTTATCTGAATAACATTTTCGAAAATTAAAATCATTTTGGCTTTTGCAATATCCTTTGTCAACAGCATTTTTAATTAACCCTTCGGAACATTCGTCATAATCATGCTGTAGGGATATAACATTGGATATGCTCCAGACATCATTAATTTTCTTCCATGCCCACCATCTTTTCACAGTCTCCAATACATAAGCTTCTTTTTTATCAGCAATCAAAAAACTATTCATATATTTTAACTTAAATCGATAACCACAATTACCACCCTGGCCATATTCTTCCAATAATCCAATAATGACCTCTAAAGCCTGACGTGCAGTATAACTTCTCTCAAGCCCTATTCGCACTAAATCCATACCGGTAAGGCCTTTTTGGGCTGGCTTTTCTTTTGTAAATATTGCCTCATTACCAATAACCACCCCATGTTCATTTCCTCCCATCTCTGCACCAAACATCCAAAACGGTTGACAAAGCAATATCCGTGCTGTTTCCGAAACTTGAGGGATGGTTATATAAGTACACTTTACAATATCTGTGTGACTATGTTTTTTGCGGGGAATAATGCGGATATTTTGCGCTTCATCGGGTTCACGGTCACTATTTTTCCCAAAAAGAGTCAACCCTCCTTTAACAATAGAACCGAGTGCTACAATCGTATCACACATATTTATTATCTCACTACCTAAATTTTAAAAAGAAAAAAAATAGCCCAAATCTTCATTTTGTAATATTTTATCATTTATTGATATTTCCTTCAAAAAGATCGGATAAATTATTTTGTTAGCCTATAAATCCTATGTATGCTCTACTATAAAGTATGGTAAAATATTTTATGGTATTATCTTTGTTTTAACGGGTTAATATTGATTTAAGTTTAAATGAAAAATAATGGATTCCAAGTATTTTTTGATAGGAGGCTTTGAACAATGCAAACAAAAAATGTTTTATTTGCTATTACTATTGTCTTGATACTGGCAATGCCACTTAGCGGATATGCGCAAAGTCAAATTTCACCAGCTGTTTCGGTTGCACAGAAAATGATTCAAACCTATGGAGAAGCAGAACTGACATCCCAACCTGACCTCGCACAAATAAGCTTATCCATCGAAACACATAGCAAATTAGCAGATGATGCGGTTGAAGAAAATGCAAGGATAGCTAATGCAGTGAGACAAGCTTTACTGGATTTTGGTTTATCTAAAGATAACCTAAAAACCGGCTCTTACCGGTTACGCAGTTATCGTGAACTATCACGAGAAAACCCGGATATTGAAAAAGAGTTACTTTATTACCAGGCAACTAACGAAATAATCGTATCAACAGCTCAGCTGGATAAGGTAGGAGAAATTATCGACCTCATGGTTATATCGGGAGCAAATAATATAAACTACATTAGCTTTGAACTGAGAGATCCGCAGGATTTAATGATACATGCACTTGAGATGGCCACCCAACAAGCCTACCGAAAAGCTAAGGCAATTGCCGAAAGTATTGGTGAAGCCATTGAAACGGTTCATAGTATCAGAGAAGAAAAAACTGATTATACACCTTATCGATTTCAAAGTAATATGCTGCAAAGAGAAATGACCGTATCCGCCTTGCCAACACCTATTTCTCCTAACGAGGTAACAGTTAGGGCAACAGTAATAACTGAATTTTCTTTAAAAATTAAGTAAGTTTATATTGATATTATTTTATGCTGATAAGATGACTTAAGCCATGCTCATTCTAAATAGAAATGGAGGTAAAAAAATGAAGAAATGGAAAAACATTGTATTATTAGGGCTTACATTTCTCATCATCATTTCCACAATGACCGGTTATGCCCAACAACTCACTCGTGAAGAAGAAAGAATCGTTCATTCTATGGATGTCTTCCGAAAAATGGTTGATAGGGAAAATCAAGCAGAATCTATCTCAGAACTATTGCAACATGCACGGGGGATTGCCATATTCCCAAAATTAACAAAAATTGGATTTGGCATTGGTGTTCAATTTGGAGAAGGTCTGGTTATGCGCAAAGATCAGCAATCAGAACAATGGTATGGACCTGCTTTTATTGAAATCAAAACTGCATCGGTTGGTCCGCAAATCGGAATTCAGGATGTATCCTTAGTGCTTATTATTATGGATGAGAAAGGTATGGAGGGATTTAAAAAAACTGATTATGAAATAGGGGCTAATATCAGCATTTCACCAGGTCCAACCAAAGATTCATTGCAGAAGGGTTTAGATTTTAATGACTCTATATACACATATTCTTACAGTGAAGGACTATATGCAGGCTTTACGCTGGAAGGGTCTGTTATTCATGCAGACCGTAGTGCTAATGAGCAGTTTTACGGTACAGAAATGACCGGTGAGGAAATTCTGGATACCAGGGAACCAAATAATGAGTCAGCTCTGAAACTAATCATTGAAATAGAACAAATAAGCAAATAACTCCAATAATAAATCATATGGAGTTTTCACTATACATGACAGTAGACTCCATATGATTTATTATCATTATTAATAATATATTAAAAAAACTCACTCCAAATATCTAAAGAAAATAACCTGCAATTTGCAATTCTTAATATAAAATTAACTTTTCTAAGATATATTGTTTTTAAATGTTAACCATTATTTAACAATATGATATGATTATAAAAACTAAGTAAAAATAAAATAGTGGAGGTTTATCTAAAATAAAATGGAAAAACACAAAACTGTCGTTGTACCAATTAAAAAAAACAAAAAAAGAGATGCAAGACTATGCGTTGCGTTAATTGCTCATGATGGGAAAAAGGCAGAAATGATTTCTTTTGCCAAGGAAAATGAGCAATTCTTTAAAAATTGTAACATGATTGCGACAAAATCCACCGGACAATTAATTAATGAACGTACTAACCTCTCGGTAGTTCAAATGCTATCAGGACCAGTTGGAGGAGACTTACAAATTGGGGGCTTAGTAGCCAGTAAAGAAGTGGATTTGGTTATCTTCTTAAGGGATCCCCTGGCCAAACAGCCTCATGATCCTGATATTGCCGCTCTTCTAAAAGTTTGTGACATTCACAATATACCTTTGGCAACCAATCTAAAATCAGCCGAAATATTACTCAAAGGAATTGAATCAATAAATTAAACGGAACCCTAGGTACACCTCTGTATAGCTATTTAATTGACAATATTAGGAAATACTATAACAACTATTTACTTTAAAGTCAAAAAAACCGTATTATATTTAACTTTTATCAGACAAATTATTTTCGTGATATTCTTGAAAAGTTATTTTTTTTGATAATGTTTGACGCACCGGACAAGATTTAATCACTTCCAGCAATGCCTGTCGATTAGCCTCTGATAAATTATCCGGAAAATATATATTATACTCAAAACTTACTTCATCAGGCTTGTTTCTATTGAGAGCTACCATAGTTGAGACAGAAGATAATGGAATGGAATGTTTCCGGGCATACATACGCATAGACATATTCATACAGGTTGCAAAAGCTGCTTCGAGAAGTTCATGCGGACGAAATCCTGCACCACTGCCTCCTTTGTCGATCGTAGTGTCAGAGATACAAACGTTAGTACCATTGGTAAATTGTGTTTGGTAATCAGTTTTTTTAAGAATGGTTTTAATCATATTCCTACTCCTTTTAAAACAAATATTTTGAGTCTTAAATATTACATTATTCAAATAATTCTCGGTTCTTCTGTTTTTATTCTGTCACAGAGAAGATAATTTTGCCATCTTAATTAAGAAAATTTTTTTCTTAACAATATTATATTCAATATAAAAATCAAGTATATATATAGAATTCCCTCTCCTGTATTGACAAGAAGAGGGAATTTTCTTTCAATCTAATTAAAGTCATTTAAAAATTTTTGTAGTATTGATTTTTATATAACTACCCGGGAACAAACAGATAAGTTAAATTTGACTATCCTTGCTGTTTAGATTATTCTATATTCCAGTAATCAACAAATCACAAATAGTTTTTCTTTCAATTTTGCAATATCATATAAAGGTAAAAAAGATGAAATTTTTAGATTTAGCAAGAAACAGACAAAGTGTAAGAGCATATCAGGACAAAACTGTCCAGCGTGAAATAATTGAAAGATGCCTCGAAGC
>Ga0272441_10015726_pt1 | contig 10560 bp, 21 predicted proteins | sample SSMProp6N_FD_193582 | JGI IMG/M metagenome (GOLD analysis project Ga0272441, IMG submission 193582) | Marine sediment archaeal communities from Little Sippewissett salt marsh, Falmouth, MA, United States - SSM-Prop-6N | ecosystem: Environmental > Aquatic > Marine > Wetlands > Sediment ... | reverse complement strand
TTCAAGAAAATGACCTTCATTCATTTTTACATCGTTTCCAGTCCTCGATGTTCTTGTAGATATATCGCATCAATTCAGTCAGGTTATTGTTCACATGGACCAGATGATAGTCCATGACGAGCATTATAGCTATCAGACTGCCAAACCCGGAAATTAGTATCAATTCAATCACTCATCCTCCTTTGTTCTGTCCACATAAACCCCCAATTCGTTGTCCCAGACAACGGGGGCGTCAGGGCACGTACAGAGCTCCACAGGGAGCCCGCAGGCGTCGTGCACAGGGATAGGCCCGATGGTATCCTCATGTTCAGGCTTGTCTGTCCAGGCCATCCTGAGGCCTCCGAGAGGATGTTTGGAGTCCACCAGCCACTTGCGCCCACAGGCGCATTTTGCCCGATATACAATATTTCCAGAAACAACGTCTGTGAATGACTCTTCGTGGCTCACCATCCAATGCCACCCAATACGGCAGAAAAGTCGTTTCATAATCAAACATCCTCGTATTCTGATCCATCCAATGTTGTATCAATAATAATGAAGCGCCTATCGCTTCCTTTTTTTTGGAAAAAATTGTCTCTATTGCCACCTTTCACATCATTCAGATCAAAAGACAGCCTGCAAAATTGCAATTCACCAATAGTACCTTTTGGAATCAATGCGCCGTCATCCAATATCATGTCTTTGACTGTCCTAACCTTTTTCATACCAACTCCTTACAAGTAAAAAAAGGGCAGTTTTACCCGCCCCAACCGATGAGAGACAACGCTTACTCGTTGATTTCAATCTTCTTGGATTCGCCAAGAACCCATTTCAGAGCCGCTATAACCCACGGTTCTTCAATGATTTCAAGCATTTCTGCAATTTCTTTTTTACCTCTCAGAGCACGTTTCTTACCACCTTTGTCGGCAGCTTTGTTGACAGTAACCTTTTTCTTGCCGGCTGCCATTGCCTTCTGAACGAGCTCCTCGACCGCTTCTTTCTGCTCTGCAGGGCTCATGGAGCTTAGCTTGGCTGCGGCAGTAGCTGAAATCATGCCATTGTCTACGGCCTTCTTAGCGGCCGCTGAGAGACTCACAATCTCAAGCCAGTTCTTAATGGTCTGTTCGGTCACACCGAACGTGACAGCCGCTTCCTTGGCTGTTCTGCCCATATCTATGAACTTCTTGCACTTCTCGGCCTTGGCAATTGGAGAATCATCCCTGCGAAGCTCATTTTCCGATATCATGACTCCAAAATTGTCGGCTTCATCGCCAGTCGCCAGAACTACAGGAACCCGAATAGGTTCTTTACCCTGCTTCCGGAGGCGCTTGTTGGCTTCCAGGGCAGCTTTAACGCGCTGGCGGCCGGTGGCCACTACACGATTTTCACCACGCTTCACGACACGGATGTTCTGAAGAATACCCTTGTCCATGATGTTGAGAACCATATTTTCTTCAACAGGTAGTTCGACACGGGGGTCATATAGGGAATCTTCTTTGTCGGTAACGATTACAAGGTCAGCGGGGTCAAACATGTACAGATTCGAACGTGGTACGTCAGGATTTGCCATCAGTTTTTTTTCTCCATTTCTGCTTTTGCGATTTCAATAGTGTAACGTTGCGACTTATCTGCCCTGATACTTACCCAGCAACCAGTCAGATTTATTGGTGGTCCATTTTTTTCAATTTGCTTATCAAGCAATTCAGCCAATTCATGACTCGGTTCACATATCATTGAAAGACTCATATTTTAAACGTCCTTTCAAATTTGGCATATCGGCTTTCATCAAGCTCGGCCCAGGAAAGAATTCCTGAAATACAACTGACCAAAGATATAATAATGAAAATTCCTACAGTTGCAAATTGTGACGGATACACTTGGAGCCAGGAAGGGTGGGTAACTTTCGTTCCCTTGTCAGTTTCATCAAGAATAGTCCCTCTGAGCTTCATGAGGATATTGCTTCGCTCAAGTTGTGATGCACTATCGGGAACACTCTCTAATTCTTTGAGTGATTCATTCAGGTTGTTATACCAGAACCCGATATCATTTCTTGGAAGTTTGAAAATGATGGAAGAATTTCCTTCCGTCAGATTATTTACTTGCAGATATGCAAGCGCTGTTCTCAGTTCAACTTTCGCTGTTTGAACTGTGTTTGCATCTGCAGCACGTTTGAGATGATCTTGGCATCCCATGGAAAATTCAATCAACTTCCACCATATTGTAATAACAAAAAAGAACAGGAATATTATTGAACATATGAATGTTAATTTGTTTAGCCTCATGTTTCCTCCAAATGAAAAAAAGTGGTCACGAAGATACGTGGCCACCAATGATTCAAACAACTATAGATTGACTCTGTTCGGCTTGTCTTAATTCGCACGCCTCAGCTGGCATGGCGCCTGGAGAGGACCTGGAACCCGACCCGCGGCGCCTACCCCCTGGGGGAGTCGCAGTGATATATCCGGAACGACGCCGTAGGCGAGTCCGGAGATGAGCAAGACGACCCAGGGGGTAGGATGAATAAGCCCTGTCGAAACGACAGACCATCCCCTTGTTCGAATTATTAAATTGATTTATGTCAATTCCAAAATACACGAAAATGTCTTATATGGGAAGGCAATTCGATATAGTATTCACCATCATCTGAACAGTCATATGCGATGCGCTTACCCGGTGTTGAAAGATGATTTTGTTTTTCAAAATGCATAGTAATTTTCGATTGATTTTTATCATCTTGCGACACAATTGAAATTGTTCGTACGAATTTCTTTTCTTTACTTTTTTGAATTGTTATCATAATTGGCCTGATGAGAAATTCAAATATACACGCTAATAAAACCAGAATGACTAAACATATGATATATTTCATCACTCTTTTGCGTCTTTCGATTCGTCATAAAACCCTTTATAGACAACGAGGCCGACAACTTGAGAATTTGTTACACCCCGTTTCAAGTATCCATCTACACACCTGCCTTGACCGAAATTGAAAGTCAGGTAATCTTCCTCAAACTGTGTCTCAGGCGTAATAAGCAACCCAAGCCTATCGCTATCTTTTTTAATATGCACTTCCATTGGTAACTCCTGAAAAAAAAGGTGAGAGGGTCGTAAAACCCTCAACACCATGATGCAAACGACTTTCATGATAGAATGGCTCTTCATGACAGAAGGCACCTCGCCGAAGACGATCCCCGGGCCCAGTCCCCAGCTGCCTCCTTCCTGTCACCACCCTTCGGGTGGTAGTGAACGACCAGTCGAAACAACTGGCACACTAAAACTCGTTTGCAAATTTGATTGACAACTTAAATCGAGTGCGTTGGACCTTCGATGTTGTAGGCAGCCTGCTTTACCAGGCTTTACCTGGCTTTACACAGGCTCCTTCGGAATTCTTCCCTGCCGTAGGACAGGGAAGTATATCTCTGTCGGAACGACAAATACATCCTCTTGTCAAATCGAATAACTATTCCGACCTTCCATCCGTCCTTTCACGAAGCGGAAAGCCATACTTTTCAATGTGTTCTTTTGCTTTGCCTATTGCTGCAGAAGCCTCTTCAATGGTCATATCACGTATTCCCTTAGTAGTCCATCCGAGGGCCGTGTGCATATTGTGTAGAGCTTTACGCTGTTTGAATGTTGCTGGATCGCTACCCGGCATCATTTTCATCCTTTACAGGGTCGCGATGACAAATATCACGTTTCGTGATAATTGGAATCCCAAAGAAATAAGTGGTTCTTTTGAGAATAAAAATCTCCTTCATTTCGGTGGATTCAAATGACAGTTTTTCAGTTAACATATGAAAACTCCTTTCATTGTTATTATATCAGATAGCTAAAAAAAATAACACTCATCTTTTGCGAAATAAGAAGTTATACCGGTCAAACACGTCAATAACACGGTATCTGTATGATTCCATCAGCTCGAAGATGTCTTTCGGGGTAAGTCCTCTCTTCACAAGAGAGTTGCTCGTCACCTCTACCACAATGTTGATATCACGCTGAGTAAGCAGCGCTCTGGCACCTTTCAATACCTCAAAATCGAATGAGTCCACATCAATCTTGATACAATCTATGCGGTCAAGACGTTTTGAATATTCATCAATAGTAATGAACTCGTAATTCATTTTTTCAGGCTCCGTGCCCCATATTCTGAATATCGCATCGTTGTGAATACCAATCTTATCACCAAGAGCCATAGATTCAACAGTCACATTTTTGACCTTATGATATTCAAGGTTCTGTATCAGCATATCACGAGTGCTGGTAGGTTCAAAGGCATAGATGTGACCTTCAGGCGCAAGCCGGGAGAACAAGATTGATAAGTATCCGATGTGGGCACCGCAATCAAGAATTATCCAATCCTTCTGGATATTATTTACAAACCATTTTTTGGTTTCAGGCTCGCAATTGGGATAGTACTTCTCATGCTCTTTGTAATAAGCGATAAGGTCTATCGGGTCGGATGTTGGTATCAAAGTGGTAATCATAATTTATTCTATCGGAATAACTATTTTCATAAGACTAAGAGGGTTGGTATTACCAAAAAGATCCATCATTTTTTTAGATAAGCCTTTTTTCATATGGCCGCCAATTACACTTTGTTCAAGCTCTTCTCCAGTCATATCTGTCCATGATTTATCACTATTTTGAACAGGTTTTTTCTCTTCCCCGTATATCGACACTATGCGATCGTATTCCCCTTGATTAACTACCCGCATCAAACAATCAAATGTCGCAGGGATACCATCTATTTCATAATATCTGTTAAAATATGGATCGAAAAGGTATGACTCTTCTCCTATTTTAACAATTATTGTGATATGTGTTAAAGACCCTTCAATTCCATAATTAAAAGAACAACAAAAAAATCGTTTTTCAACAATCAACCTCTTGAAGAATTCACAATTTAAACCACACCATCCACCTATTTCCTTTTTTAAAAAACGATCATTGAGGTGTTCAATAGCTCCAGAGTTCTTATCATAAAGTTTATGATCATTACCAGTATATGGCTCGATAGTCCATGGAACAGTTTGAAAAACATATTTCATAGTGCTTATTAAAGTATCAAAAATCTCTATTTTGAACATAAAAATATAAGCCTTGCTTTGTGATGGCCATGATTAATAAATTCAACAGTCTTGAATCTCTCCAAAAGAAAAAATTCCATATTTTCCCATGAATGCGACTCCTCATAATGGTATTTTGCGTTCGTCCTGTCGTCTTTTCCTATCCATTCTATTATGAGAAATTTTTCTGTTGCGTTAGAAAGATCTTCAGCAATCTGCTCGAGGCTATACCCTCTTGAAAGATGATGAATAAGCGAAAGCGCCATGACGACATCTGACTGCAATCCGTTTATTGTAGGAAACCGTGCGTTGACATATTCAACGAAGTCGCCGCATACCTTTGAAACAGCATTGAAATAGCTGGAATGAGATTCCACCCCAATAGACCTTGTAGCTCCAAATTCGACAGCCTTGAAACAAAAAAATCCCATGCTGGACCCAAGATCCATGAAACTGTTGTTCGGTATTATATCCGGCCAGATACCCTTCAGAGCTTCCCATTTTGGTATTGTACGGTGATTGGTGGGTGTGCATACCTTTGTTGACTTATTAAAGGTGTACCCCTGGTAGTTGGTGTTCTCCGAAACAATGAGATCCCCTTCTTCCCTTATAATACTTGTTGTCATAATGGTACCCCGTAGCCGGTTGTTTTCATAATTTTTTCGAAATGCTCCAAAAACACGCCTTTCTGGTGTTCATTCCAGGAATCCCATATAGTAATGTCGAGATTGTCTTCCGAAAAGGATGATTTTCCACACGGCAAAATGTTGTTGATGTGATGTATTTGCTTGTCTGTCCACTGAACTCCAGTAATAAACTCCATAATAAATTTGAATTCTTCTTTTTTATTCATTATCATATCACTCAAATCTTCAAGCTTATACAAAGGATATTTTTCACTGTTGTTAATAAACTGCTGATATCTCATGCTATAGAATTTGACATGCGCTTCAAAAATATCACTACAGTCTATATTGTGCCTTTTACACGCTTCGGTCTTTTTCCCCATTTTGTGATTAACTACTTTAATTGGGTTACGAAACATTTGAACAATTTTACCATCAGATTCCAGGCAGTAATCTATTGTCCTTTTCCCGAATGATTTTATCAACCCAACTGATTTAAATTTATTCTTATTTTCTTCTAGAAAGTTAACAGCATATTTATCAGCATCATCCATTTTAACTTTCACGTATCCCATTTGGCGATGCAGCTCCTCCCAGACTTTTACGTCGCTATGAGAGTTGCACACCCGTTCGAACCACGAACCTCCGCTGTTCCCCATATTGAACATTAAGAAAATCACAGCAATTTTCCTTCGGCAACTTTAAAAGATATGCCGCCATGAAAAGAATTGAGGGTTACATTGTTCGCCACAGCCCAATTAACGAACGTCTCACATTCAGCGAAGCCGGCATACATTTTATCTTTATACACAGCCTTCGAACGCTTTGTATCAGATTCCGGTAGAACATAATTAGACGGAACCTCTGAGATGTCATGGATAGCTATGACACCATCACGAATATAAGGTAGCCATTCGTCCAGAAATTTCTGAGATAGTGGAAATGTATGGTCATGGATATCGTAAAACACAAACAGTTTTCCTGCCGACTTCACAGGTAGCGGATCGATGTTTTTGAAATCTCCAGTCACATACTTCACCAGTGACAGGTCCATTGCTGCAATCTCGGGGATGCCGCCCTGTATCTTTGGTGCTTCCAGCCATGCCACATGTGACAAGTCCATGGTCGTTATATTCGACAGAGGTTTGCCAAGTCCATTCATAGCCAAGCAAATTGAAAGTGTTGACGCTCCATGGTTAGTACCCATCTCAACAACATGGTCAGGGTTGGCCTCTTTGCAGGCATTGTATATGTCAAGACATGACCTGACATTTTGAGTCGTGAACGCCTTGTCATGGCAGTCTTCAAAGTGCTTGGTGAAATTCTGTACGATTTGCTCAAATACCTTTTTCATAAGTAACCAAACCCTTCCATGATAGAGTGATATTTCTCAATGAACGATTCGTTCTCTTCTTTAGAAAAATAATTTTTCCAATCTCCGGTCACACCTTTACGAAAATGACTGAACACATCCTCTTCACCAACATTTCTTCCCTTGGACATGTGCAAGAAGTCCCGTCTCTGTATCGCAAGCTGCAAAGAATCCTCATCATATTGATATCCAAAATGATTCAATATCTTGGATATTTGGAAATGTGGATCTTGCTTCATATCTTCATATCGCAAAAAAAACAAATCATTTTTAAGATAAGATTCCATCAGCATGGTAAATTTCATTCTTGTTCTTGAAATTCTTTTATGTATATATTCATCTATCATATCTGTAGATATTTTCCCTTTTCTTATTGAAAAATATGAAGATGAAATCAAAACATCACGGGGATCTCGTACAATACAGAAAATATTAACAAAATTTTTTATCATTTTTAATCTGTCAGGTACAATGTGATACACATAAATTCTTCCACCAGGATCTTCCTTTTCTTGCTTTTCAATCAATTTTATATATTTTTTTGCCCTTCCAATAAGTGAATAATCACGTACATTCGGCAACTCTATCTGAAATCCTAAAACATCAGAGATGATATACTTTACCCAATGGGTTCCGCATCTGCCACACGTTGTAATGTATATAGATTTTTGTTTCACAAGAACTTCCAGCCATTATCGTAAATGCCGATATTACCTTTTTTTGCGAAATCTATAGCTTCACAAACCACCGATGGATCTTTCGTAATACACCACGAGCTTGGTCCAAGACATCCTATTTTTTTCATTTTATTCATTAATTTTCTGTATAATTCGACAGTATTAAAAGATAGAGATCTTGGACTACTTTGCAAAATGTATTCAGATGATACTACAACATATGGCTTGTCGAAGGCAACTGATATACACAAACTTCCACTCCACCCGTGCACACCGACTTCACACTCAGATACAAGTGCAAACATTTTTCCTATCGCCGTACCATTCTCATCATCACAATAGTTAAACCCTTCCCAAAAAAGATTCAAATCATACAACCCTTCCGGTGGTTTGCATCTATGATGACCTCCATGGGCAACGACAATATTTTCAATTCTATGCGAGCATTTCTTGATCAGTTCAGCTCCAATATTTCTTGATTTCGACTTTATTGCGCTACTGAGTGGGTGAAACAGAACTTTTCCGGAGAAGCCTTTAGATCTGATGTATTCCAGCTCCTTATCCGTAAAGTAAAGCTTTGGTTTTCCGAACTTTGGACATTCCTTTTTTTCAAGAATCTTTACATTGTTCATATCCATTATCGCTGATTTCAATTCACTAACACCAGCATGGTTGCTATCCATAAGGAACACTTCATCATAACCATTATCTTCAATGATTTTCTTTGCACTAGACCATGCTTGGAGCTTGTGGATTACAAACGTATTCCTGACATAAGGACTCTCGTGGAACGTGTTGCCGCTATGCTTCATCAACAACACATCAACGATACAACCCTGGTCAACCCACGCTTTCGGCCACTGCGCCTGGAAACAAACATCACCGAGGCCACCATGGGCTATATAGAGAACTGTTCGCCCTCCCAATTGTAACTCCTGTTCTTTATTAGAATTTCAAGAATGTCATCCATCTCGTTGAACAGTGCTTTCCGCTTTTCATTCATTTCTCTTGTTTTCTTATCCAATTCAGCAACGAGCCTGTGATCCATTTTTTCACCAATCATCATAATTTCAGTCTTAACGGTTTCAGCTCGATGCATATGCCAATTCGCTGATACAAGATCGCAAAAGATTGCAGATATACGTCTCATGCTACCTCTTCGTGTCGAAAGTTCTGACATCTCTACGAAATTTGTATTCACCTGATTCAATAGCGATTTTGAGTTTGGCGTCAAGGGCGTTGCACAGGGCGTGTCTCTCTTCATTCGAGCATTTCGACTTTTCGGAAAGAACGGCAATTTCCTGGGCATATTCATCATCTCCGGACTGTTGCTTTGCCTGCAGCTCGTATATCTGGGCATCGAATCTTCCGAGCTTGATACAGGCGCAAATGAGGCGATCCATGATGTACGACATGCTATCCACTTCAGCAATCAGCTCAATCATGTGGGTTCTTATTTTTTCATCCATTATAGCAGACTCCAATGTACGTCCAGACAGCCTTCTTGTTACCTATAGTAATAACCTCATCAGTTTGTGAGAATATAACCGGACGTGGAAAAAAGTCACAAAGTAACTTATTGAATTCTTCATATTCATATTCATAAATATGCGATTCGATACGATTTGGTGACAATTCATTGAACGGAAGTTTTTTCGGTGTTGATATAATCATCACACCATTTTTATTAAGACATGATTTGTAATTCGTCAATAGTTTTATACCATCTTCACGAGATACGTGCTCAAGAGTTTCATAGCATATTATGGCATCATACTTTTCGTTTATGTCAAGTGCGTTCATTTGCTTGAATTCCCGGTTCTCTCCACCATACAATTCTTCACATCTGGCTATCGCTTTAGGGTCTATATCAATACCCGTTACCTTCTCACAATAGTCACTCATGAATCTGGATCCAAACCCGGTTCCACATGCACAATCCAGAACATGGTCGGTCTCTTTTATGAACCCAAGTGCGAATTTATACCTTACAAGATGCCATATGACAGCTGGAAAATGCCCACTGGCTTTTGGAATATCCATTCTTTCGTGTAATATTGTAACCATATCAACCTCTAATTGTTGCTAATTTTAATGCTTCCCCATTCATAAATATAGCATCCACAGCCTGCGCCATACCATTTGGCTCATGATAGATATCACGAAAACTGTGAAAGATAAGCCCCTTATCCAAAACATAATCAAACACTTTCGTGAACCTTGGTGTTTGAGCATACTCGTGACCATTCATCATAATCTCAACAATGAGAATCTTCACCGTGTAAATCATATCGCCCATTCCTATTAACACGTTAGAATCCTCACCCTGAGTATCTATCTTAACAAAATCAAAACTATCAACATCTTCTCGACGCGCCCAGGAGTCAAGCCTTGTGACTGGAACCATTCTTTGCTCAACCTCACTGGTATCGTTCTTTTTTTTCAATGAATGCTGGGAAATGTTTGGATACATATTCAATATCTTTTCATCATTACAACATGAAACAGCGGTATTGAACAGATAGACATCTTTCATGTCACTAAACCTGTTAATGGCCTTGTAGAAATTCTCCAACGATGGCTCAAATCCATACGACATTTCAGGTTTCATTAAATGCCGATACGCTTCAAGCTGAGCGCCAACACAACAACCAACATCAAGAAGATTCTTAATCGGAACATTAGCTATCGATTTGTTCCTGACGTGGAATGTGAACGTCCCGCTTTTCTTTTTCTTCATGTATGGGAATATTTTTTTTGCCATTTAAACTCCTATTGATATCACCCAGTGACATGAGTGGAACTTCATCAAGACCATTCCATATCGGGCACACTCTTTC
>Ga0272441_10015725_pt1 | contig 10561 bp, 7 predicted proteins | sample SSMProp6N_FD_193582 | JGI IMG/M metagenome (GOLD analysis project Ga0272441, IMG submission 193582) | Marine sediment archaeal communities from Little Sippewissett salt marsh, Falmouth, MA, United States - SSM-Prop-6N | ecosystem: Environmental > Aquatic > Marine > Wetlands > Sediment ... | reverse complement strand
TCGGCTCGATGCCCATCAGCTCGCCCAGGCGCTCGGCCATGGCCCGCACGGAGACCTTCTCGAGGCCCGTTAGATTGAGGATCTTCGGCGGCACGCTGGCCACGCGCCACGACTCGATCATCTTCTCGATCAGGTCGTCGAGCCAGATGACGTTCACGAAAGGCGTGGTCAGGTCGATCGCCTCGCCGTCACGGATCTGGCGCGCGATGTCCGTTGGCACGCCGAACTCTTCGTGGTAGCCGTAGAAAATGCGGTGAATCACGGCGGGGGTGCCGTTGCGGCGCGAGAAGTAGTCGACCATCCACTCGCCGCCCAGGCGGGTCATGGCATAGATGCTCGGCGGCAGCGGCGAGGCCGATTCGTCGGCTCCCTCGGTCGAGTCGGCGTAGACGTTGCCCGTCGAGGCGAACAGGAACGCCCGCGCCGGCGCGAAGTGCTCCATCGCGCGGCCGACGGCGCGGGTGTTGATCTCCGCGGTCGCCTCGTAGTCGTCCTCCGAGCCGAACTTGAGCGCGGCCTCGTGGAACACCACGTCGTAGTCGTTCGGGATGCCGCGGAAGGCATCGGGGCGGGTGACATCGGCGGGGAAGCAGCGGACGCCGATTGCCTCGAGCGCCTCGCGCTGGCCTGGCCGCCCGAACCGCGCGATGGCGTGGACCGTGTTCCCTGCCTCCACGATCCGTGGCACCATGTGCTTGCCGATCTTGCCCGTGGCCCCCACCACCATCACCCGCTTGCCGGTCATGCACGCTCTCCTGACGCTGGGATGCGGCGTTTGGAGCGCATGGTACGGCAGCGGCGGCGGGGCGTCAAGTGGGCGTGGGGTTGCGGGCTCAGTGGTGGTCGGCGAGTTCGGTGGGGGTGGGGGAAAGGGCGAGCTCTGCCTGTGCGTGCTCGGCCGGGTCGAGTTCGCAGACGATGGGCGGAGGGGACGGGGCAGGCTCTTTGCGGGCCGGGATCTGGCGATCGCCGTCCGCCGAGGTCCACACGAGCAGGCCTGCGAGAAGAATGAGAACGCGCGGACGGCGCACCGATCCGTGATGCTTCACTATGCACATCCTTGTCGAGCCACTTGCCCAAGGGGGAGGCCCCGGCCGGCGGAGCGTCTCCACGGGAAGGCTACATGGACTCCGGTGCAGAGTCAAAATCACGGGGAAGAGTCGGTCGGGGAGTGTCGATAGACCAAGCAGCAGGATTATAGCCGCAGGGCCAGCGCTGCGCAAGCGCCAAATGGCGGGAGCGAGAAACGCCCTGAGCGTCGGCGACGGAAGCTCGACGTGCCGTCTCGGACCTGCCGTCATACGTCGAGGTTGGTGGCCTCGAGGGCGTGCTTCTCGATGAATGCGCGGCGGGGCTCGACCCCACTGCCCATGAGGAGCGAGAAGAGGCGGTCGGCCTCGACGGCGTCTTCGAGACGCACCCGCAGGAGCGTTCGGCTCCCGGGGTCCATGGTCGTCTGGCCGAGCTGGCCGGGGTTCATCTCGCCCAGGCCTTTGTAGCGCTGGATCTGAATGCCCTTCTCGCCGACCTTGCGGACGGCAGGGACAATTTCGGAGATGCTGCCGAGCTCGTGGCTGTCGCCCTCATAGTGGACCCGGAACTTGGGTGGGGCGTCGGGGTCAGGATCGGGGTCGGCGAAGTAGTCCTCCATGCGGAAGCCGCGCCGCTCGAGCTTCGCCACGGTCTTCTCGATACCGTGCGCCTCGTGGATCTCGGTGATGCTCAGCGAGCCGTCCAGCACGGCCTCGCCGTCCTCGATCTCCTGGCTGTCGTGGGCGGCTGCCACACGGTTCGCGATCGCGCGCGCCTCCTCCTCGGAGTGTGCGAAGTAGTGCTCGCCGCCCGAATCGATGCGGAACAGGGGCAGGCGGCCATCGTCGGGGCTGCGCCGCTCGAGGAGCGTGCGGAGACCGATGTTGTGCTTGCGCAGGGTGCGCTCGTGGGCGTCCATTGTGCGGAGCAGGTCGATGAGCTCGCGGAACTGGACCGAGGGGACCTCGTGCTCCTCGTCGCCGAGGATCGTGAGCGTGGTGCCATCGAGGCCCAGCTCCACGAGTTCCGCGCGGAAATCATCGTCGGTCAGGTAGTACTGCTCGCGACGCTTCCGGCGCACGCGGTAGAGAGGCGGCTGTGCGAGGTAGATGTATCCGCCCTCGATCAACTCGCGCATGTGGCGGAAGAAGAACGTCAGGAGCAGGGTGCGAATGTGGGCACCGTCCACGTCGGCGTCGGTCATAATGATGATCTTGCCGTACCGCCGCTTCGCAAGGTCGAACTCCTCGGCGCCGATGCCCGTGCCGATGGCCAGGATGAGGGTCTTGATCTCCTCGTGGCTGAGCATCTTGGCCACGCGCGCCTTCTCGACGTTGAGGATCTTGCCCTGGATGGGAAGCACGGCCTGGAAGCGGGCGTCGCGGCACTGCTTTGCGTTCCCACCCGCGCTCTGGCCCTCGACGATGAACAGCTCGGTGGACTCGATGTCGCGCGTCGAGCAGTCGTGGAGTTTGGCGGGAAGGCTGCCGCTGCTCAGGGCGCTCTTGCGGCGGGTGAGCTCGCGGGCCTTCCGTGCGCTCTCGCGGGCATCAGCGGCCAGTGTGGCCTTCTGGACGATGGCCTTGGCGGCCTTCGGCTCCTCTTCGAGGAAGATCGCGAGGTTCTCGTTGACAACCGTCTCCACGATGCCCTGCACGTCGCGGTTGCCGAGCTTCGTCTTCGTCTGCCCCTCGAACTGCGGCTCGGGCAGCTTCACGCTGAGGACGGCGGTGAGGCCCTCGCGCACGTCGTCGCCCGTTGGCAGGTGATCGCCGCGAACCAGATTCTCCTTCCGCGCGTACGCATTCAAGGTGCGAGTGAGCGCCGAGCGGAACCCGTAGAGATGGGTGCCACCCTCGATTGTGTTGATGTTGTTCGCGAACGAGAAAACGTTCTCGTTGTAGCCGTCGTTGTACTGCATGGCCACTTCAACGACGATCCCGTTCTCCTCCTTGGCGAAGTATGCAACCTCCTTGTGGATGCAGGTCTTGCCTTCGTTGAGGTGGGAGACAAACGCGCTGATGCCGCCCTCGTAGCAGAACTCGCGGTCCTTATCGCTGTCCTCATCACGCAGGGTGATCCGCACCCCGCGGTTCAGGAAGGCCAGTTCGCGCATGCGCTTCGCGATCGTGTCGAAGGTGAAGGTGACTTCGGTGAAGATATCGGAATCGGGCTTGAAAGTCACCGTGGTGCCCGTGTTCTTCGACTTGCCGATCACCGTCAGATCCGTGCTTTTCTTCCCGCGCTCGTAGCGCTGATGGTACACTTGCCCGTTCAGGCGCACCTCTACGCTGAGCCACTCGCTGAGCGCGTTCACAACCGACACGCCAACCCCGTGGAGGCCGCCAGAGACCTTATAGCTGTTCCGGTCGAATTTCCCGCCGGCATGGAGCGTGGTCATGATGACCTCGACGGCAGGCTTGTTCTCCGTCGGGTGCATGTCCACGGGAATCCCGCGGCCGTCGTCCATTACACTCATACTGCCATCGGCGTTGATCTGCACGTTGATTTCAGAGCAGAACCCGGCCATGGTCTCGTCGATCGCGTTGGCAACCACCTCCTCGACCAGATGGTGGAGGCCTCGCGCAGCGGTGTCGCCGATGTACATGGCCGGCCGCCTGCGCACACCTTCGATTCCAGGGAGAACCTTGATGTTCGTGGCGTTGTAAGTCTGATTGGGCGGGTTGGGCATGTTAGCTCCTGCGTAAACCGGCGGGCCGGAAAATGATATCCTCGATGAACATGCCTGGGAGTTTGTCGCGCAGGTCCTGGAGGATCTGGGTCTTGTAGAACGAATTCAACTCGTGCATGTGCGCCGCCGAATCGACGTCCACATAGAGCTTGTGCTGGGCAAATCCAGCAACACGGGTGTGTGGCAGGACGACGGAACCGACGACTTCCTCCCAAGCACTGTAGATCTCAAGGTGCTTGAGTTTGCTGGCGAGCCCCTTGGATTCCAGGAACCCGCGCAGGATGTCCCCGATTCTCTCGGCCGATGCTTGACGTTTCATTCGCGGCTGACCGGCATGACAACGTAGATGAAATCCTTGCCCGCGCGGAACACTCCGGCACTTGTTGCGTCGCGGAACTCCATGCGCACCTTCTCGTCGCTGAGCACTCGCAGAAAGTCTGTGAGGAAGTCGGGGTTGAAGCCCAACTCGATCTCTTCCTCTGCGTACTCGACCTCGAGTTTGACCTTGGCTTCGCCGGTCTCCGGCGCAGCCGAACTCACCTCGATGGCGTTTTGTGCGAACCGCATGGTGATCGAGCTTGAATCCTCACTTGTCAGCAACGCGGCACGACGCACAGCGGAGTGGAAGCGCTCGCGATCAAGGTCCACCTTCTTGTCGTGATCTTTCGGAATCACGCTCTCGTAGGGCGGGAAGTGGCCCTCCACGAGGCGTGTGGAAACGATCGCACGCGACGTTCTGGCCACCAGTTGGTTCTCAAGAACGTTGAAGCGGATCTTCTCGTCCTGATCCGTGAGCACTTTGATGATCTGGTCAAGCGCTTTTGAGGGCACGATGACCGATTGCTCGCTTCCCTCGGCGTTCTTCGCCTTCCGCGCGATGTGTGCAAGACGTCGTCCGTCCGTGGCCACCATCTCCACCTTGTCCGCCTGGATCACCAGGAGCACCCCGTTGAGCGCATAGCGATGCTTGCCCTTGTGAGCGGCAAAAGAGGTCTTGACCACCATCTCGGTGATATCCTTGCGATCGAACTCGTAGGCATTCGCCTCGTCGAATCCAAGGATCTCGGGGAACTCGTCCACCGCTTCGACCGGAAGGCGGAACACGCTGTCGGAGCCAGTGATCACACAGTGATTGTCGTCCGTTGCCAACTCGATCTTTTCGTCCGCGGTCTCACGAAGGATCGAGGCAACTCGGCTCTGTGCGATCGCCACCCGTCCCTCTTCCTGCACCTCCGCGCCGGGTACGTCAAGGCGCATCCCGATCTCGAGGTCGGTAGCGTGGAGTTCGACGCCTTCTTTGGTGGCAACAAGAAGGACGTTCGAGAGGATCGGCCTCGTGGGTCGCTGCTGAACTACGCTGCCGAGGATTTGGAACGCATCGTGCAGCGGAGCAGTCTCACACGTGATCTTCATTACCAGGCGGCCTCCATTGGAGATCGGTCGGGCCGAACACCAAAAGCATTCAAAGCCTCTTTATTATTTTAGTGATCTAGACTCTTAAGATCAAATACTAATAGATACCGTGGGTATGTGGGAAAGTGGTTGAAACGCCGTTGTAAGTGTAGTTTTGAGAAGTAGTTGTGAGCTTATGTGGTACGTTGATAGGTGTGGGTACGATGTGGCGCCAGTGTGGGGAAAGCCAGTGGATACCCCCGGAATGCACATTGGCTTGCCAGCGGCTCTGCAAAGTGGCGTTCTTATCACCAGTCTTGTCACGGCTGTCCCACTGCTTTTCAACGATGTACCCCCAGCATCAGGGGGCCTTTAGCGGTTGTTTCGGAGGCGGTTGGTGAGGATTTCGATGGTGGTTGCGAGTGCCGGATCGGTAGCCATGAGTTGCTTGATCTTCTCGCATGCATGCATCACGGTGGTGTGATCGCGCCCGCCGAAATAGCCGCCGATCTCCTCGAGCGAGTGGCGGGTGAGCGAGCGTGCGAGATACATGGCAGCCTGGCGGGGCCGCGCGATGGACTGGGAGCGTCTCTTGGACTGGAGGTCGGAAAGTTTGATGCGGAATTCTTTCGTGACGCTCTTGATGATGTCGTCCATCGTGATTGCCGTGGCGACGCGTTCGACCGTGTCGCGGAGGGCCTCGCGGGCAAGGTGGATATCGATGGACTTGTTGGTCAGCGAGGAAAAGCCAATCACCTTGATGATCGCACCCTCGAGATCACGGACATTGGTGTCGATGTTCTCTGCGATGAAGTGGAGCACATCGTCGGGCAGAACGCGACCGCGCAGTTGTGCCTTCTTTCTCAGGATGGCGACGCGCATTTCGTACGATGGCGGGTCAACCCGTGCAACGAGGCCCCACTTGAAGCGGGAGACGAGTCGTTCTTCGAGCTTCGTGAGTTCCTGCGGCGGGCTGTCGCTCGACAAGACGATCTGCTTGCCCGAGTTGTAGAGGGCGTTGAAGGTGTGGAAGAACTCTTCCTGTGTGACCTCGCGGGTGCCTCGGCAGAGGAAATGGATATCGTCGATGAGCAGGACGTCGAGGCTGCGGTAGATCTCGCGGAAGCGCTCGCGCTCGCTGTGCTGGACGGAGGATATGAAGTGGTTCATGAAATCGCCGCACGAGAGGTAGACCATGCTGAGGTCGGGGCGCTCTTCGATGAGGCGATGGGTGATGGCCTGGATGAGATGGGTCTTGCCAAGACCTACGCCGCCATGGAGGAAGAAGGGGTTGTAGGCCTGGCCGGGGTTCTCGCTGATGGCAAGGGCAGCAGCGTGTGCGAGTGCGTTGGACGCGGCAACGACAAAGCTGTCGAAGCGATACTGGCGATTGAGGCGGGCCGCCCAGTCGGCAGGGAAATAGCGTCGCTGCTCGTGAGTGGCCGGCATGCGGGATAGCTGTTGTGGCCGTCGCGTTGGCGGAGGCACCGGAGGAGCCTTCTCGCGGGGGAGTTCGGCCGAGGCGGGCAGGGGCCGCACGATGAACTCCACTGCCGGCCGCTCGCCAGTGATGGTGAGGACGGCTCGCTGAATAGTATCCACATAATGGCGCTTGAGCCATTGGTGGTAGAAGTTGTTGGGGACTTTGAGGGTGACCGCGTTCGATGAGAACTTGTGCATTTCGACGTTTCGAAACCAGGTGTCGAACTGCTGTGAACGGACGTTTCGCTGGATTTCTTGGAGGATAGCGGGCCAAACGCTTTCTTGCGATGCCATGGGCACTCCGCCTTTACTATCCACAGGTTATCCACAAACTACCCACAGCGTTTGGCTGGCGACCGTCTTGAAAGAGGCAGATGGCCCTCCCCGGTGAGTCCCGCGCCTGTCAGAGGGTCCTCCCAGAGCCCCTCTGTCTATAGATCATTGCCACACAAAGACTTAGCGTGACAGAACCTGGGACGGGAATCAGAGCCGCCTCAGTGGGCCGATCATCAGCCCTGTGTGAGCACAAACGCCGCCCTCGGGCAGCCGTGAACGGTTTTGCACAAGTAGAATCATAGTCGTAGCGGATGCAATACTAGCAGTCGCGGTGAAGGCTGTCAACCGCAAAAGAAGCGATTTCTTCGCGGCCCGCGGCATTCGTGGTGGGGCCGGCGCCGCAAGGCTATGAGACTCCTATGAATACCGCGTGTGAAAATCGTTAGGGACCACGCTCAGATCCACGTGTTACCCACGAGGTGTCCACAGGCGATCGGGCCGCCGGACGACGCGCCAACGGCGCGGTTTTTTGTACGCCCGGACGCGCTCCGCGCGCGATTTGCACGGCCTCGACGCGCTCAACGCCGGCGCCGACGTTGCCGTTGGGTGTTCTGCTTCGCGTTGGGGGATAATTGGCCCTGCTCGCCCGCTGCGCGCCAGTGGCGGAACCTCGCGAGAGTCCAGCCTCCGACGTGAGAAATCACGTAGAGGAGCACGAGGAGGAAGATGAACGAGGCGACCCCCGTGTCGGCACCCGGCAGGACGTGGCGAGCCGCACCGGTCACGGGGTCCGGACCGAGGGCAAAGGCGTCGACGAAGAAAATGGCCACGACCACGAGGGCGCCGATGAACTTTGGGGTCCAGAGCTTCACGGCCGGCTCCCTCGCTTCCTGGGAGGCGGCGGGGCCGGTGTGAGGTCGCTCGGGGGCGGGCCGAGAGCCTCTTCGAGCACCTCGATAGCTTCGTTGAGCAGCCGGCGGTTCTCCTGCCACCTGCCGTCTGCGGCGGCGCGTCGCGAGGCCTCGTCGAGTTGTCTTGCTCGGGAGGCATCGATACCGCGGCGTTCGGCCTGATCGACGAGCCGATGAAGGCGACGCACGAGGTCGCGGGGATCGATGGTGCGCTGGCCTTTGCTGGCGGCCGGCGGGCCCGGCTCGGTGCGCGATCTGGCCGCCTGGGGAGGCGGCAGGGAGCGATTGAGATCGGCGGCGATGGCGCGCAGCTCACCTGCGAGGCGGCCGCGCTCGGCCTGTGTGGGCGGGGCAGCGGCCTCCGCAAAGCGCTCGAGGGCCGTTGCCATCTGTTGCGCGCGGGGTGCGAGCGCGCGCGCCGTCTCTCTCGCGCGCGCGGGCGCGTGCGCTGGCATTGTGGCGAGTATCTCGCGGATCGATGCGACCATGTTGGCAGCTTCGCGAAACTGGCCCGTCTCGAGGCACCGGAATGCACGACGGGCGATTTGGCTGGGCGATTCACGCCGCCCGGCGGGTACCCTGCCGCCAGGCATCGGCGGCTCGGAGCCGGCCGGCAGGTAGCGCACGAAGAACTCCGCACTCACGCCCAGGCTCACCGCGAGCGTGGCCGCCAGCACGGCGTAGCGCGCACGCGGCGGCAGGCGAACGAGGAGCGCCGCGGCCCCTATGGCCAGCGGAACCAGGGCAGGCGACAGCTTGCGGCACATGAACTGGAAGCTGTCCGCCCGGATCGTGCGATAGCACAGGTAGATGCCCCAGAAGAAGAGCAACCAGAGGCCGAGGAACAGCGCGGGACGCAGCCGCCGGCGGCGCAGCACCAGCAGGCCCGCCGGCGCCAGAAGCACCAGGGGATAGCCCTGGAGCACGCGCGCGAGGCCGACCGAGAGCGTGTGGCCCTGGGACATCATGCCCCGGCTCTCGCCCAGGAGCAGGTGCCGCAGCGAGAAGACCGCCCGCGCGTCCCACAGGGCGAAATACGCCGAGCTCTGGCGCCCGAGCCGATACTGGTAGCCCGAGCCGAGCAGGTGGCCCGTCGTGGCATAACTATACCAGAGAAGCGGGATCAGGCCAACCGCGATACCTGCAATGAGCAGCACCGGCCACGTCCAGGGCGTGCGGGCCGTATGCTCGGCGGTGGCGTCACCACGTCGGGCGCGCGCCAGCTCGCGACGCCGCAGCAGCGCGCTGGCCACCTCGTAGGCCGCGATCACCAGGAAGCCGATGGCATTCGTGTTGCGGAAGAACACGCTGAGCGAGAGCGTGAGGCCCGCCAGCGCGGCCAGGGCGGCCGAGCGCCGGCGGCGTGCCACAAAGTAGAGCCCCAGGCTCACCGTGGCCCACGCGAAGTATGCGAAGTCGCTCATATACACGCGGTAGAGCATCGTGAGGAACGTCGGGTTCACGACCAGGAGCACGCAGGTCAGGGCAGGAAGGGAGCCCGAGTCGTCCACGTGGTTCCGCACGAAGGCGTAGACGAACACCACAGTGCCGATGGCGAGGAGGATGTTGGCCAGCCTGTCGATGCCGGCTAGGTGCAGAGCGGCGAGCAGAGCGTAGTGGCCGGGCGAGCGCTCGCGGATGATGCCGCGTGGGCTTCGCACGCCCCTGGCCACGTGGCTGTGGCGGCGAGTGGTGTCGGGCAGCTCGATGCGGCCGAGCTCGCGGGCCTCCTCCTGCGTCATCACGACCCTGCCGCGGGCGAAGGCGTGCATGCCGTAGAAGAAATCGTCGTCGTCCGGTTCGATCATTCGGAAGGGGAGGGCGAGTGCGAGCGCGCACGCCGCGGCCAGCACGGCGAAGGGAATGAGCACGGGCGACAGGAGACGGCGGAGCGCAGTCACGGCGGGGCTCCTCGGGCGCCGGTCGGCCGGGAGCGGCATCCGCCCCTGATTGTAGGGCTCCAGGTGCTGCTGTCAAGGATCGGGCACGGGTGCCGGGGCGCGTTGACACCGCCGCAGGGCGGCGCTAGGATCGGCCCGCGGCGCCGCGATCCTCGGGTTGAGCTCAATGGGGGTACTGCGGTGATCATCGACGTCCACGCCCACATAGGCCGCTGCGGCAGGCAGCGCACCGATACCCTCTCGGCCGAGCAACTGGTGGCGAAGATGGATGCGTGGGGCATCGCGCGAGCCTGCGTGCTCCCCCTCCACGACACGGCCGAAGGCTGGTACCTGGCGAACACGACCGAGGACATCCTGGCCGCCTGCGACCGCTTCCCCGACCGCCTGATTCCCTTCTGCCTCATCGACCCGCGTTTCGGCGACAACAGCCCGACGACCGACTTCCGCGACCTGCTCGCCGAGTATGCCGAGCGCGGCTGCAAGGGGATCGGCGAGTTCCTCCCCAACCTCCACTTCGACGACCCCCGCTGCCTCAACCTCTACGCCCAGGCCGGCGAGGCGGGCCTGCCCGTCCTGTTCGACATGATGCCCCAGATCGGCGGCATGTACGGCGTCGTGGACGACCCCTGCCTGCCGCGCCTCGAGCGCGTGCTCCGCGAGCTGCCGGCCACGGTGTTCATCGGCCACGGCCCGGCCTTCTGGGCCGAGATCTCGGGCGACGTGCCGCCCGGCGAGCGGGGAGGCTACCCCACAGGCCCCGTCGCCCCAGGCGGAGCCGTCCCGCGCCTGATGGCGACCTATCCGAACCTGTGGGCTGACCTCTCCGCCGGCAGCGGCCACAACGCCCTCACCCGCGACCCCGCCTTCGGCCTCGA
>Ga0272441_10015724_pt1 | contig 10561 bp, 13 predicted proteins | sample SSMProp6N_FD_193582 | JGI IMG/M metagenome (GOLD analysis project Ga0272441, IMG submission 193582) | Marine sediment archaeal communities from Little Sippewissett salt marsh, Falmouth, MA, United States - SSM-Prop-6N | ecosystem: Environmental > Aquatic > Marine > Wetlands > Sediment ... | reverse complement strand
TTTTGTAACAAATGCGGAGTCGGCTGGATTCGCCGCTGCGGGTTCTTGAGCAGTGCGGAAACACGCCGCGAAACCCCGCCACGCGAAGCTTGGCGGGGGAATCCCACCCTCTCCGCCAGTCTTGACACTCGGAAGAGCCCTAGAAGGCCAATCATCAGTGCTCTCTATATAGGATAGAAAAGAGGGAACGTGAAAAATGAGATAAGTACAACAAAAATAGCTATTTTTAGAAAGCGCGAGATTCGCAAAACTATTTACAGAAATGAGTGGTGGTTTGTAGTCAAAGATGTCGTAGCCGCTCTTAGTGATTCGCCCAATGTCCAGGACTATATTAAAAAGATGCGTAAGCGGGACAATGAGCTTAGCAAAGGGTGGGGACAAATTGTCACCCCCCTTTCTGTCCGGACTGCAGGAGGGGCTCAAAAGCTTAATTGCGCCAACACAGAAGGCATTTTTCGCATTATCCAGTCTATTCCATCTCCAAAAGCCGAGCTGTTTAAGCGTTGGCTGGCCAGAGTAGGTTACGAGCGGATTCAAGAGATAGAAAATCCCGAACTTGCTACAAAAAGAACACGAGCTTTATATAAGGCGCAAGGATATAGCGATGACTGGATCGAAAAACGGATGCGCGGGATCGCTATCCGTGAGGAATTGACCGATCAATGGCAAAAACGAGGAATAAAAGAACAAAAAGAATACGAAATATTGACCGCTGAAATATCCAAAGCTACTTTTGAAATGACACCGTCAGCTTATAAAAAACATAAAGGGCTTAAGCGTGAAAACCTACGGGATCACATGACTGATCTCGAACTTATCTTTTCAATGCTTGGTGAGGCCTCAACCAAAGAAATAACCGTTAATAAAGATGCTCAAGGGTATGTTGAAAACAAACAGGCTGCTCGTGAAGGCGGTACTATTGCAGGTAACGCAAGGAGAGAGCTTGAGCGTAAGAGCGGGAAAAAAGTTATCAGCAGAAAAAACTATAAAAAATTGTCGCAGGATAAAAAGGTAAAAGGAATATCTTAATGGACAACAATATATTAGTGTCAGTTATAACATCATAAGGTTTTACCTTCAGCGCTTTCTAATTTGGCGGTTAACGGCACAGATAAGGAAGAGGCGAATAAACGGCTTGCCTTAGCAGTCAATACGATAGCCTTATGCGCCCCTCAATCTGTAATTAATGCGTTAATAAGTTTTCATGATGATGTAAAATTTTCTAACAAAAGTAAAAGTGTAGAAAGATACGGTCAATTATTGAAAGAGCTATTAATTGTTATTCGTAAGGACATAAAGCTTTCGAACAAAGACAATGCGAGCACTTTTAATTTTCACTTAATCGGCTCTGTATCGAAAGGTTGAGAGGATAATCAAGATACACAAAAGTTCTTTTTCCTTTGCGAATAGTCATTTTCATAACTAATTGAAATTCTTGGAGTTGCATGGTTTGCCTAGCGTCAACAACACTCCGCCATTCTGCTTGGCCGGAAAAATAAGGAGGCAATATTATGAGTTCGGAGGTAATAATATGCACCTTGAGTTTGGCTGCCTTCTTCCTTCTCTGTTGGACGATGCTCCTGCGGCTTCATATAGGCGAACTTGAGAAAAAAGTCGAATCGCTTAAGAAATATTTGTCGGTTACGGCTAAACTAAAAGATGTCTAAAATATTTTCAATCGGAGATCGGCGATGTCGTACATTGTGTTTGCGAGAAAATGGCGCCCTAATAATTTTGATGAGATAATCGCGCAGGCCCATATAACCACCACGCTTAAAAACGCCATCCGCGATAATAGAGTGGCGCACGCCTACATATTTACGGGCCCTCGCGGCATAGGCAAGACCTCCGCCGCCAGGATATTCGCGAAAGGCCTTAATTGCGAAAAGGGCCCCACGCCTGCGCCCTGCGGTAAGTGTATTTCATGCGCGGGCATATCTTCCGGCACGAGCATGGATGTCATAGAGATAGACGGCGCCTCCAATAACAGCGTGGACCAGGTGCGCGAGCTGAGGGAAAATATAAAGTTCAGCCCCTCTTACGGCAGGCATAAGATATATATTATAGATGAAGTCCACATGCTTAGCTTAGGCGCGTTCAACGCGCTTTTAAAGACGCTCGAGGAGCCGCCCGGACACGCGAAATTTATTTTCGCCACGACTAACCCCGAAAAGGTGCCTGCCACTATACTCTCAAGGTGCCAGAGGTTCGATTTCAGGCGCATTCCGATTAAGTCCATAATCTCCAAATTAAAGGATATCGCCGCGGCGGAAAAACTTAATATATCGGAAGAGGCACTTTTTTCCATAGCAACATCCTCGGACGGCAGTATGAGGGACGCCGAATCGATATTGGACCAGCTTGCCTCATTCTGCGATAAGAAAATAAGCCGGGAAGATATTACCGCGCTTCTCGGCACGATAGAGGAGGACAAGCTTACGGATATTATGGGCAGGCTTTTCGCTAAAGACGCCGCCGGTATCCTTAGATCCATAGATGAATTGATAATATCGGGAAAAGACATATCGCAGTTCATAAAGGGGCTTATGGGCTACGTCAGGAACCTCATGGTCCTTAAGGTCTCGCCGGAACTTGATTCGCTTTTGGACCTTACCGAAAGCCATATTGAAAAGCTAAAGGGGCAGATCGGGAATTTTCGAATAGAGGAGCTTCTTTATATATTTTACACGCTCTCCGCCGCGGCCGGTTCCTTAAAGAGATCCGATGTGCCGCGTTTTATAGTGGAGGCCTCGTTTATAAAATTGTGCCGCAGGGCCGAGATGATGTCTCTGCCGGAGATAGCGGATAAGATAGACCGCCTTAAGTCCGGAGTTGTTGAGGCGGCTTCGGGTTCCGCGTCGGATAATCGCGGGCCCGCTGCCTCCGCGCGCCGGCATTCCGGACCACCCGCCGAAGAGAAGGCCGTGGCTTATAAAACGGCCGGCCGCCCGGCGCAAGATGGGCCCGCCTCACCGCCGCGCGATAACAATAATGACAACGAAGTGGTGCCTGCCGCCCCCGCAGGCGAGGTTACATCCGATGAGGTGCTGCGCGCCTGGCCGCGTATACTTGAGATTATAAAGGGAAAAAGGATCTCTATTGCCTCGTACCTTATAGAAGGCCGCGTGGCGAAGGTCCAGGGACTTGTCATTACTTTAAGCTTTTCCAAAAAATTCAATCTACACAAGGAAGTCCTCGAGGAGGCCAATAACAAAAGATTGGTCGAGGACACGTATTCGGAGGTGCTTGGCAGGCGCGTGAAACTGGCCTTTATAACCTCGGAAGAACCCGGCCCGTCCTCGATGCCTTCGGGGGGATTCGCGGAGCTTGAGACACAGGAGGAATATCCCGCCGAGGAGAACGATTTCAACGATCCGATCATACGGTCCGCGGTTAAGATTTTCGGCGGTAAAATAGTCAAGGGAGAAAGAGGGGGCGCGCGTCGAGATGGCTAAATTAAGTTACGCCCGCTCTATGCAGGGTCTTATCAAAGAATTTTCTAAGATGCCCGGTATAGGCGTCAAGACCGCGGAGCGCCTCGCGTTCTATATACTTAAACTGTCGCGTGAGGATGCCGAACGCCTTTCGCACTCCATTTTGAAAGTTAAATCCACGATACGTTTTTGCGCCTCATGTAATAATTTAAGCGAAGGCGAGCTTTGTCTGGTGTGCCAGGATGAGGGCCGCGACAAAGGCCTCATATGCGTGGTGGAGGAGCCGAATGACGTTTCGGCGATCGAGAAAAGCGGCAGGTATAACGGCCTTTATCATGTCCTTCTGGGGCGCTTGTCCCCGCTTGAGGGCATAGGGCCGGAGGCGCTTAAGATAAAAGGGCTGATCGAGCGCGTGAAGAAGGGTAAAATAAGGGAGTTGATAGTGGCTACCAACTCGGATACGGAAGGAGAGACGACCGCTCTTTATATCGCGAAGTTATTCAGGCCCTATAAAGTCAAGATAACGCGTTTCGCCTACGGAATTCCCGTCGGAAGCGAGTTGAAATACGCCGATCAGGCGACTTTGATGAAGGCCATAGAAGGGCGCGTCGAGATTTAGTTTGACGCCGCGCGTTTTTTTTGATAGTATAATGTATAATCTCACTCAATCCATTAACAAGGAGGCGGAAAATGCTTGATTCCATTAAAAAGGCGTTTGTTCTGATGCCGAAGGCGCTGAAGTTGTTTTATGTGTTGACAGGCATAGCCGTGGTGATGAATCTGATAAATCTTTTGGTAATACCGGCTCCGGTGGATACTGAGATGAGCCTGGGCAGGTCGTTCGCGGTCATAGGCCTTACGGCAGTGTTCGCGGTAATAGGCCTTTTTATATACGGCGGGGCACTGGCATATATAAAGGAGCTTATAAAATCGGGCTCCGGAAATATAGCTTCTTTTTTGGACAACTCAAAGAAATATTTCCTTCGAATTTTGGGTATTACGGCCCTCGTTTTTTTGATTTTTTTGATATTAAGCGTTTTGTCGGTCATAATAGTGGGCGTTATGCCGAACGTCATTAAGGTCATCATCTCTATAATCATGGTGTTGGCGTTTATCACGTTGTCTATTTTATTCGTTATGCCCGGCTACGCCGCCGTCGGAAGCGATTTGGGCGTTATAGAATCTATCAGAAAAGGTGTCCTTGTAGGGAAGAAAAACTTTTTGGCGATTCTGCTTATGATGCTTATCATATTCGCCATTGCCATCGCGGTAATAGGCGTGACCTCATTGATAACCGGACTGACCGCGCTTATATCGAGGCCGTTGTCCGGGTTCGTTTCGGCGCTTCTTATGGCCGCGGCGAATTCCGCCATGACGATTTTAATAGGCACCGCGTTTATGGATCTTTATTTTAAAAAATCCGAATAGGCCATATTTTATAAGGTATAATCAGATAGTGAAAAAGATTACGGAAATAAGGTGGCACGGAAGGGGCGGCCAGGGCGCCAAGACCGCCGCTCAGATCCTTGCCGAGACAGCGCTGGATGAGGGGAAGTATATTCAGGCATTCCCCGAATATGGTCCGGAAAGGGCCGGCGCCCCCATGCGCTCCTATACGAGAATCAGCGACAGCCCCATAAATATCCACTCCGGAGTGACCAATCCCGACGCGGTAGTCGTTATAGACGCCACGCTAATCACGCCCGAGATCCTGACCGGGCTTCCCGAGGCAGGTATCCTCGCGGTCAACTCGCCGGAATCGCCGGATGAGATAAGAAAAAAAATCGGATATAAAACCGGCAAGGTGGCCGTCCTTGACGCCACGACTATCGCGCTTGAGACGGTAAAACTACCTATGCCAAACACCCCCATGTTGGGGGCGCTTTTGAAGGTGATGCCGGTCGTCAAATTAGAGGCCCTGCTTGAGAAGATAAAGGCCAAGTTTTTGAAGAAATTAGGAGAGGAAAAGGCCCGGGCCAACATTCAGGCCGTTGAAAGGGCATATAACGAAGTTAAGGTAGGATGATGAAAAAGGGCTGGAAGAGCCTGCCGATAGGCGGGATTATAGACAAGGGCGGAACGGCCAAGGAATACAAGACAGGCAGTTGGCGGACGTTCGTTCCGGTCAGGGATGAGGCGAAATGCATCAATTGCATGATATGCTGGGTCTATTGCCCGGATTCCGCCATCAAGGCCGAAAACGGCAAGATGACCGGCTTTCGACTGGATTACTGCAAGGGCTGCGGCATATGCGCGTCCGTATGCCCGGTTAAGTGCATAAATATGAAGAAGGAGAAGAAATAAGTTGGTTAAAGGCAAGATTATTCCGTTTACGGGGGACCAGATAGCGGCTTACGCGATGAAGCAGGTGGAGCCCGACGTGGTAGCGGCCTACCCCATAACTCCTCAAACGGAGATAGTGATGAATTTTTCGCAGTACGTGGCCGATGGCAAGGTATCTACCGAGTTGATAGCGGTCGAGTCGGAGCACAGCGCGATGAGCGCCTGCGTAGGCGCGGCCGCGGCCGGCGCCCGGACAATGACGGCTACCTCCGCCAACGGCCTCGCGCTTATGTGGGAGATCGTCTATATCGCGGCCTCAACGCGCCTTCCCATAGTTATGCCCGTTGTGAACAGGGCTTTATCCGCCCCGATAAACATACATTGCGACCATTCGGATACTATGGGCGCGAGAGATTCCGGATGGCTCCAGATCTATTGCGAAAACGCGCAGGAGGTATACGATAATATCATAATGGCCGTAAGGATAGCCGAGCATCCGGAGATACAGCTTCCCGTTATGGTGTGCCAGGACGGTTTTATTACCAGTCACGCGGTGGAGGGGATAGAGGTTTTCGACGATAAATTAGTAAAAAATTTCATAGGCGAATATAAGCCCAGGTTTTCGCTTTTGGATGTGGAAAAACCGGTTACGGTGGGCCCCCTCGATTTACAGGATTTTTATTTTGAGCATAAAAGACAGCAGTCGGAGGCCATAGCGAAGGCAAAAAAATATATCCCGGAGGTAATGCGCGAGTTTAACACATCTTTCGGCAGAAAATACGACTTTATCGAGGGCTATAAGTTGGATGACGCCGATTTAGTCATATGCGCCTTAAGCTCTACCGCCGGCACGGCAAGGGGCGTGGTTGATAATCTGAGAGAAGAAGGCCTAAAGGCGGGTCTTCTCAAGCCCCGGCTTTTCAGGCCGTTTCCGCGCGAGGCCATAGTAAGGGGACTTTCAAAGGCAAAGGCGGTTGCCGTTCTCGACAGGAGCGAATCTTTCTCGGGAGAGGGGGGACCCCTATTTTCGGAGATAAAATCGGCCCTTTACGAGGAGAAAAACCGCCCGCTTATCATCGACCGTATATACGGCCTCGGCGGAAGGGACATATTCGAGTCGGATATCGAGGAGATTTACAGAGAGCTTAGCCGTATAGCGGAGTCAGGAAAAATAAAAGAGAAAATCGGTTTTGTGGGAGTTAGGGATTAATGGCTAATTTAAAGGAACTTTCAAAAAATATACCGGAACGGCTTTGCGGCGGGCACCGGCTTTGCGCGGGATGCGGCGCCTCTATCGTGGTGCGCCAGGTGCTCATGGGGACCAAGGCCCCTGTTATAACCGCCTCCGCCACGGGCTGCCTTGAGGTGGCGACGACCATATATCCCTATACTGCCTGGGAGGTACCTTTTATACATAACGCCTTTGAGAACGTCGCAGCGACCATAAGCGGGGTCGAGACCGCCTATAGGGCTCTTAAGAAAAAAGGAAAGATAAAAAAAGACATCAAGTTTGTGGCCTTCGGCGGAGACGGCGGTACCTATGACATAGGCCTTCAGTCTCTTTCCGGGGCCCTTGAAAGAGGGCACAATTTTGTTTATGTATGCTATGACAATGAAGCCTATATGAATACCGGGATACAGCGCTCCGGGGCTACGCCGAAAGGGGCCTCCACCACGACCGCCCCTTCAGGCAAAGAGAGCTACGGAAAACACCAGAGGCGCAAGGACCTTACATCCATAGTCGCCGCCCACAGGATACCTTATGTCGCGCAGTGTTCCATATCGCATTGGAATGACCTCGTAACGAAGTCAGAAAAGGCGTTTGCTGCGGATGGGCCGGCGTTTCTTAATGTGATATCTATGTGCCACAGGGGTTGGAGGTTTCCGCAGGAGCAGACGGTTGAGATAGCGAAACTCGCTGTAGAGACCTGCTTCTGGCCGCTTTACGAGATAACAGACGGCAGATTGAAGATAACGTATAAGCCAAAGAATAAGCTGCCGGTTTCCGAATGGCTTAAAAGGCAGGGGCGGTTTAAACATTTGAAGAAAGAAGAGTATTTATCCGTGGCGAAAGAGATCCAGAAGGACCTCGACGAGGACTGGGAAAATCTTCTCAAGAGAGAATCGCTCGGGTAGGCGCAAAAAAGGGCCTAATATGTATACAAATATAGAGATTTACAGAGGGGATGATAATATTTATATTGCCCGCTGCCCGGAGCTCGATATATATACAAACGGCAGTACCCAGAGAGAGGCGGTCTGGAAGTTAAAGAAGAAAATCGCGAAATTTATGGCCAAGTCCGATTCCTTCATCGACGCCAAAGAAGACATAGACTATACTGTCCACTACTATTACTCCCGCTTTCCCCAAACCCACTGATCACCCTATATTCTAAACAGCGTATATCAAGAGTACGGCTATGACCGTGCGTATTCCGCAGTCCGCGTAAAGGAGCGCGCGTTTTTCGGGATAACCGAGCGCCGTGTAGGACCTGCCGCACAGCGAGGCGAACGCTCGCGGCCAACCGGCGAACCATACGCCCGAGAAAAGATATATCCAGAATAATAAAGAGATCAGCCGCGTCAGCCTTGCGGGTTCGGCGGAGTAATAGAGGAAGGCGATAAAAAACATGAAGAGGCCCAAAATCCGTATCCGGCGCGCGCTTGATATAATCCTCTCAAATATGCGCAGGCATCTTTCCGGCCGCGCGATCTCACAGCCGGCCATGAAAAAATAAAAAAAGGCGAGAAGCCACAACGCCATTTTTGTCTCCTTGGTCAATTCGACTTTTTGAAGATATTATAGAAGCAGAAGACAAGCAGGCTTAATATGGCGCTCCAGGATAGAGTCAAAAATATTATACCCCATTTATTCATTTCTTCGCCATCCCCGTTTTTCTTTTATTCCATGCCACCTTGACCAGAATAGCGAGCAGCATAAACAGCGCTATAAGAAAAATCCTTGTCCCCAGCACAAAGGGCCTGTCCGAGGCGGGCACATCGCGCATCAGTATAACAGGTATCCCGTCTTTTATAAGCCACGATATAAGGATGGTGATGAGGAAAAGAGGCGTCACGTATTTCATTATGAAACGGTATATTTTCGGAATGGAAAAATCCGCTCCGTGGTGCATCTCGTTCCAGGCCTTATCCATCCCGAACACCCAGGTAAAAAGTATTGTTTCGACGGTGGCGAAAAGAACAAGGCAGAATGTGCCGCCCCAGAAGTCCAGTTCGTTCACAACCCCTTTTCCCAATAGGAATATCGCGGGCTGGCAGAATAAAAATGCGGCTATGCCGAATATCTTTACCGCCTTTTCGCGCTTCAGGTTGAACTCGTCCTCAAGAAACGCTATGGCCGGCTGAGCTAGCGATACGGAAGAGGTTATCCCCGAGACGAAAAGCAGCAGGAACCAGATTGCCCCGAAGAACGCGCCGAACATTATTTTTTGAAATATCACGGGCATTGTGACAAAACTTAGATTGAAGGCGCCGCTCGAGGCGACTTCTTTTATGCCGGTAGGCCCGAAGAACATAAAAGCCGCCGGTATGATGATACTTCCGCCGAGTATGACTTCTATGAATTCGTTCGTGCTGACCGCCGATAATCCGGACAGGACGACATCATCCCCCTTTTTCAGATAGCTTGCGTATGTAAGTATGACGCCGATACCCACGCTCAAGGTGAAAAACATCTGTCCCGCCGCGGCAAGCCATACCTTTGGCTTAAGAAGGGCGGATAAATCCGGATTCCACAAAAACCCCATGCCGTTTGAGGAGTTCCAGTCGGGCCTTGATAGGTTCGGGGCCCCGAGAGTAAGCACGCGGACCATTATTATCAGGCCCAATACGAATAAAAGCGGCATCGCTATCTTGCAGAGTTTTTCTATGCCGCCGCGTATTCCGTAGTATATAACCGTTATATTGGCGATAAACGTGATAAGGAAGAAAAAATAAGCGGGGGCAAGGCCTGAGAAGAAATTATTTTTTTCAAGCCCCTGGTAGGCGCTTAAGAAACTCTGCATCGTGGCCTGATCCTCTATGCCTTTATAATGCCCCAGGACCGAGAGTACGCTGTAACCGAGCGTCCATGATTCTATGTAGGTATAGTATATAAATATGACAAGCGGTCCGAATATTCCGATGACTCCGAAGTATTTTATGAATCTGTTTTTTTCCCACATGCTGTGGAAGACACCCGGCGCCGTGCCGTGCCCGAATCCGCCGCCGTACCGGCCGAGGGACCACTCTATCCACATAAGCGGTACGCCGAGCAAGAGAAGCGAAATGAAATAAGGTATCATAAACGCGCCGCCGCCGTTGTTTGCCGCCTGCACGGGGAACCTGAGAAAGTTTCCGAGGCCGACCGCGCTTCCGGCGACGGCCAGGATGATTCCGAGTTTAGATCCCCAGGATTGCCTTTTTTGCGCCATTTCGATACCTTTCGTTTTTTTGTAAAAAGGGTTGTCTTGTTTCTTGATACCTATTATAATATAGCTGATAAATATTTCAAGGGGATAATGAAAATAAGAAAGGCCCTGATATGAAAAAGTCGATATCTGTTATAATCGCGGTGTGTTTGGCGGCGGCGTTTTCCGGATACTCGCTTGCGGCGGAAGCGGGCGGCGCGGCCGAACTTATAAGGCAATCTAAGTTATATATAGAGGAAGGCAGCAAAGAGGCGGCCCTTGCGCGGCTCGACGCCGCTTTCGCGGCGGCGAATTCCAGCGGCGACTCGGACGCGTTGATGGAAATAGGGGATCTCTATTTAAAGGTAGATTCAGGCCTTAAAGATAAGGCGCTGGAGGCCTGGACCGCCGCCGGCCGCATGAAGTGCCGCTGAC
>Ga0272441_10015723_pt1 | contig 10562 bp, 8 predicted proteins | sample SSMProp6N_FD_193582 | JGI IMG/M metagenome (GOLD analysis project Ga0272441, IMG submission 193582) | Marine sediment archaeal communities from Little Sippewissett salt marsh, Falmouth, MA, United States - SSM-Prop-6N | ecosystem: Environmental > Aquatic > Marine > Wetlands > Sediment ... | reverse complement strand
GGCGGCGCTACGCGACCTTCTGCACCGACCGACCGGACTAGTCGTCTTCGCCGGGCCGGCGGGAGCCGGACTCACCACCACCATGTACGCCTGTCTCGCTGAGGTCAACAGCCCCCGCATATCGGTCCTCACTGTCGAGGATCCCGTCGAGTACGTCCTCGAGGGCACCACCCAGGTGTCTCTCGATACCAAGGCCGGCGTGGACTACCCTACAGCTCTGCGGGCTATTCTAGCCTCTGATCCGGATGTCGTCATGGTGGGCCAACTGCGCGATGCGCCCACTACATCTGCTGCCGTCAACTTGGCCATCACCGGGCATTTGGTGCTCGGCTCATTCCATTCCGCCGCCTCCCCTAGCGCCCTTATGCGGTTGGGGGAGATGGATCTCGAGCGGCACATGCTCGCCCCGAGTCTGCTGGGCATCGTCTCACAACGCCTTGTCCGCAAGGTGTGCTCAAGCTGCGCCAAGGCTTACAAGCCTCCCGCCGATGAGGTCGCCTTCTTGCACCATGCCGGGCTGACCGGCATCCCCGATAAGCTATCAAAGGGCACCGGCTGCGAGCAGTGCCGCAACACCGGCTACCGCGGCAGAACGGCCATACATGAGATTCTCATGATGACCCACGAACTCGCCGACGCGCTTGCCCAAGGCCGGTATACTGAAGAGCTTGGCGCGCAGGCCATCGCCCGCAACATGGTCCACGACGGCGCCGTCAAGGCCCTTGAAGGCATTACTACGGTGGCGGAGGTCCGCCGAGTCACCATGCCCATCGGCGGCATGTAGGCCCCCGCGCGCCGTGCAGCCGAAGGACGCAGACCGCTCCGCTCACACAGCAGGTTGCCCCTCTGAGCGGGGCGAATTATGTCTGTAATAAAGACTTCGGACAACGGAGAGGTATAGATGCGAATGCACGCTGCCACCGCCATCATCATCCTGGTCGTTTCTATCACCGCACACGCCCAAGAGGCGCCGCAAGTCGTCGCGCCCATCGACATGACCAGCCCGACCGCCGTCGTGAGCGCTTACTTGGACGCCTGCGCCAAGGGCGACACGAAGGCCACAATCGACCTGGTGGTCGCCGAAGGCAACGCTGCAAAGGTGCTCCAGGAGGTGTTCGCGCAGGCCAACAGGGAGCAGGCGGGGCAGCGGCTGAGGGTCATGCTGGCCGAGTACACCTTCCTCCCGATGCCGATGCCAGCGCCCGCGCAGTACACGGCTCCCCAGGGCGCCGCCGAGGGCGACCAAGCGCAAATACGGGTCACTGAAAACAGGCCCCTGGAGAAGACCTTCGTGCTGCGCAAGCAGGCCGATGGCACCTGGCGGATCGACCTTGAGGCCAGCATCAAGGCCACCACCGGGCTTGAGGAGTCCTTCATTTTCGCGGTTTTCAGTGGACGTCCCCAGACCGTGAGGCGGGCGACCCAGATCACCCTGTCCCATCGCGAGAACAACATGCGGACCGTGCTGAGCCAACTGCTGCAGTACATCCGCGCCCACACCAACACAGTCCCCTTCGGCGAGACGTGGATGGATGAGGTCGAGGAGTATAGCCTGCGCGGCAACATCTTCGTCCGCCCGGGAGTAGAAGAGGGACAATTCGGCTACGCCCTCAATGCCAATTTGGTCGGATTGCCGCTGCCCCGGGACTGGAATGACCGCCAGAACACGGCGCTCATCTACGAATCGTCCGACCTATCGCGCAATGCGGTAGGCGACCCGGACGACGAGCTCATGGCCGAAGATTCCGCCTTCGAGCTCGTCGTGGTTGGCCTTGCCTCGGGCAACACCGGGACAATTCCCCACGGCACCAGCCTGCAGGAGGCTGCCGAGCACTGGAAGGCGATGGAGGTCTGCCAAGAGCATGTGCGCGTCCTGTTGACGGCGTTATTCGACTACGCCAGGGACAATGAGGGCACACTGCCCCCGGCTGATTGCTGGTGCGACTATATCATGCCCTACGTTGACGAAAGGAACATGACCGTCGACCTGTTCGAGTGTCCCGAGAGACCCGAGTTGGAATGCGCCTACGCGATCAACGCGGAGCTTGCCGGCAAGGACATCCGCAAGATAGCCGACCAGCGCCACTGGGTCCTGCTGCTCCCGGCCAAGGAGGGCATCCTAAACGAGGCGCGCTCGGTGCCTGACAATATCGATGGGACGGTGCACATCAACAGGTGGGGGCGGGACGCAAAGAAGCACGCCATAGTCGGTATGCTCAGTGGCAGCATCCAGTTCGTTCCCGAAGGGGGCCGGTACCCCAAGCCGCCACAGGAGGCCCCACAAGATAACTAGTGCCCGCGTGGCTTGCAGGGCATGTGCTGCGGAGAGCCGTGCCGTGGCCCGTGGCCGACGCGTGAGCCCCCGGACGCGTGCTGGGGAGAGCCGTGCTGTGGCCAGTGGCCGTGCCCTGAGCCCCCGGACACGTGCTGGGGAGAGCCGTACCGTGGCCAGTGGCCGTGCCGTGAGCCCCCGGAGGGGGCGACATATGCGTAGCCTGGGGCGTGAGCCCCAGGAATCACATCGGGCCCAACGGGCCCGAACCACGCCGTCCTTACGGCCCCTGGCGACCCATCGCACCGTCGCGCTCTGTACAGCGTCCTCTGCCGGAGTGCCCGCTCAGTCTCCCGCCTCAGCCGCGTCTCTGGGCAGCTTGCGGCGCGCCGCCTCGCAGAAGCCCACGAGGTCCTCGTGCAGGGCCTTGAGGCCCTCCATCTCATCCTCTTCAAGCTGGTAGTCCTGCATTCGGGCGGGGGATACCTCATCCGCGATTTGCCGCAACCGATCAATGAGGTTGGCGGCCCACACGAGGGTGTTGGCTACCGGCTGAGGCTGCTCAGTGTGGGCCAACTCGCGGGGGGCGCTCTGGGCAAGGTGTTCCCGTAGCCGGTCCATGAACTCGCCCGTGTTGTAAAGTAGCGGCCTCTGCTGATCCTCGCCCAGCGCCGTCAGCGGCGGGCCCTCCCCGGTGGGAGAAGCGCCCTGGATGATCACACCCTCGATCTCCCGCACGCACTTCTTCGCCGCCACGTACGCCGCCATCAACTGCTCCCGCTGCCGCCGCTGGGGACTGCCGTCCGTAAGAATCTCGGCCAGGGCGTCGATCTGCTCGGACATGTGAACGACGCGTCGATCCAGCTTATCGCGCTCCTCAACCCGGCGGCTGGCGGCCTCTTCTCGCCTGTGCAGCAACTCGTCCAGCACGTGGTCTACATCCGCCAGTGCTTGGTTCAGCGCCGCGAGGATGTTGTCCATGTAGTCCTCGGAGGCCTGGCGCAGCCGCCTCTCGAAGTCGTGCCTCAGGCGCCCGCAGGCCTTCTCGAACTGATCGATCAGCACCCGCTCACCCTCACGCAGCAGGGCGGCCTTCTTGCGCTCCTCACCCATGAACGCCCACGCCCAGTTCAGGCCCGTGCTGGTGGAGACCTTCCATTCGCGTTCCCGCCAACTGAAGCGCGAGGTCGTGGGCAGGGCAACTGTGAGGCCCAGTTTGGGCTCGGGCAGCTCGAACTCCTTGCGCGCCGCCGCATAGATATCCCTCAGCCGCTGCGACACCCGCGTCCCGAACCGCTCCAGAGCCTCCGACAGACCCTCCATCAGCCTGCCCTGCTCCTCCTCATCTTTCCACGCGCTGATGCTCTCCCGCAGGGCCCTCTCGACATACTCGTTGACTTGCTCGAGCAGCTCGCGGAAGTTCACATCGCGGGGCTCGTCGGCCCAGGAGGTGTAGGCGGCCTTCAGCTTGCGCAGGCCCTCCTGACGGGCGGCCTGGTAATCCTCCTGCAGACTCGTACGCACCACCCGGTCCACCGCGGTCCTCACCAGCACCTTGCTGTCATTCACGGCATTGAGGATAGCGTCGCGCCGCTTACGGAAGCGCCCTACGCTGTCCTTGAGCTGGGCAACGGTCAAATCAAGACTGCGTCGCTGCAGGCTTGCGGCAAGCTGTAGCTCTTCGGCCACCGCCCCTGTCCGCCGGGCAATGGACTTGTGCAGTGTGTTTAGCAGGTCTTCCTGGGCGAAGCGCTGTAGCCTTGCCGAAAGACGATCCACCCCCGAGGCTTCCCAGCCCTTTGAGTCGCCCTCCTGCCTGGCCTGCAGCCCAAGACGAGCGGAGATCGGCAGCAGCTCCAACAACTCCTCGGGCACGGTCTTGGCCAGGACCCCTTGGGTGAAGTCCAGGGCCTCTTCGCGGTCCGTCGGCCCAAGCTGGTCCACTTTGTTGAGCACCACGAAGATGCGAGAGGTGCGCTGCATGATCTCCTGAGCGAATTGCAGTTCGCTCTGGCTGATGGGCGGGTCCGCCGCCAACACCAGCACAGCGCCATCGACCTGGTTGAGGAACCTCTGCGTTACCTCTGTGTTGTGCAGGTGGATGGAGCCCACACCCGGAGTGTCCACCAGGCACAGGCCCGAGGCCAGCAGTTCGGAGGGCACGTGCAGGTCCACCAGGGCGACCTGCTTTTCATTCTCAGGATTGCCGGTCTCGCTCACGAACTCCGACAGCCGCTTGACCGGTGTCTCTTCCTCCCGGCCGTCCAGGTATGTCACCCGGCAGCGAACTCTGTCGCCATGGCGCACGACGGTGATGATTGAGGTGAGAGGGACCACCGCCGCCGGCAGAATCGCCTGGCCGATGAGAGCATTGATCAGCGTGCTCTTGCCGCGTTTGAATTCCCCAAACACAACCAGGTTGAAGGCGCGGGAGGCCAACTGCCTCTGCAGGCCCACAAGATTCGCCCAGTGTCGCCGCGGGCCGTGCACAGCCGCGTAGTTCACAAGGTCGGTCACCACATCTGAAAGCTGTGGCAACTGGCATGCGGTCGACGTCGCACTGTCTTGCGTTATCGCCACTATCGGTGTCCCTCGAGGAAGCGGTCAGGATGTTCGGGACGCGTCAAAAGACCCCCGCATCGCCGGCGCGGGGGTCATCTATCGCAGTTCACGACGCCACCAGCCAGGCGCTGCGTATGCTCTCCGAACCCCGTCGCTGATGGATAGATTTTAGCATCTCAGCGCGGGGACTGCAATCCGCCGGCCGCCTCAATGTGTCTCCCCGCTCACGGGCTGCAGACCCGCCCTCTCGAGCTCCGGCGCTGTCCGCCCATCGCACAAGGTCTCGACAAAGGCCTCGGCCCGACTTGGGTTGGCGGCCTGGCTGCATACCCCGGCCAGGTACAGGGCCCGCACCTGCACACCTACCGGAAGCTGCAGTGCGTTCACGTCCTGCCCTGCCGCATCGCTGACTTACACGAACCCCGCATCGGCCTCCCCAATAACCACCTTCGACAAGACCAGCTTCACATCGGTCTCCTCGGAGACCACGTTCATCTTGAGCTCAGCGACGTATTCCTCCCCGAAGGCTTCCTCCTGCTGCATCTTGGCCCAACACTGCCGCGTGTACGCTCCCGCCGGGCAAGTCTCGGTGGCCACCACGATCCGCACCGCATCTCTCGACAGGTCCGCCAACCCCGACACGGTCTCGCTGCCCGGGTCGGTGATTGCGCACAGCCCGTTGTAGGCGAAGACCCGCGGCTCGAGCACGTGCCCGCCCTTGACCAATGCGTTCATGTGCGCTTGCGAGGCCGACACGAACACGTCACAGGCGCCCCCCTGCTCAACCTGCAGCCTGAGCTCCTGGGTGCCGGCGTAGCTCGCCCGTACCCTGGTATTGGGGTGGGAGCCCTCAAAGGCCTCCGCTATCGAATCGAGGGGCTCTGTGAGGGAAGCGGCCGCGAATACCGTGAGGGTCTGCGAGGATCCACGGGCCACCCCTTCAGGTCCCCGGCGCGGCACGCAGCCCCAGACAGTCGCGAGCATCATAGCGCAGCACGCCCCGAACCCCAAAGCCGCCGTGCGGCCGCACATCTAGCTGCCACTCTCCTTGGGCGCCGAGGGCAGCACATGCACCGCCTCCCGGCCGAAGGAGGCGATGACCGCATCGCCCGCAGATACGTCAACCGCCGCGAAGGCCTGACGGGTCATGGCGACTGTGAGGTCCAACTCGCCTTCCAGCAGGATGTGCATGAAACGTCCCCTGTCATCAGCGCGCCGCACCGTACAGGTCAGGTAGTTGGTGTGCGCATCCGTGCTCGGAGTCCCTTCCCCCCCGGAGGCTCTCGTGATGCTGATCTCCTCGGGGCGGATGCTTGTGAGCAACTCGGGCGCGTCGGGCAGGCCGGCAGTCTTCAGCGATGGCCCATCGACCACGCTCACGCTGCGCTCAAGCAGATCGCTCGAGGACACCCGGAACAGGTTCCGAGCCCCGACGAAACGCGCCACAAAGGGGCTGCAAGGCTTCCGGAATACCTCACTGGGCGGGCCAACCTGCATGACCTTGCCGTGATCCATGATGGCGATGCGGTCGGCCAGCTCAAGGGCTTCCTCGAAGTTGTGGCACACGTGCACCACCGTGGTCCGCGTCTTGCGGGATATCGCGTCGAGCTCGACGATCAACTCCCCGCGCGTACCCTCATCCAGCGCGCTCAAGGGTTCGTCCAGCAACAGCACGGTGGGCGAGGGAGCCAGCGCCCGGGCCAGAGCCCCCCGCTGCTGCTCGCCGCCCGAAAGCGTCCGCGGGCGACGGTCCAGCAGGTGCCCGATACCCAGCATCTCGGCCAGTTGCTGAACGCGTCCCTCGATCAGCTCTCTCGGTGCATGTCTCACGGATAGGGAAAACCCGATGTTGTCGCGCAGCGATATGTGCGGGAAGAGCACGTAGTCCTGGGGTACATACGCCACGTTCCGGTGCTCGGGAAGCACATCGGTGACGTCCCGCCCCTCGAGCAGCACCTGCCCGTGGTCAACCTTGTGCAGCCCGGCAATGCACTCCAGCAGCACGGTCTTCCCGGCGCCCGTAGGCCCCAGGACTACGAAGTACTCGCCCGTCTCAATGCGCAGGTCCACTCCGCGCAACGAGAACTCCCCCAACTCCTTGTGTACGTCTCTGACCTCAATCATTGGCATCCACAACTTGTATGTTGTATCCCGCGAGGGTGCTCCTGGCGTCGGGCCCGGCGACGAAGTCCACGAACTCCCTGGCCAGCTTGTGCTGGCGCGCATCTCGCGAGACGCCCAGGATCAGGGGAACCGGGGGGACCAGGGCCGCGGGGAAGTCGTACACCACAGGGAGAGCGTCGCCCTCATCGCCCTTGCATACCGAAAACACGATGGCCGCATCAATGTCTCGACCCAGCGCCAGCCATTTGAGCAGCTCGCACCCACTCTGACTGTAAACAAGCCGCCCCTCAAGCTCGCCCCACAGGCCGGCCTTACCCAGCGCCTGCCTGGCATAGTAGCCCACGGCGACCTTCTCCGGGTCCCCCACGCCGATGTGCTTCAGCCCATCTCCGTGCAGAGCGGCCAACCCGTCTGGCGATGGTAGGTCGCCTCTTCTGCTAATCAGCGACAGGGCCGTGTGCCCGACCGTCGCCGTGTAGACGAAGTCCACCCGGCCCTCCTCGCTCAGCCTGTCCATCTCGAACCGGCCGATACTGGCGAACACATCCAACTCCGGCCGGTCGCCCTGTCCCTTGAGCATCACGCACGGCGGGCACGAGAAGCTTGGCACAATCCGCACGTCGGGGTGTCGTGCCTCGTAGGCCGCCACCAGCTTCGAAAACAGGCCGTCCAGGGAGGGCCCGCCGCGAACCACCAGTTGCTTCTGCGGCTGACGCCCGCACCCGCTCATCACGCTCGCAGTCACCGACAGCAGCAATGCCAACCACAAAGCCTTCCTCACCACAGGTAACCCCTTCCGCCAAGCTTCTTGAAGGCCAACAACGCCCCCGTCGCCAGTACCAGAAGGATCATCGTCACGCTCAGCGCCATCCCAACCTTCCCTACCGACATGTTCAGGAAGATAGCGATGGGCAGTACCTCGCTTATGGTACGCGTGGCGCCACAGAACATCAGAATCGGCCCGAACTCCCCCGCCGCCCTGGCCCACGTCATCACGCCGCCGGCGACCAGGCCATTCCGCGCAAGGGGCAGCGTCACGCGCAGGAAGGCCTGCCGCTCGCTGCACCCCAGGGTCCGCGCCACCTGCTCCATTCTCGGGTCGACACCGTCGAAGGCCGCCTTCAAGGCACGCACGGAAAAGCTGGCCGCGGGGACGAACTGCGCCAGCACGACCCCCTGGGTCGTGAACACAAATGGCATAACGTGGTTCTCGATCCACTGCCCAACCGCGGTCTGGAAGAACACAAGCAGCGCAATGCCGGCCACCAGCGGCGGTAGCACGATCGGCAGATCAATGATCGTGTCGATCAGCGAGTGCATAGGGAACTTGTACCGGCTCAGAGCATAGCCGGCAGGAATCCCCAGGAGCATCGCAAGCGCCGTCGTGATCGTCGTCGTGATGGCCGTCAGGCGGACGGCCCCCAGGATCTCGGCCGACAGAAGCGCCCCGGTGAAGGTGGGCACGTCAAGGTAGGTTACGATAGACAGCAGCGTGATGGTGATGACGCCCACCATCAGCGCCAGGCCCGACACAATCAGGTACCTGAACAGCGATGCCCGTGCGCGTCCCGGCAGGTCCATCATTACCCCGCCACGCCCCCCGACCCGGCCGGCGCCATACCCGTCTGTGTCACAAGCCGTTGACCCTCAGCGCCCGCGCAGAACTCCACGAACTGCAACGCCTGCGCCGCGTGCTCCGAGAACTTCAGGACACCCATCGGGATCGCCGAAGGCTCGTAGAGCTCCTCCGGCAGGTCGATGCGGTCGCACTTCTCGGCCACTTGAGCCGCCGTCACGTTCCACACGATGGCAACATCCAGCGATTTGAGCTGCACGGCATTGCCCAGCTCCGGCACGTTACCGGCGGTCAGGGCGATGTTCGGCTTCACCTGCTCGGTCAGGTTGGCTTTCTGCAGGATATCGGCGGCGGCCCGGCCCACCGCGGCGGCCTCCGGCTCACCCACCCCAACCTTCAACCCCGGGCGCGCCAGGTCATTGATGCCCTTGACGCCCTTTGGATTGCCTTTCTGCACGATCAGTACGGGCTCGAAGTACCCCACGAGCTTGTCCGAGGTGATGAAGCCCCGGTCCTTCGCCTGGTTCAGGTAGAAGTCTTCCCCGGGCATGTACAGATCGCCCCGGCGGGCGAAGGTGAGCTGGCTCAGCAGACAACCCGAGCCCGCGTAGCTGGCCACGACCCGGATGTCGCTGTGCTGCTGCTGGAACTGCTCGATCGCCGCGTCCATGAAGGGCCGGATGCCCGCCCCGCAGTACAGATGCAGGTTCACGCGCTCCCCCGTGGAGGGCTGCTTGGCCCTGTCGAAGGCCCACTTCTCCCAGATGTCCTGGGCTTCATCCTGTAGCATGAACTGGCAGAAGGCGCGACCCGCGTCGGGGTTCTTGCAGCCCTTGATGACGGCAGCCTGGGCCGGAATCTGACCCGACAAGTCCGTCGGCACCTTGCCAAGCAACTGCACCTTGCCCTTCATCTGCTCAGGCTTGCCGCCCACGTGCCGCGTCTCACGGGTGCATGGGTAGTACACGACTCCCACGTCGGCCTTACCGCTGGAGAGCTGCATCTTCACCTGCGAGGGCTCGTCGGTGACCCACAGCTTGTCCTGGATGTCCTCCCACACCCCGGCCTTTACCAGTGCCTGTTTCATGTAGTGACCGGAGCTGTTGCTCTCGGAGGGTAACGCAAGGGTCTTCACATCCACGGAAGTCAGGTCCTGCACTGCCTCGATATTGCACGGATTGCCCTTAGCGACCACCATCGCCACCGAGTTGTAGGCGTAGGTGATGGGCTCTCCGTCAACCTTGTCCGCCTCCTGCACGCGCGCCATCTCGATGTCGCCCAGGGAGATCCACACATCAGGCGCCGCTCTGCCGTCGCGGATCTTATTGCTCTGTACGTCGATGTTCGCGACCTCCTGCGTAACCGTCACGCCGGGGTTCTGCTGCTCGAAGAGGTCTTTGATCTCACCATACGGCCCCGCGACGCCACAGGGCACGAACACGAGGACCTCTCCGGACAGCGCGGCCTGCCCCGTCCCCTCGCCTCCCATCCCGGGTGGCGTCATGCTCGTCGGCTCGCCGGGGTCGCCACATCCTGCCACCATGGCCATGAGTGCGATTGCGCCGATCAGTGATACCACTGTGCGTTTGCTCATCTGTTTCCTCCAAGCTGGGCTATCCTGCATCGCTTTCCCTCAGCAGCTTCTCGACGACGGCGTATAGGTCGTCGGTCTCCCACTCGCCACCCTCCGCCATCTTGAAGGTGACCTCCACGGGTTTTCCGTCCTTCTCAATGCTCCAGGTCTGCTCGTCGTTGATCAAGATGGCGCCGCAGCTCAGTCCGGCGGCCCGCCACCGGTCAAAGCCTTCCTTGTCGGTGAAGGCCACGAACTCGCCATGCACCTTGCCCTCGTACTTCCCGGCGAGCTGCTGGATCATCTCGCGGATGCTCTCATGGGCCTCGTTGCCGGGGTAGTAGGCCACCACATCCACCACTGCGTCGCCCGAGGGCGCCTGGGCCGAAGGGGCCATGTCCAGACAGCCCGTCATGCCGTTGTCAGCCAGGATCTGCAGACCTTCGGCCGAGGAG
>Ga0272441_10015722_pt1 | contig 10562 bp, 19 predicted proteins | sample SSMProp6N_FD_193582 | JGI IMG/M metagenome (GOLD analysis project Ga0272441, IMG submission 193582) | Marine sediment archaeal communities from Little Sippewissett salt marsh, Falmouth, MA, United States - SSM-Prop-6N | ecosystem: Environmental > Aquatic > Marine > Wetlands > Sediment ... | reverse complement strand
AATTTGAAATATATACTAATTCAGACGGAAAAAATTATAAGATAATAAAAGACGAAAAAAAGCCTTTTAACCTTATTATTTTAAGGATGAAAAATACAAACATTTTATTGAGATTGTTCGGACTTAAAAAAATATTCTATGTTTTGAAAATGAAAAATAACGAAGGCGAAGATTTAATTAAAATAGATAAAGAAACAAACAGGTTTTTTATATCAGATAAAACGGATCTTATAAGTTACGGAAATGTTTGGCTAAATTCTGACGAAAGCATGGAATATCTTAATGATATTTCAATGAAAAGGATGCTTATAAATACAAATACGCACCTGGAAAACCTTCCTGATAAAATAGTTCATATGGAAATGGAACAGGCAAAAAAGGAAAGATTAAATAGAGTATTAACAGAGCAGGAAAGAATGAAATGGGAAGAACGAAAGAGTGCAGGGGATACTACCATAGCGTGATTTTATGCTAAATTTGACCAATTTATCAGGACTAAATTATACTGACATCAATATGATTCGAGCAGAAACCATAGTTAAATTAGTTCATTATAATTATGATTTATATATAGCTGCTAATTTTTGGTTTTTGTTTGCTGCTTTTTTGGAAAGCAAATTTAATTTTATTTCAAAAAGAACCGGAATAGAAAGCGATTATTTAATAAATTCAATTTCAATTTCATTGTTAATTTTTAATGCCTGTATGTTTTTGTTCCAATTTTTAGTTATTCCACTATCTATTTAAGACCAATAGGTTACCCTATGAGGGCAAAACAGGGCAATGAAAACAACAAAAAAAGGAGAAAAACAGCTTTATTGATATCTGTTAGCTGTTTAATTATTTTTACTGTTCTTTTTCTTGTTTTTAACAATTTGATTTTTTTCATAATATCTTTTATTTCTATGTGGTTTTTTGGTTTTTTATCTGCTTTATATATAGAGGAAAACCTGGAAAATTTAGAATATTTTTGTGCTTCTAAAGGAATAAATATTATGGGGGGTGTTGAGGATGGGAATAAAGGAAAAACTGCAAAAAAAGACGATGGGAAAAATGAGCCAAAAACTAAATAAATCTATGCCGATTTTCATAAAATTTGCTGTTCAGAATGATCCAGGTTATGAAAGCCTTATCAATACAATAAAAAACATAAATAAACAGAGATCTGCAATAGGCAAAAAAATATATGAAATTTCGGGTTATGAAGAACCCGTTTAATTTTTTAAAGCCCAATTTAAAGGTATTAAAAGCGGTAACAAAACCACAAACAGCTTTAAATCATTATAGGTATTCGGTATTGATAAAAATAAAAGGATCGATCCGAAAATTATACCGAAATTTATTATTATGCTTTTCATTTTTTATCAATCCACCTTATAAATAAAGCTATTGCCACAACAACAAAAATAAATATTAAAGCATATTCTGTTTCGCTTTCATTACAGCCTGCATGACCAAATCCTTTTAAAGTCCAGTTAGAACAGCCATACTGACAATAATGCAAATATTCTTTAAATTCAATTGTTCCATTTCCTAAAACAAAAGGCTCTTTTATATAAAGATAATCATCGTTATAACAAAATTGTTTTTCTGTTTCCAGGGTTATATTTGTTGTTGGTGTTGGTGTTGGTGGTGTAACATTAAAAAAAGGTTCTCCTAAAGGGGCAAAATTATCAGGGTGTGTATTGTTGTATATTGCTATAATTTCATTAACTGATAAGGTTTTGTTCCATATTGTAAATTCATCCATGTAACACCCATCACACCATTTATCTCCTGTATCGTATTTTCTTCTGCCTATGTGCCAATCATCATCATTGCTATCTGAAAATGTTCCCGTATCTGTGCCGCATTCAGCCGCGTCTATATATAATCGTGCTGTTGTTCCGTCATAAGTTCCTAACATATGAATCCATTCTCCTGCACTCCATGAGCCTGCCCCACAGCTTGCTTGCACATCCCAGTTATTAGATCCCCAAAAAATGGCGTTGTTTCCGTTGTCCGCAGCCATGTATAAATTGGAATAACTTCCCCCGATGTCACCTTTTGTCAAAAAACCTTTGGGATTATCTTCATCTGTTGTTTTCGCCCAGAATGAAATTGAGAAATTTCCATTTAATGGATTCCAATTTCCATCCGTTACATTTATATCATCATCTGTTCCATTGAAAACTATGCCTTTTCCTATCTTTCCTTTATTAATAATTGTTCCCCCGTTATTGGTTGTATCGGCATTGTTGCCTGAAAAATCATGCACATCTGTTCCGTTCATTGGTATTAACATAACAACATTATCAGGATTCCCATAATTCGAACCATTGCCTTCTGTGACTATTGTAGGCAATTGGTATGTTTCTGTTGGATCAATACAAAAATATGTTTCATTGTCCATAGCATAAAGATAACCGTCAATTGACCTATTGACAGTTACATTCATAATGCAAGCTACATATTGAGTATAACCATCTCCCAAATCAAAACCATAAGAATCGTTTATATATGTTAAATGGTTTGTAAGGTTAACCGTTCCAGTAGATGAATTTATTGGATATTTAACATGAAAACTGCTATTCCACCAGGCATATTTTGGAAAACAAACAGAATCATAGCATGGGATATTATCAACATTTTTAAAAGGGTTTTTATAAGCGGTAATGTTTATTATTTTACATTCGTCAGCACCTATATATTCGCTTTCCTTTGAAATTTTTGTGTTTGTTTCAATACTTAAAAGGCTTTTTTTTGGTTCATCTTTGACATTTTCCCTGAAAGTAAAATCTATTTTATTTTTATCGAAACTGGAATCGCATATTTTATATGTGGAATAACAAAAATCTTTGTTAAGATTTTTATCGTATTTGCATATGTCAGTATTTTCTATTAATGAAACTGTTAACGCCTGGGAACTGTTAATAATTATTAATGAAACTAACAACATAGTTACAAATAAGGTTTTTCTTTTTGGAAGCCCGAAACCTTTTTCTTTTATGTAAATGGTAATCCCTTCCATATTATATAAGCCATTGCCATAGATAACGCAAAAAATATTGTTCCCAAAATAGCAAATTCGCTTGTTACTGTCATTAAATAAAAGAATTTGGGAATAATTACGAATGGATTTAACGATGGTTCTAAATTTATCGAAACATCGGAGCTGCTAAAAGCTGAATAATCCATAGATCCGGTTATCGTTGCTAATAACCCTAAAAAAAGGACATAAAATATTATAAATTTTACTTCCGTCAATATCAACCGCCTGCCTTACTCCACAAATAAGCGAAAAGGGCAGAAACACCAACCGCAATGCTTAAACCTACCCAAAGCGGATAAATGCCACCGAAAGAATAAAGAACTGTCATAACAATAAAAGACGCTAAACCCATTTCCATTTTTTCGGTTAAATAAACCATTACTCCGCAAAGTCCTAAAAGTATATATGTGGCTATCATTATAACAGAAAAATAAAAATTGAAAATGCCTAAATCGATACCCAAATAAGAAAGTATGGAAGAACTGTCCTTTAATTCGGCATCCGTTGTTTCATCTTCATCAGGTTCTGCTATGCATTGCCCGTCTTCGCAAAGATAATCACAATTTATTTCTTCCGGCAATTTTGTTTTTGGATTTAGCCTTATTAATGTTTTGTTATTTTCACAATAACCTTTGCCGCTTTCTAAAGCATCTTTTATTTCATCGGAAGCACAACCGTATTCTATAACTCTAACAGAACATAAACCGTTTTGCGAATATGTAGCTTCATAAAGATCTTTTCCTAAACATTGAGTTTTACATTCACCGTTTAAAACATCGTTAAAAAGGCTTATTTCTGTTCTTTGATAGCGTATATTATCAAAATATATACAATTGCCGGAATTGTCATTAAGGTTTTCAGGGTAAATAGATAAAACAAGCGTGTAAGTTCTTCCGGCAACTATTCCGAGATTATCCAAAGGTAATTTAATTGTATCTGCCATGTTTATAGAAGCAGAATCAAAAAATGGTGTTTGGAAAACGCTGTTTCCCGTTACTGTATCAATAAGATTAACAATATAACGGGAATCGGGAACGCCCAGGCATGAACCTGCATAACATCTTTCATACATACAGGGGGGAATAATATATATAGGCGAATCGTTTATAGGGTTAGACCAAATTAAGCCTCCGTAATCACTATGCTGTAATACCTGATTTTCACAGCCTTTAACATTGAAAGACAAAATCATGTTTTCCCCTGGAAATGTGACATTATAACCAATGGAAAACGATGTATTGCTTATGTTTCGGGTTACATAGGGGGCAGATCCTACCGTTGAATTTCCGCAAGTATCGGCATCTATGACTTCCCCGTCTTTGGGCGGTATATACCACATTTTAAGGCTTCTTGATCCTTCCGCTTTCCATTCTTCCGTCATTTTAAGAAAATCCCTTTTTAGTTCTGAATTTTCGCCTATTGTCCAATTAAGGGGCGTATCTCTATAAGTTTGGTTAATTGCATAATAACAGCCAAATAAACCAGTAGCCGGAACGCATTTATAAATGTCATCTTCCCTTACAAACTCCTCAAACCCTAAAGTTGCGTTTTCCAATACGATTAAATCGCAATCTTCATAAAAATATTTTGGTGGATCTACTCCACCAACATCATTGCATAAACGCCTTCTTGTTCCGTTCAAACATTCAGACCATTCTTCACAATCTGAATAATCTGCTTCATAAGCATAAATATCATAATTTGCTTTATCAGGTTCTGATAATATGACATTTTCCGAATTGTCTAAATCTGTGGCAGATTCAAAGTAAGCCAATACATAATCTGTATTTTTTAATAATGTGGTTTTCCCTTCGGCTTGAGTAGAGGCAGCAAGAACCGTTATATCGCTGTTATCATTTTGTGGGTAAACTATCCATTGCCTATCATAATTGCTTAAAGCATGAAGTGTTTCAAAACAATTATCACAATCTAAGTCATAAATAAAATCGCCTGTTTCCCCTGTTTTAAATGGAAAATAATACATCATTCCTACGCACTTATCATCTCCTGCCCCTCCCTGCGTTATTGGGGGAGCAAGTGGCTGAACGCTTACACCTTTACAAACTCCGAACTTTGAATTATCAAGATATGGAGTAAATTCATCAACAGTATATGGAACAACCAAAACGCAGTTTTTAACCGTTGATTTATAATACATATTGGGAACATAGTCAGAACTGTCAAGTTCTCCATTTTCATATGTCACATTAAAATAAAGATCGTTGTCAACTTTACACGAAAGCTTTGTATGAAGGTAATTAGTTAATGAATCTGCATTATGAGTTAAAGTTGTTTTAGAATCTAATGTATTATTTCCCGTTTTTAATGATGAATTTACAGGGCCAAAATAAAAACAAGTTTGATTTGAAGTAAATTCCTTTTCAGCAATAAGTATCAAATTGTTATGTGGCGAATATCCCCTTAAAGTTGTTTCCGTTGTTGCATCTGAATCTGTGAAAGTCATATACGGATTAATAACTATATTGCAATCCTCATTATTTAGAAAACTTGGAACAATTGCAGATGTTGGGGACGCATCATTTCCAGATATATAAAAATCTATTTCATACGCATTAACAGAAGAAACCATTAAAAAGGCTAAAAATACGCTTATTATTAAACCTTTTTGCCTGTTCATATAATTTATTCCTTAAAGTTTTTCCAGGGTTTTATTATGATAATGTTCATCTTGGTTTTTCCATTTCTCAATTTCGGCAAGCTGTAATTTAAGCAATTCGACAATTTCCTTTATAAGTTCCTGGATCTGATCCATTTTTCTAATTTGCAGGGAAGTTGTCATTTCTTTTTTCGCCCCATATATTTCTTATATGCCCGTCTTTTTTTGATTTTTCCTTTGCCGCCCTTTGTGGTTCTTGCCAATGCGTGAATAGTTTTCCCCCTGGATCTTCTTTTTTGTTTTGTATATTCCGGTTTTTTCTTTCTCATTTTTTCCCTCTCTTTTTACTTCTTTTTTTACTTCTTTTTTTCTTTGTAAGATAAGCTTCTGATTGACCGCTAATTAATTGTTTAAGTATTGATTTAGCAGATTGTCTTTTTTTCTTTCTCATTTTTTCGACCTTTTTTGTTTTTTGGGAAATTTTCGTTTAATATAAGTTATGTCTATTGTTTTTCTTGTTCTTGCTACAGAAGAAACGCCATAGCCTTTGGGAATTTTAACTTTTTTAAAACGGATGCCCCTTTTAAATAGTGCATTTTTTCTTACCATGATATTTTTTTTGATTTAAGGTTTAAATTGTTTTCCCACCTAAAACCGGAATATTTTTTTTTTTTAATCGAAGTATCTAAGGATGTGGTTTTTTCAAAACCGAAGCTTTAAAGTCACATATAGTATAGTAGTATAGTTATATAGTTAACTAATTATAGTCACGACAATCACTTATTGTTTTTATTGTTTTCCGTTACAAAATCTCTCCGAAAATAAAAAAATAATTTTATAAAGCTTACGGTCAAATAATGTAACATGACTTTAAGATATTCGGACTTAGAAGCATTTTGTGCGGATCTTTTAGACATGAGAAAGGGAAGCAGGGATATAGGAATATTTACGCTTAAGCACAACATAGCTAAGAGATTCGGCATTTCTGACTATAAAATCAAAAATATAATGAAAAGCCTGATAGAATACGGATTTATTGAAAGGACCGGAATGAGCAACCGTTTTAAGATTATTTATCTTTTGGAAAAACCCAAAGAAAAAACCGAAGCAGAAAAAGAAGCTGACGATCTTCTTGAAAAAATAGAAGGTGGCTAAATGCATAAATGCCCACATTGCCAAAAACCCATTTCAGTTAAATTTAAACTGGAATTGATGACAGAGGGGCAGTTTTACGATTCTTTAAGCAAAAAAAAGGAGAAAGAATAAAATGCCGACAGAAACTTTAAGATTATATAAAGTGATTACAGCAGAAGGAAGGCTTAAAGATGTTTGGGGAAATCCGGCATATTTTGAGCCTTTTGTTGCAATGGGTTTTGCTTATAGATGTTTGCCTAAAAGAAGGAAGCCCTGGGAAATGATGAGGGGAGCAATGGACATTTACGGAAATTTTAATTATGATCCTGATCCCGAAGATGAAGAAGAACTTCTAAAAGAAGCCTATCCGCTTTTATACGCAAATTTCGATGCGATAAGGAGGCTATCTTTAGCATGAGCAATAAGGAAATAAATTATAAAGTTAGGGGTTTGGATGGAAGATTAAGAACGATAAGGGCACATTCAAGCCAGATGCAGGAACTTTGCGAAATGGGTTTAGCTACGCCTGCATTACCCAGGCGTAGCGGATGGAGAAACATATACCCTGCCGAAGATCCTTTCGTTGAGGGAAAATATAGATTTGAACCGGATTCATCCGATGGCGAAGGATGGGAAGAAAAATTAGAGGAAGCATATAGAAACAAATTAAAAGGCAAAGTTGACGGAAACCTTAGAGATGCAGGAAGAAATTGGCGATAAAATGAAAACTAAAAAATCCCCCCCTGGAAATAACAGGGGGAATTTATATTCAAAGGACAAAAAGGCAAACAAACAGCCGGTTATCGAACTGAAAGATGTATTAGAATACATACACTATTGTGATTCGGTTGATATACCAAAGTTGAATATGGCGTTGACTGAAAGAGTTACAAGATTCATAGGTGAGGAAGATGACTGAAGACAAACACACAGATGTAAAGGAGAAGACGCGGGTTTTAGTATTAGACGCATGGTGTCCGAGTTGTGTAGAAGCACATAGATTAGATTATGATGAGGAAACTAACTCATATTGGACTCCAAAGTGTAGCATGGTGGTGGTGTTCAGATGACTGAGAAGAAAAGGCCGCTTATTGTATACGACTTAGAGTGCGGTATGAAGGGGTGGTCCCAAGCCTTTGAGGATCGAGGACACAAAGTCGTATCCGTTGATATAGATAAAAAGTTCAAGCCGACTGTGGCTGTAGACATAAATGAGCTTGACGGCATTGTTATGGTAAGAATACACGGACGGCCTGATGTAGTTCTCGCTTCACCACCATGCAATAAGTTCTCAGTGGCATCATTATATCATAACTGGGAGAAGACTACAGGGCTTCCGAAGAATGACCAGACCAGGGAAGCTATAAGACTGGTTGGAAACACTATCAAAGTCATAATGGAGCTTCAACCTAAATACTGGTTCTTGGAGAATCCCCGAGGAATGATGAGGCGGGTTCTGGGGCCGCCAGCTACTACTGTTACATATTGCCAATATGGTGAACGGATAATGAAGCCAACTGATTTATGGGGCGTATTTCCTAAGGCATTCAAGCCGTTATCATGTAAGAACGGGGACCCATGTCATGAAAGGGCCAGGCGTTCATCTCAAAAAGGAACACAAGGAATCGTTAAGAATAAGTTTTATAACAAGTATCGGGCCGCTGAGATTCGGGCTAAGGTTCCTTACGGACTGAGCAAGGCTGTATGTATCGCTTGTGAGGAGGCTATATATGCCTGATTCAAACAATCCCACAGTTGAGGAGATGATAAAAAATGAATTATACTATAAATTTTCTAAAAAAGAAAAAGGGTTTCCGGCTTCCCAAAAAGAAAACCGGAAATTTACTTAACAAATTTGAAGAAACCAACAACAACAGCCACAATGACAGCTATCGAAATCACACCATAAAGTGCGAATTCTGAACCTGTCGCTATTGTATCTGTTCCTGTCCAGTTACAGCCGCCATAGAGGGATTGATTAACGCAAGTGATGCCACCTGCTATGCTTTGCAGACCAACCGGAATTAATGCCGCGGCTAAAATTGCCCCGACAAATATTCCAGTAACTTTATCTGTTGTATTCATATTAATCCCTGCTTAGGCTTACTTAACCATTTTGAAGAACACAACAACAACAGCCACAATGACAGCTATCGAAATCACACCATAAAGTGCGATAACCGAAGCGTCAAGTCCGCTTGTGTTTCCACCTGCGAGTTGCTGTAGTGCTGTCGGTATCAAAGCCCCTGCCAGAATTGCCCCGACAAAAAGCCCTACCATTTTATCAGTTAGGTCAGCCATATTTAAAACCTCCTGTTTGCAATTTTGATAAAACCTTTATAAAAACAATGGATTTACCTACCCAAAAATGGGTTAACTACTTATTTATGAGGGTGGGGGAGGAAACCTTTATAAATTTATATATTATCTATATCATTATGCCAAAAAAAGAAAATCCATTTACATTAAAAATACTTCTAATTAAAAAGGTCAAAGAAGTAATCAAAAACAACAAAGGAATACAAGCCGACAACCTTATAGCCAAATTGAATGTAAACGAACCGTTTTTATCTGAAAAAATGGCGTTTACTATTGTTAAAAATCTCCATAAAGACGGTCAAATTATAATAAATGAAAAGGACGAGGTCTTTTTTAATGCCGATGATTGAACCGCCATCCCAGGAAACAATATTTAATATAGAAATGAGAAATGAAAATAAAGAAATGCGTAAAATGATAACAAATTCATTTTTCATATATCAGCTTTTCCGAAAAATACAAAACGGGTTTTCTCCTCTTATAGTTATTTGCGGATCTCAAAGAATAGGAAAGTCTTTTATTGCTTTATGGTTATGTAATCTATTAGCAGAAATGACAGGGAAACCTTTTAACATGAGAAAAAACACCTTTTATGAACCATTGGAAGCTATCGAAAAACTTGAGGAAAAAAGCAAAGAAGCAATTTTTATTGACGAAGCTTCCGATATAATGGACGCCAGGGAATGGTATGATCAAACACACCATGCTTTAAGGTCAATGATTAATACCCAGGCATATAAGACACTGATGTATATTTTTGTTTCGCCCTTTGTTGTGGATATTGATAAAAGCGTAAGAAAGCATTTCGATTTTAAAATAAGAGTAGATGCAAGAGGGCGATTTAAATGCTTTAAATATATAAAAAAATATGGCCAGGAAGAAATAAAAAAAGTTACCGAACAGATATTTTTGGATGACATGGGAATTAAACTTTCCGATTTACCTACCCAAAAATGGGAAGACTACTTAAATTTTAGTATAAAGGAAAAGGAAAAAATCAGAAAAAGAAGATACCTTAAAGGAAAAGGAGTTAAGAAAAGCCCAATTTCCAGGCTTCTTAAAAATCTGAGGTCTTAAAATGGCAACTGTTTTAGATAACCCGTTTTTTATGTATGGCATTATTGCAGGCGGTTTAGCCTTTGCTATATATCTTGTAATCAAAAACAAGAATAAAATTCCTGAAATGAAAGAATTTATTCCCACAAAATCAGAAAAAACAATCGAAAACGAATTAAAAGAAAAGCTTAAAATTCATGGGAATAAAATAAATGGCTTTCTTTTTTCTAACATTAAAAGAATTGGCAGAATTGACAGTTATCTTAAAGCATATGGAGAATTTGAAATATATACTAATTCAGACGGAAAAAATTATAAGATAATAAAAGACGAAAAAAAGCCTTTTAACCTTATTATTTTAAGGATGAAAAATACAAACATTTTATTGAGATTGTTCGGACTTAA
>Ga0272441_10015721_pt1 | contig 10562 bp, 9 predicted proteins | sample SSMProp6N_FD_193582 | JGI IMG/M metagenome (GOLD analysis project Ga0272441, IMG submission 193582) | Marine sediment archaeal communities from Little Sippewissett salt marsh, Falmouth, MA, United States - SSM-Prop-6N | ecosystem: Environmental > Aquatic > Marine > Wetlands > Sediment ... | reverse complement strand
TGAGCACCAGGGAACGGGTTCAGCCCCCAAAAGCGCAGAAGAGCAACCTGAAAAAGGATTTTGGGGATCTGATTCGGAACAGGCCCTGGTTGGTGCTGCTGATCATCGGGTTGTTCTTCAACGTATACAACTCGATCAAACAGGGCATCACCGTGATCTACTTCACTCACTACCTGCACGATCAGTTGTTGTCAGCCTCCTACCTGGTCGCCCTGATGTTCGCCTCCATAGCCGGGGCCATGGCCACTGCGCCCATCAGCAAGCGCATAGGAAAAAAACGCCTCTTTATTTACGCCCTGCTCTTTTCCGGGGCGGTAAATGCCCTACTCGTATTCTGCGGGCCGGAGAACACCTCCGGAATCTTCATCCTGGGCATCACCTCCGAACTGGCAGCCGCCGTTTTTCCCACCCTGTTCTTCGCCATGCTGGGAGATGCCGCCGATTATTCCGAGTACAGGAACGGGAGACGGGCCACCGGGCTGGTGTATTCTGCAGGTTCTTTTGCTACCAAATTCGGAGGGGGACTTGCAGGGGTGGTTATCGGGGCCGTCCTGGCCGCCTTCCATTACAGCGGTCAGGACCAGACGGCCATTGAGGGTGCCATTCCCGGGATCATTATGCTGATGAGCTGGATCCCTGCAATCATTGCGGGAATCGCGGCAGCCATTATGCTGCTTTACCCATTGAACCAGCACAAAATGGACGCCATTACCGTGGAGCTGAATAAGCGAAGGGAAAAAGACCTGGCCATGCCTTCCTGAGCATAGCCCAAAGTGAAACACATAACCTAATGTATTATGAAATTTGGATATTTTGACGATCAGAACAGGGAATATGTAATTACAGATCCTGTCACCCCCTGGCCCTGGATCAATTACCTGGGAAGCGAGGACTTCTTCTCCCTGATCTCAAATACAGCCGGCGGCTATACATTCTACAAGGATGCCAAGTTCCGAAGGCTGACCCGATACCGCTATAACAACGTTCCCATGGATAGCGGGGGACGCTATTTCTACCTGAAGGATGGAGATACGATCTGGGCTCCCGGCTGGAAACCTTGTAAAACCCCACTGGATCATTACGAGTGCAGGCATGGGATGAATTACACCCGGATACGGGGGGAGAAGGATGGTATTGCGGCAGAGGTGCTCTTCTTTGTCCCTTTAAGGACCCATGCAGAAGTACAAAAGCTCACCCTCAGCAATACGACCCCGGGCACCAAAAAACTAAAGCTTTTTTCATTTGTCGAATGGGCTTTGTGGAATGCGGCCGCGGACATGGAGAACTTCCAGCGGAACTTTTCGACCGGGGAGGTGGAGATCAGGGGTTCTACCCTGTTCCACAAGACGGAGTACAAAGAACGGAGGAACCATTACGCCTTTTATTCCGTGAATTCTGAAATTCATGGCTTTGATACCGATCGGGAATCCTTTATGGGCCTGTACAACGGTTTTGAGGCCCCGCAGGCGGTTGTGGAAGGGCAGGCCAGGGGAAGCGTCGCCCACGGCTGGTCACCCATCGCCTCCCACTATATCGAGGTTGAACTTCAGCCGGGAGAATCCAGGGATTTCGTTTTTGTGCTGGGCTACGCGGAAAATGCCGAGGACGACAAATGGGAGTCCAAAGGGGTGATCAATAAAACCGGGGCCCTGGAAATCATCGAATCCCTGGATACAAGTGAGAAGGTGGATGCCGCCTTTGAGGCCCTAAAAAGGTACTGGGAAGGCCTGCTCGGTGTTTTCAGCCTTGACTCCGGGGATGAAAAGCTCGACCGAATGGTCAACATCTGGAACCAGTACCAGTGCATGATCACCTTTTGCTTCTCCCGTTCGGCTTCCTTTTTTGAGAGTGGGATCGGACGCGGGATGGGATTCCGGGACTCCAACCAGGACCTGATCGGATTTGTCCACCAAATTCCGGAACGGGCCAGACAGCGGATCATAGACATTGCCTCCACCCAGTTCCCGGACGGCAGCTGCTACCACCAGTACCAGCCATTGACCAAACGCGGCAACAACGACATCGGAAGCGGCTTCAATGACGATCCGATGTGGCTTATCCTCGGGACTACGGCTTACCTGAAGGAAACCGGGGACTTCACCATCCTGGAGGAAATGGTGCCGTTTGACAACGACCCCGCCCTGGCCAAAACCATGTTCGATCACCTGACCATCTCATTTAATTTTGTGGTGGAAAATCTGGGGCCGCACGGGCTTCCCCTGATCGGCCGGGCTGACTGGAACGACTGCCTGAACCTGAATTGTTTCTCAGAAGACCCGGACGAATCCTTCCAGACTACGGAGAACAAGACGTCCGGCTCCAGGGCTGAATCCCTGATGATCGCCGGATTGTTCGTGGTATATGGCCGCGAGTATGAAGCCCTGTGCCGGGTTTTGGGGAAAGAGGAGGAAGCCATGCGGGCCAGGACCCACATTGAGCGAATGGAGGCGTCGATCAAGACCCATGGATGGGATGGGGCGTGGTTCCTGAGGGCCTATGACTACTTCGGCAACAAAGTCGGAAGCCATGAAAACGAAGAAGGGAAGATCTTTATCGAATCAAACGGATGGTGTACCATGGCGGGCATCGGGCTGGAAGAAGGGATGGTGGAACAGGCCCTGGACGCGGTAAATGAACACCTGGACTGCGAATATGGGATCGTCCTGAATCACCCGCCCTTCACGCGATACTATATCGAATACGGGGAGATCTCAACCTATCCCAAAGGATATAAGGAAAACGCCGGGATCTTCTGTCACAACAATCCCTGGATCATGATTGGAGAAACCGTCCTGGGCCGGGGGGATCAGGCATGGGAGTACTACAAAAAAATATGCCCGGCCTATCTGGAAGACCTCAGTGAATTGCATAAAACCGAACCCTATGTCTATTCACAGATGATCGCCGGCAAGGATGCTGCTAAACCGGGAGAAGCCAAGAATTCCTGGCTGACCGGTACCGCGGCATGGAACTACTACGCCATCACCCAGTATATCCTGGGGGTTCGCCCAACCTATAACGGGCTGCTTATAGACCCATGCATTCCAGGAGACTGGAAGGGGTATTCGGTAACCCGTAAATTCCGGGGGGCCGAATACCATATTGAGGTGACCAATCCTCACGGGGTCAGCAAGGGGGTGAAAAGGCTTGTGGTAAACGGGGAAACCATGGAATCCAATCGTATCCCGGTATTGCCTGCAGGAAGCTATAAGGTATCGGTTGAATTGGGATAAATGCAACAATATGATGAATAGACCTATGTGCAAAAAAACCATCCTGGCGCACCTTTTCGGGGCAGCGCTCCTCTTCAGTTCATGCCAAAAACAGGCAGAAAAGCCCATCGATCTGAACCCCTCGACCATCCTGATCAACCAGCTGGGCTACCACCCCGGTTCGGACAAGCAGGCCTTGCTGCGGACCCGTGCCGGAGCATTCCAGCTGATCACGACAGAAGGGGAAGTGGTTTATGAAGGCGCCGCGGGCCCGGCAAAGGGGTGGGAATTGTCCGGGGATTCGGTACGCCTGGCAGATTTCTCAGGGTTCAGGCTTCCGGGAACCTACCGGATAGCCATAGACGGAGAGGCCGTTTCCCATCCCTTTAGCATTGAAGAAAACCTGTACCAACAGCTGGCGGACGCCTCCCTGAAATCGTATTACTATGCCCGCTGTGGTGTGGATATCAAGCCCGAGTATGGGGGGCAATGGCACTGGAAGGGAGGACATCCGGACACCCTTGTCCGGGTACACGCCTCAGCAGCAGATGCCAACAGGCCGGAAGGCACGGTCATCGCTTCCCCCGGGGGCTGGTACGATGCCGGAGACTATGGGAAATATATTGTCAACAGCAGCATTACGACCTGGACCCTGCTGACCAGCAGTGCATTGAATGCCGGTTTTCACAAGGACCAAAACCTGAATATCCCTGAGTCAGGCAATCAGTTTCCCGACATCCTGGATGAAGCCCTGGTCAACCTGAAATGGATGATGAGCATGCAGGACCCAAATGACGGTGGACTCTACCACAAACTGACCACCAAGGCCTTTGACGACTTCATCATGCCGGAAGCGACATCCCAACCCCGGTATGTCGTTCAGAAAAGCACTTCGGCTGCCCTGGACTTTTCGGCTACCATGGCCACGGCCTCCCGCCTCCTGGAGAAACAGGGGATGACCGACCTGGCAGACCAGATGAAAGCAGCTGCCATCAGGGCCTGGTTATGGGCAGAAAAACATCCTGCCGATTTCTATGCCCAACCCGAGGACATCTCCACAGGGGCGTATCCGGATACTTCCCTGGTGGACGAATGGTTCTGGGCATCCTCCGAGCTGTATTTGCTAACCGGTGAAGCCTCTTACAGGGAACGTCTCAGGGAGCATTACCAGGCCCCCACAACCCCCAAATGGGATGTGGTCCAATCCCTGGGGATCATCTCCCTGCTTACCTCGGACCGGAGGGAAGAGTTCCCGGGGCTTGAAAAGGATTTCCTGCACTATGCAGATCAAATGCTTCTGAAGCAAGCCTCAAACCCCTACCTGATCAGTACGGACAAATTCGCCTGGGGAAGCAATTCAGATGTCGCCAACGACGGGATGCTGAAGCTGGTCGCCTTTGAGCTGACCCGGGAGGACCGATATGCAGCCTCCGCCATCAATGACCTGCATTACCTCCTGGGAAGGAATGCCACAGGGTACAGTTTTGTCACGGGTTTTGGGAGCAAATCCCCAATGCATCCGCACAACCGCATCATGGCTGCAGACGGCATCGAAGCACCTATTCCAGGATATATCGTAGGCGGGCCCAACACCATCGTCCCCAACGACTGCGACCCGGAACCTGTCGTACGGAGCCCCTACCCCGCTGCTTCGTATACGGATACCCAATGCAGTTTTTCCACGAATGAAACCGCCATTAACTGGAACGCACCCCTGGTATTCCTGAGTTCAGGGATATGCAATCTCACCACCGCAGAATAGTTATCTCCCCGGCCCTATTGTTAATCAGGTACCGTGCTATGGCGTTTGGTGTTAGCATTGTTTTCCGGGTTTAAGGAAAGGCCCGTAGCCCGTCCCAGCAACTGCCGCAACAAGGGCGAATTGGACGGATCGATAAAATTCACCGTGCGTACCCTGCAAAGTTTTTCTACCAGTTCTCTGGCTGCCAGCGTATTGGAGGCCACTCCGGTGACCAGGTCGGGCTTCATGCCATAGGCTTCCATCAGGCCGCGGACGGCATAGGGATCGGAAGCGCTCATGACGGCAAACCTTAAATTAGGCTTCAGCATTTCAATGGCGACAGATCCATTGTAAGGTTCCAGGGGGGAAGCGCCCACCTCAACAACAACTACATCCGCACCGACGGATGCAACCCTGCTGAGCAGCTGCTTCAGTTTTTCCCGATAGACCGGTACCGGACATATGGAGGACGGAAGCCCTACATCCACGAAATCGAAAATAGCTTCAGCACCCACATCCTTCATGGCGAGAATATCCTTGAACCGACCGGCTCCGGCCAGTTTTGCGCCCACTACTTTATAGCCTGAAGATTTAAACAGGTGAGTGACGATGCGGGCCGATGTCGTCTTGCCGGCAGACATGGAAGTACCAAAGAAAAGCACGACCGGGGTATTCAGGGGTTGTTGGGGAACTGTTGAAACGAAGTCCTCCATCCCCAGTTTATTTCCACCCCGGAAAACATGTCCGCGGTACTGCAACTGCATCAGGGGTGGGAGGTAGACAGATTTGGAGGTCAGCTTGCCAAAAAGGCCTGCACCCGTCAACACGTGCATTTTTCCATCGGCGCCGACTTCTTCCCACCTCCCCGTAGCTTCCAGGGTAGCATGCCGCACCCCAAGGGCCCCGATGATGGATTCACCTCCGATGACCCCACGCATCCGGCCATTGGGTAATTCAATCAGGAGGCTATTACCGCCTGCATCTGTGATATCGCAAACCACATAGTCCCCCATTTGCCAGTGTTCCCGGGGCAGCGCACGGATGTCAAAAGGGGATTCAGCCAGGTCCGTGATACGGGTCAGGGAAGTAAAAATATCCACTTGCTTTTTCATCTATGCATGCTTTAATGGGTCCATCAAGAGTAAAAGGGTCAGCAGCGCACCCCGCTCTGCCAGGCGGTGTGTCTGTATATGTTCATGACGGGCGTGGGCCCCGTCTCCCGGGGTGCCAAGCCCATCGAGCGTTGCAGTGTACTGACTGGTGGTATTGGCATCGGATCCCCCGCCTGCCGAGGCCTGCTCCAGTTCAATCCCCAGGCTACGCCCGGTTTTCGCGGCCAGGGACCAAAGCTGCTGGTTCCTGGGGGTTGCTTCCATGGGAGGTCTTCCAAATCCACCTTCGATCTCCAGGCGAACTTCCGCGTGCGTTGTCTTCAGGGAACGGATCGCCTTTTCCACACGGGTCCCTTCCCTGGCGGTAGGAACCCGCACATCCAACACCACGCTACTCGCTGGGGCCACGGTATTGGGGGAAATCCCTCCCTCGATCATCCCCACATTCACCGTAGTCCCTTTCTCAAAATCGTTCAGGGCATATAATTCCTGTACCAGCCGGGCCATTTCCACAATGGCATTGGCTCCCTTTTCCGGGTCCAGCCCCGCATGGGCGGCCTTCCCGTGAACCGTCAGGGTGAACCTTCCAAGGCCTTTTCGGGCCGTTTTCAGCTTGCCTTCAGGTCCAAGGGGCGGCTCCAGGACATAGGCCCGGTCTGCGATCCGTGCCAGTCGCCTGATGACTGGGGTGGATTCCCGGCTGCCGATTTCCTCATCCGTATTGATCAGAACTACCGGGAGCACCTCCGGGGAAAGATTGAGGTCTGCAAGACACTTCAGGGCAAAAAAGATCTGTGTGATCCCGGCTTTCATGTCGTATACACCCGGGCCGGAGAGTTGATCCCCGGATTCATCCAGGGGCATCTCCCGTAGGGTATTGAGCGGCCAAACTGTGTCGGCATGACCTATCAGCAATTGTATGGGCTGGTCCAGCTTCTTTCGGGCCGGACGGGCATACAAATACCCCCCTGATTTCCTTCCGGGCACCCAAAGGGTAAACAATCCGGCCTGCTCCATCTGCTGCTGCAGCCATTGGATCAGGGCTTCGAGTGACTCCCGGTCCGAAGATGGGGACTCCCGTTTTGCCAGCTCCCTGATGAAACCGGTCATGGACTCTTTTCTGGCTTCCAGCCAGGCCATTACTTCTACGGATATTTGCGCGGTGGGTATCATCTCTTGAAACCTTTGGGAAATGGGAACTTATAGGTATCTGCCACTTTTGCAAACCGGCCTTCGGCCACATAGGCCAGGAGGGGGTGCTCGTGAAGCAGCTGCTGTTCATCTACTTCAGAAGCACGCAGGTAATCCGGATGCACATAGGCACGTACAATCCTACCCGTAATCATACTGTTTATGCCAAAACCGTCAATGGTCTTGAAATGCCTGCATTCCAGCATCAGATAGGACTGCTCCAGGAACAACCCATCCACTTCAGTGGCCCTGCAGGTAGGTAGATAGTCGATGATCTGTTCGGACTTCGAGATCCCTGCCTCCCTTGGATTTGCACTCAGGGAAGTCATCAGGGTTTGGTCCGGAAGAGGGAAACTCACCGTGAACTCCCCGTACTTTTCAATGTTCTGATAGGTACCGTGAGACGGGGTACAGACAAACCCGAAATAATTGTCAAAGCCCATAGGGGTAAGCATGTGTTTAGGGGCCAGGTCGTACCCGTCTTCCTCCCGGGTACCCACCACGGCCAGGGGAAAGATCATAAAGAAACGCTTCCAGATCGGCTGATCCGTGTCTAGTGAAACCCAGGTGTCCGGCATTGGATGTATCATGGTCAGGGATTTCCGGAGTTAGTCAAAAAACTACGAAAAAGACCCTTTTACTCCAATGACTTACATCAGGCAGACCCAACCTGAAAGGCAGGGCAATGCGCAACTGATCCAGATCATTGTTCAGCCGTATGAATCCAAGTACTTTTAATAATCAGATACAAAAAAGTGTCTCTGCAGTATTAACCTAAAAAATCCTAGCCATGAAAAAGCTGTTGTTATCACTACTGTGCATTGGGTTGATCACGCCGGCCCTTTCACAGGTCATCAAAACGGAAGAATTATCCGAAGTGGTCGTGTACGCTACCAATTACAAGTATTTGAATAGCCTGGCCTCTGAGGAACCCGCTGCCATTCCGGTGCAAATGCTGGAGCGGAAAGTGGCTGCCTTTAACCTGGAGGAATCCGACTACTACCGGGATGATTATGATTACTATCAGATCAGTTTCTACATCCCTGACGGAAAGATCCTCGCTGCCTATGACAAGGACGGAAAGATCATCCGGACGATCGAGAAATTCAAGGATGTCAAACTTCCGGAAAGCGTGAACAACGCCATCGTTGACAGATTCCCGGGATGGGTGGTCAGCGAGGACTATTACCTGGTTCGCTATCACGAAACCAAGGGGGTCACCAAGATGTACAAAATGACCCTGGTCAACGGTGAGAAAAAAATTCGAGTGAAACTGGATGAAAAAGGCAACTTCCTTTAATTGACGGATGCCATAAGGGGTATTTGCATGTCAGTGTTTTAGCATCCGAAAGCCTTTACATCCTGTAGGCCGCCTTGAAGAACCTTCAAGGCGGTTTTCTATTCCGGCTACTCCTTGCGACTTTGCTTTCTTTCCTGCCTTTTCTGCTCCTTTTCCAGTTTTTTCTGCTCCTTTTCCATCTTTTTGAAATACCCCCGGGTCAGCCAATTGTGCTTGAGGGCTTCCATGTTCTCGTCGAATTTGACCAGTCCGGAGTCCAGATGCTTAAGGCCATGGCGGATCTCCGAGGCCATGGCGGTATCCCGGAGAAGCATGCCCAGGGTGCCCTCCCCTTCCTGCAGATCGCCCACAAGTTCGTTCAGGCTGCCCGTCAGTTCGCGGATCTGTTGTCCGGAACTATCCAGGTTGGCTGCGACGTCCCGAAGTTGCTGGGCGAATTCCGGGTCATCCATAAGCAGGTTAAGGGTACTTTGTTCCAGCCGCCACTCCCGGATCATCGCATTAAGACGTTCGATGGCCTGTTCGGATTTTGCCGTACTGCGGTTCAGGTTGCGAAAACTCTGCTGGAGGTCCTGTGCCATGATACTGTCGTAGAGGAGCCGCCCCAGGACGCCCTGTCCGCTTCTGAGCGCCTGGGTCACCGCCAGCAGGTCTGCGGTGAGCAGGGAGGCATTTTCATTGGTCACGTTCAGGGTGGTGAGCATATCCTGGGTGCTGATCCGGCTAAAAGAAGGAATTTCATCCCCGTCCGCAACCAGTTTGCCTGTGCCTTCCCCGGGAATGATATTGACGAGCATACTGCCCACGATCCCATCTGAACCGACCATGGCCACGGCATTGTCCTTGATATGTTCAAGCATATTTTCCTGTATCTGCATATAGACCCGGATGCTGGTATCGTTTTCCATGACAATGTTCTTAACTATCCCTACATTGATCCCGGAATAACGCACATTGTTCCCCTCCTGCAACCCGTTTACATTGTTGAAAACGGTTGTAATCTGGAAGGTCGGGCGGAAAATATTCTGTTCATTGCCAATGAGGTAAGCCATCACCAGGATAAAGAATGACCCCAGGATGACAAAGATCCCCAGCTTTATATACTGTGTTGTTGATGTTGCCATGGCTTACTTTTTAAAGAATGCTTCAATCTTGGGATCCTGACTTCCCGATAATTCCCGGTAGGAACCCTCAGCGTAATTCACCCCGTCTACCAACAGCAGGATGCGCTCTGAGATCACCCGGGCGCAGTCCACGTCGTGGGTGATGATCAGGGAAGAGGTCCCGTATTTGTGTTGTATCTCCCGCATCAGCTCTATGATCTCCTTGGAGGTGATGGGGTCCAGGCCACTGGTAGGCTCATCGTAGAGGATCAGCTTTGGTTTCAGGATTAAGGTACGGGCCAGGGCCACCCTCCGCTTCATCCCTCCGGAAAGCTCCGCGGGCATCAGATCCATGGTGTGAGCCAGTCCCACATTTTCAAGGGCCTCCATTACCAGGGGAAGCGTATCCTTTACGTTGCCCAGCTTTTCCCGATGCCTTCTCATGGGAAACTCCAGATTCTCCCGGACCGTCATGGAATCATACAGGGCGCTTCCCTGAAAGAGGAATCCGATGTCCGAACGCAGCTGGTCCAGGTCAGCCTGCTCCAGCGTTGCGATATCCTGACCGAGGACCTCCACGGTACCCGTATCAGGTTCCATAAGCCCCACCAGGCATTTGATCATCACGGATTTGCCCGATCCGGACTTGCCCATGACCACCAGGTTCTCCCCTTCGTGCAGGGTGAGGTTAAACCCCCTGAGCACATGGTTCTCCCCAAAGCTTTTGGTGAGGTCCCTGATCGAGATCACAACCTCCTGCTCCCGCTGCCCGGATTCGGGCGCCTTATGTGCCGTTTTGGGTTCCATATCAGAGATCGTAAAATATATCCGCGATAAACACCGCCATAAAATCTACAAAAAAGACAAGCAGTGAAGCTGTCACTACAGCCGTATTGGCCGCCT